>Ga0256840_1001439_pt1 | contig 22385 bp, 22 predicted proteins | sample 355202metaG_FD_185969 | JGI IMG/M metagenome (GOLD analysis project Ga0256840, IMG submission 185969) | Hydrothermal vent microbial communities from Mid Atlantic Ridge, Atlantic Ocean - 355-202 | ecosystem: Environmental > Aquatic > Marine > Hydrothermal vents | place: Atlantic Ocean: Mid...
AAATTGCATTGAGTAGCCTTGAATAGTATCGCTATGAAGATAGTAGTTATCTTCTTCAACTTTTAAGACTTTTGAGCGAGTATTTATACACAGACCTTTATAAATATTTAAAAGTTTTATTGGAGTTTTATTTGCTAAAAATGTTTTTAATGTGTGATTGATTAATTCATTTTCATCTATCTCACTATTAAAATGATTTATCTCATAAAAATCACAACTATTAAAGGCATTTTTTGAATATGAGTGTTTATTAATCTGTTCTATAGTATTTGTTGTATCGTTTATCTCAAATTTACTTATATTTAATAATGTAGAAGTAATAATTGGAGAAATTTTTTCATCAATTTTTGTTAAAATCAGTTTTTGGTGGAGAGCATCAAGTTCAATTTTTAAATTTTCAAAATTATAATCCTCAACCAATAATATAAAACAATGAGAACTCCACTGAAATATATCTTGTGATAACTCCTTTTTATATACAAAAAGCTTTTCAATAAACTTTTTTACAAACTCATGCATAACAATGTATCCAAGAGCATCTAAAAGTTTTTCAAAATTATTCAAATTTATACTAATTAAACCTAATTCTTTTAACTCAATCGAATTTTGAGCCAACTTATCTTTTAATATCTCTATAAACTGAAATCTACTTTTTGTTACAAATTTTTCGACACTATTCTCAATTTTTTCTAACGGAACTATTGTAATAAGTTTTTCACTTTTATTTAAACTCTCAATAAAAAACTCGTATTTCCATTCATTATTTTTTGAATCTGGAAGTAGCACCTCAATTTTGTTTTTCTTGCCTAGCAGTAATTTACATATTTTTTCATTGTTTCTTATGAAATTTTCAATCATTCCAATAGAGTTTTCATTAAAAATTCTTTTTGCCTTCTCGTTAGAAAAAATAAGTTTATCTGCTTTAAAAATTAAAAAAGCAAATATGGAGTTGATCTTTTTGCTTATTTCAATCTGTCTTCTCTCCTCTTTTTGTAAAGTTATTTTTTTTATCAAAGAGGTCAAAACAGTTTTGAACTCAGAATCTTTTATATTCAAAGGATAAATTTTATTTAAGGAAAAATGAAGAGCAAACTTTAACAAGAATGAGTTTTCATTATCTTTAGTAAAGATAACTATCTCTTTTGATGAGTAAAGTTTTACTATTTTATTTAAATTAATAAGTAAATCTTTATTTAAAAATTCAATTTCAATTAAAACTAAATCAAAATCTTTTTGCAAATCAAAATTTACAATATCATATTTCTTATACAATAGAAAAAGATTTTTACAGGAGTCTAGCTGAAGTTTTGAACTATTATCATAAAGATGTAAAACTTTTACATATTCAAAATTATTTTTTTTCATATAAATCCTATATATTTCATAGATGAAATAGTAACAAAAATTTAATTAAAATCCAACTTAAGGGCACCTCTAAAACCCTAGCATATCTCAGAGGGATAAAAAGAGATGAAATTTTAAATATTTTTATAGTACAATAAACAGGATTTAGAAATTAAGGAATTTATATATATGCATTACTTATCGATTAATGGTGAACAAACATTAAATGGAAGTGTAGAGATTTCTGGTGCAAAAAACTCAGCACTCCCACTTCTAGCAGCTACATTGTTATCTAAAAATGAAGTTACAATTTCAAATCTACCCAATGTGGCTGATGTAAAAACTCTTCTAAAACTGCTTCAAAACTTAGGTGCTTCGTTCATACATAAAAAAAATGAAGTAAAAATAGATACAAAAAATGTACAATCAACTTGTGCAAATTATGATATTGTCCGAAAGATGAGAGCTTCGATTCTAACATTAGGTCCATTGCTCACAAGATTTGGACGGTGTGAAGTCTCTTTACCAGGTGGATGTGCCATTGGTCAAAGACCAATCGATCTTCATCTAAAAGCCCTTGAGCAGATGGGTGCTAAGATAGAGTTAAAACATGGCTATGTTGTAGCAACAGCAAAAGATGGTTTAAAAGGGTGTACAGTTATTTTTGATAAAGTAACTGTTACTGGTAGTGAAAATATTATAATGGCTGCATCTTTAGCTAGAGGTGTAACGAAGCTTTTGAATGTTGCCAAAGAGCCTGAAGTAGTTCAGCTATGTGAAGTTTTAAGTAAAGCTGGTGTAAAGATAGAGGGAATAGGAACATCAAATCTAATTATTACTGGAAGCTCTAGAGAGCTTTTAAGTTTCGAAGATATAGAAGTTATTCCAGATAGAATAGAAGCTGGTACATACCTATGTGCTGGGGCAATAACAAACTCTCAAATAACAGTTAAAAATGTTTTCCCGAAACATCTTGAAGCTGTTATACTTAAATTGACTCAAATGGGATTTAGTTTCAAAGAAAAAAAAGATTATATTACAATTTTTCCAGCATCAAAAATCAAATCTGTAGATATAGAGACAACAGAGTACCCAGGTTTTCCTACAGATTTGCAAGCACAATTTATGGCGCTATGCACTCAAGCTAACGGGGCTAGCATAATTAATGAAAGACTTTTTGAAAATAGATTTATGCATGTTAGCGAACTAAATAGAATGGGTGCAAATGTAAGGCTTAAAGGACATAGTGCTACTGTAGAGGGAAATACTCAATTAGTTGGAGCTGATGTTATGGCAACTGATTTAAGAGCTAGCTCAGCTCTAATACTTGCAGCCTTAGTTGCAAAAGGAACAACAAGGATACACAGAATTTATCATCTAGATAGAGGATATGAAAATTTAGAGGGCAAATTCTCATCTCTTGGAGCAAAAATTGAAAGATTAGAAGAGTAAAGGTAGGAAAAAATGAAAAAATTAAACATAGTATCTTTTGACGAAGCATATACTAGAGTATTCAATCTTGTAGATAGTGAACTTAGCGTAGAGTATGTATCTTTGTTTGATGCATTAAGTAGAGTTTTGGCTGAAGATATTATCTGTCAAAAAAATCTTCCATCCTTTAATAACTCTGCTATGGATGGTTTTGCATTCAACTACAAAGATATTGGCAAAAAGTTAAAAATTAAAAAAACTATCTACGCTGGACAAAATATAGAACCGTGTTTAGAAAAAAATGAGTGCTATAAGATTATGACTGGAGCAAAAGTTCCTGATGATGCCGATACAATCATTCCCTTTGAAAACTGTATAGAGTATGATGAAAACTATGTCATACTGCCAAAAGATATAAAAAAAGGAAATGCTTTTAGATTTAAAGGTGAAGAGTACAAAGAAGGAAGTGTCTTGTTACACAAAGGAGATGTTTTAAACTCTAGCAAAATTGCACTTTTAGCATCACAAGGCATAAGCACAGTTTTGGTTTATAAGAAACTATCCATAGCTATATTTTCAACTGGAGATGAGCTAAAAGAGCCTTGGCAAAAAGCTAGAGAAGACGAAATTTATAATGCAAACTCTTTTTCCATAAAAGCAGTTTTAAATGAGCATGGTTTTTGTGCTGATTATTGTGGTGTAATTCCTGATAATTTAAAAGACAGCATAGAGTATTTTAAAAAGATGAAAAAGTATGATGCAATTATAACAAGTGGGGGTATAAGCCTAGGAGAAGCAGATTTTATAGAAGATGCTCTAAAGGCTAACGGCTTTAAAGAGTCTTTTCACGGAATAAATTTAAAACCTGGAAAACCTACAATGTTTGGAAAACTTGAAAACTCTTTAGTGGCGTCAATGCCTGGAAATCCTCTTGCAGCATTTATCAATTCTTTTTTGATTCTAATTCCTGCACTAAAAAAACTTCAAGGTCACAAAGAGTTCTCACATAGAAAAATTTTGGTTAAAAATGCAAAAGAGTTTAAATTAAAAAGTGGAAGAGTCAACCTAGTTTTAGGATCAGTTGAAGATAGTAACTTTTTTGTATATAACAATAATAAATATGGCTCGGGGATGATTAAGCCCATAAAAAATAGTAATGCTATCTTTATTTCAAACGAAAATGAGACTCTTGTGGAGCAAAACAGATACATTGAAATAATTTTTTTTAGTTGACAAAGGAGTATATATTTGCTAAAATTCAACTCTGTTTTAAGCGGGAATAGCTCAGTGGTAGAGCACAACCTTGCCAAGGTTGGGGTCGCGAGTTCGAACCTCGTTTCCCGCTCCATTTTGTTGCTTTTGATTGTTTTTATACCCTCTTTTTCTTTTTCTCTAAATAATAGCTACTGTTTAGAGAATCAAAACTATGTAGATAGTAAGCTTTTAGGTTTAAAAGAAAATTTTAAAATCATTAAAATTCCTAATAATAGTTCACTCTTTAAAGTCCCTTCCATATCCATATTGACAGTTTTAAGAGATCATAATATATCATTATCGGGTGAGCAACCAAACATCATAACATTTAAGAGAAATTGCAATATATCTGCTAAAAAGAGTGAAATATCTTGGAAACTTATGGAAATTTTTGAGAAGCACTACTCCTGTATAACATTTTTAGATGAACCAAAAATAGAGCCAACCTCCCCTCTTCCTTATAACTTTAAAGATTATAAACTAATAGAGATTTCAATAAAACCTTTTTTGCTTAGAAAAGAGAGAGGTTCACTAAAAGCCATCTATAAAACTCCCAAAAATGTTGAAAAAAAAATTTACTTTAGATACTGGTTAAATGCCACAGTAAAAACCTTTAAAGCAAAACATAAATTGTATAACGATAAAATTCTAACTAAAAATGATATAGAAGAGGTTGAAGCAACACTCAATGAACTACCAAGTGGTGTTATTACATGTGAGATTCCAAAAAATCTTATAACAAAAAGCTACATAAAAGAAAACTCCATACTGAGTCTGAATAGATTTAAATTTAAAAAGGATATCTTAAGAGGTGATGAGCTTAGAGTGTTTGTCAACGAGGGAGCTTTAAGTATTATGATGCCAGCGACTGCACTTAGTGATGCAAATATAGGCGATATTTTAAAAGTTAAAACAAAGTCTAGTAAAATATTAAAGGTTAAGCTTATATCAAAATATAAAGCAGTGGTTTTGGAGTAATCAATTTAAAGGATACTTTTAAGTGAAAAATATAAAGAGGATTGTGGTAGGTATAAGTGGTGCTAGCGGTGTGAGATTGGCTAAAAAGTTTATTGAATATTTACCAAGTAGTATTGAAAAGTTTGTAATTGTCTCTGATGGTGCAAAAGAGGTCTTTAAAAGAGAAGAACAAATAACTCTTTTAGATGATCAAGACTTAGGAGCAGTTTGTTCATCTGGTTCTTTTAAGTGTGAAGCAATGGCTATTATCCCTTGTAGTATGAATAGTTTGGCAAAAATAAGCTATGGAATAGCAGACAATCTTTTGACAAGAACGGCTGCTGTTATGATAAAGGAAAAAAGAGTACTCCTTATCGCACCAAGAGAGATGCCTTTTAGCCAAATAGCTTTGGAAAATATGTTAAAGTTATCTAAACTCGGAGTAATTATAGCACCACCTATAAGTGGCTATTATGCCAAAATAGAGAGTTTAAATGATTTAGAAAATTTTTTTATAGGTAAGTGGTTTGATCTACTTGGAATAGAAAATAATCTGTATAAAAGGTGGGAAGGTTGAGTAAAAAAATAGCAGTGTACCCAGGAACTTTTGATCCAATTACTAATGGTCATTTAGATATAATTTATAGAGCTAGTGAAATTTTTGAAAAGGTTATTGTAGCCGTTGCAGAGTCTCAGAAAAAAAAACCAATGTTTAGCTTAGAGAAAAGAGTTGAAATGGTAAAAGAGGTCTCTAATAAGTATCAGAATGTTGAGGTTATATCATTTAATAGTCTACTTGTAGAGTGTTGTAGAGAGATTGGTGCTAAGATTATAGTTAGAGGTTTGAGAGCTGTTAGTGATTTTGAGTATGAGCTACAAATTGGTTATGCAAATGCATCTTTAGATAGTTCAATAGATACGATCTATCTTATGCCAAGTCTCAAAAGTGCATTTATTAGCTCAACTGTTGTAAGAGATATCCTAAAACACAAGGGAGATGTTATGCATCTAATTCCAAAAGAGATAAAAAATCATGTATATAATATTTGAGGGCGTAGATACTTGTGGAAAAAGTACACAAATTAATCTATTTAAAGAGAGAAAACAAAATATCATAACCACTAATGAGCCTGGAGGGACTTCTTTGGGTATAAAACTAAGAGATATACTTTTAACTAACAAAGATCCTTTAAGCTTAAATGCGGAATTTTTTCTCTTTTTGGCTGATAGAGCAGAACACTACAAAAAAGTTATTGCTCCAAATTTGGGTAAAAACTATATTTTAAGTGATAGAGGATTTGTATCGGGAATTGCTTACGGGCTCACAAATGGCATAGAGGCTGACTTAGATTTTCTAATTAAGATAAATAGGTTTGCCCTAAATGGTCATTTGCCTCAAAAAATTATTCTTTTTAAAACAAATAAAAAGCTTATAAAATCTAGGCTGAGTACAAAACTAAAAGATAATATAGAAAAAAGAGGCATAAAATATCTACTAAGAGTACAAGAAAAAATGTTCGATGTTGTAAAAGCTTCTGGTATAGAGTTTTTAGAAGTTGACTCCACATGGAGTATAGAAGAAATTTATAGTAAAATTGAGGAATTTATATATGATTAATCCACTAAGAGGAATGAAAGATTTTATCGGAGATAGTTCAAAAAGGTATCTCTATTTAGTTGAAAGATGCTCTAAAATTGCGCAAAATTATGGATTTGATTTTATCCAAACACCGATTTTAGAGGAGACTTCTCTATTTAAAAGAAGTGTTGGAGAGAGTAGTGATATAGTTGGTAAAGAGATGTATCAATTTATAGATAAAGGTGGAAATGATGTTTGTATGAGACCTGAAGGAACTGCTGGGGTTGTGAGAGCACTTATAAGTGCAAAACTAGATAGAGTTGCTGGGGTTAAAAGATTTTTTTACTATGGTCCTATGTATCGTTATGAGAGACCACAAAAAGGAAGACTTAGACAATTTCATCAGTTTGGTGTTGAGAGTTTTGGAGAACCAAGCGTCAAAGAGGATGCTGTAATAATACTAATGCTTAATGAAATGCTTGAAGCTTTAGGAATCAAACATAGACTCATTATAAATTCTCTTGGATGTAAAGATTGTATGCCAATTTATAGGGAAAATTTAGTAAAATTTCTAGACTCTATAGATGGTCTTTGTATGGATTGTCAAAGGAGAAAAACTACAAATCCTATCCGAGTTTTAGACTGTAAAAATCAAAACTGTAAAACTCTTTTAAAAGATGCCCCAAAATTAATAGATTGCCTATGCTCTTCTTGTAAAAATGATTTTAATGAACTAAAAAAGATATTAAACGATTTTAACATTGATTATGAGGTGGATCCAAACCTTGTAAGAGGATTAGATTACTACAACAAAACTGCTTTTGAGTTTATAAGTGATGAAATTGGTGCACAAAGCTCAATTGCTGGTGGAGGTAGATATGATAGACTTGTAGAGTTTTTGGATGGAAGGGCTACTTGTGGAGTTGGTTTTGCTATGGGGATTGAGAGGCTAATGGAGTTGATTAAGCTGCCAAATAAAGATGAAGATTCATATTATATTGGAGCATTGAGCGATGATGCTCTTGAAGCAGTTTTAAAACTAACAATATTAAAAAGAAAAAATCATAAAGTAGCTACACACTACAGCGTAAAATCTTTAAAAGCTCATTTAAAAGCAGCAGATAAAGCAAAAGCGCGCTATTTTATTGTGATTGGTGATGATGAGTTAAGAAATAGCTCATATATACTTAAAGATTTAAAAACAAAAGAGGAAAAAAGAGTAGATTTATAAGATGAATTACGGATTAGACAACTGGGGAAATGGAAATTTCATAATTGAAGACGGCAAGGTAAAACTAAGCGCAAAATCAAAACCAGCATTAGTGGATATGGTAAAAGATATAAGAAAAAGAGGACACACCGGTCCGATTCTTTTTCGTTTTCCACATCTAATTAAAAAACAGATTGATTTAATGTATAGCTATTTTAACAAGGCTAAAAAAGAGTTTGATTATCAAGGAGAGTTTAATGCTGTATATCCGCTAAAAGTAAATCAATTTCCAAATTTTGTAAAAAATTTAGTAAAAATTGGAAAGAGTTATAATTATGGATTGGAAGCGGGAAGTAAAGCTGAACTACTTCTTGCTATGAGCTATAACAACCCTGATGCTCCTATAACAGTAAATGGTTTTAAAGACAAGGAGATGATAACACTAGGCTTTATTGCCGCCAATATGGGGTATGATATAACTTTAACCATAGAAGGATTGAATGAGTTAGAAAATATAGTTCAAATTACATCTTCACATAAGGGAAAACTGCCTAATATTGGTTTAAGAGTTAGACTTCATAGCTCAGGTAGTGGAATTTGGGCTAAAAGTGGAGGAATCAACTCAAAGTTTGGTTTAACTTCAACCGAACTTATAGAGGCAGTTTCAATCTTGATAAAAAATGATCTACTAAAGTATTTTACTATGATCCATTTTCACATAGGCTCTCAAATAACAGATATAGCACCTGTTAAAAAAGCCTTGAGAGAGGTTGGCAATATATATGCTGAGCTAAAAAAGATGGGCTCATTTAATTTAAATGCAATTAATTTGGGAGGTGGTTTGGCTGTAGAGTACTCCCAACATGACAATGTAGTGTTAAGGAACTATACTTTAAGTGAGTATGCCAATGATGTTATATATTTACTAAAGGAAATTTCAACAAAAAAAGGTGTTAAAGAACCAGATATATACATAGAATCAGGCAGATTCATTGCAGCACACCATGCTCTTCTTGTTGCACCTGTTTTAGAACTTTTTTCAGGAGAATACACGGACAAAAAGCTTATAGAGAAAAAATCTCACCCTCCATTAGTGCAGGAGCTTTTTGACCTTTACAGAACCATAAATAGATCAAATGCTTTAGAATTTTTGCATGATAGCATTGATCATATGGAATCTTTACTGACACTATTTGATTTGGGTTATATTGATTTGCAAGATCGCTCAAATACGGAAGTTTTAGTAAATCTTATTATCAAAAAAGCAGTTCTTCTTTTAAAGGACAAACACTTTAAAGAGTTAATTTCAATCCAAGATAGGGTTCAAGAGAGATACTTAGTAAACTTTTCTATATTCCAAAGTTTACCAGATTTCTGGGGACTTTCACAACATTTTCCAATAATGCCACTAGATAAATTAGATCAAAAAGCAACCAGATCGGCTTCTATTTGGGATATAACCTGTGACAGTGATGGGGAGGTGAGTTTCAATCCCCAAAAGCCACTTTTTCTACATGATGTAGATTTAAAAAAGGAGGATTATTTTTTAGGTTTTTTTCTTTTAGGGGCTTATCAAGAGATTTTAGGGATGAAACATAATCTTTTTACTCACCCTACCGAGGTAACTATTGAACTAAATGAGAGTAGCTATGAAGTAACAAATATATTGAAGGCTCAAAGTATAAGCTATATTTTTGAAGATTTAGACTATGATATGGACGAAATTTCACAAAATTTAAGCTATAAGATAGAAAACTCCTGTTTTGTAGACACAGATATAAAAAATTGGATTTTAAAAGAGATTAACTCTTTACTTGAAGATAATTGTTACTTAAAAAATGAGGAGTATAGATGAGTATATCTCTATGGAAACAGATAAAAGAAGACTTTAATCAACCTATAAAAAATGATCCGGCTTTAAGTTCAAAATTTGAACTGTTTTTTAACTATCCTGGAGTTTGGGCACTTATAAACTATAGAATTGCAAATAAATTATATTTAAAAGGTTTTAAACTTCTTGCTAGAGCAATAATGGGTATTACCCAAATAATTACAAATATAGATATTCATCCCGAAGCAAAAATAGGAAGAAGAGTCTTTTTAGATCACGCTTTTGGAATCGTCATAGGTCAAACCGCAATAATAGAAGATGATGTTCTACTTTACCAAGGGGTTACATTAGGTGGTGTTACTCTACAGCGAGGTATTAAAAGGCATCCTACTGTAAAATGCGGATCAGTAATAGGTGCTGGAGCTAAAGTTTTAGGCAATATAACCATAGGAAAAAACTGTAGAATTGGATCAAATTCTGTTGTTGTAAAAGATGTTCCAGATGAATCAACCGCTGTTGGAATTCCTGCTAGAGTTATCACAAAGGGTAGAGATAAAAACCCTATGGCTCAAAATAAAATACCAGATATAAATAAAGAGCTTTTTGCTTATCTTTTTAAACGAATAAAAGTTGTAGAAGATGCAATGAAAACTTGTAATAAAAGTATTTGTAACAATAACATAGAAAAACTCGATACAGAATTAGAAAAAATTTATGAGCAATATATAAAAAGTATAAAAGATTAAAAGTTTTGATATAATTCTAAAAACAACAAAAGGAATACAATGTTATCAAAAAGGGTAGAAGTTCTTAGTGAATCAATTACTATTGCAATCTCAACTTTAGCAAAACAGATGAGAGATGAGGGAAAAGATATTCTTAGTTTCTCTGCAGGTGAGCCAGATTTTGGTACTCCTGATGTTATAAAAAATGCCGCTATTGAGGCTATAAAAGAGGGTAATTCAGGCTATACACCAGTACCAGGAATCCCTCAAGTTTTAAAAGCTATTCAAACTAAACTAAAGGTAGAAAACAATCTAAATTATGCCATAGATGATATCATAACTAATGTTGGAGCAAAGCACTCATTATTTAATCTGTTTCAAGTTTTGTTAAATGAGGGTGATGAGGTTATCATTCCTGCTCCTTATTGGGTAACTTATCCAGAAGTTGTAAAATACTCTAAAGGGACTCCTATTTTTATTGAAACAACAGATGCTGATGAGTTTAAAATCACCCCAAAACAATTGAGAGACGCTATTACCAAAAAAACAAAAATTTTAGTTCTTAATACCCCATCAAATCCAACTGGTTCAGTTTACTCCAAAGATGAACTAGAAGCTTTAGCAGAGGTGTTAAAGGGGACAGATATTTTAGTTTTTTCAGATGAAATGTATGAAAAGATTATATTTGATGGACTAAAATTTACTTCAGTTGCTTCAATTAGTGAAGATATGTTTAAAAGAACCATAACAATCAATGGACTAAGTAAGTCTGTAGCAATGACTGGCTGGAGATTTGGCTACTTGGCCACACCTATAAAGGAGATTACGAAAGCAGTAAAAAAACTACAATCTCAAAGTACTTCAAACATAAATTCAATAACTCAATGCGCTGCTATCCCTGCACTATTGGGAGAGGTAAATAGTGATATTGAGATGATGAGAAAAGCATTTGAAAAAAGAAGAAATATAGCCGTAAAACTATTTAATGATATAGATGGACTAAGCGTTATAAAACCAAAAGGGGCATTCTATCTATTTGTAAACTTCAAAAAAATAAGCAACGATTCAGTAGATTTTTGTAAAAAACTTCTTCTTGAAAAGGGAGTTGCAACTGTTCCTGGTGCTGGTTTTGGATGTGAAGGTTACTTTAGGTTTTCATATGCAACAGATGAAGAGAGCATTATAAAAGGAATCGAGAGAATCAAATCTTTTGTTTCATAGTTATATTTTTCCAATGCAGCAAAAACTGCATTGGTTTTAATCTGAATTTTAAAGTGAATTTTTTTAGGTCACCTTTAAATATTTGTTATCTTTTGAATTATCCAAAAGACTACTCCGAGTATAATGGAGCTTAGAATTGCTATAGATATTGTTCCAATTTGCATATCGTCCATCATACACCTCCTACAGCTTCTGCAATTGACCACATTGGTAGAAATATACCCAAGGCTAGTAGCAAAATAAAGCCAGCAATTGCCGCTATGAGGAGAGGTTCTATCATAGTTGCCACATTATCTACCAAGTAGCTATATTTTTTTCTATATATATCTGAAATTTTATCTAACATAGTGCTTAAACTACCACTATTTTCTCCAGCACTTATCATTTGAATAATCATACTCTCAAAAAGTTCAGTTGATTCAAACCCATCTTTTAAACTTTTTCCCTCTTCTATGGATGTTATAACTTTATTTAATTTCTCTTTTAAAAATAAATTTTCCACTATCCCAATAGAAGTTTTTAAGGAGTCAATTATAGGTACACCCGAAGTTGATAATCTATCAAAAACAAATACAAACCTCCCAATCATAGACAGGTAAATTACTTGACCAACAATATAAACTTTTAACATATATTTATCAAAATAAAGTCTAAAATTTTCACTTTTTTTGTAAAATATAGACAAAGCTATACCCATTACTATGGCACCTAAAACTACATACAAACCATAAGTTGTAATTGCATTTTCTATCCACAGTAAAAGTAGAGTTGGAAAAGGAAGTTCAGTATTGTACTCTTTAAACATAGCTTGAAATTGAGGCACTACCAAAGTTATTACAAAAGAGAAAGCTATTACCATTGCAAAAATGACTATTATCGGGTATCTTGTTGCTTTTTTAAGCTTCATTCTGTTGTCATGAATCTCTTGTAAGATATCTGCCAACTTTGCTATTGATTCGTCTAGTGTACCAGTTTGCTCACCTAAATCTACTAGAGCTACCGAAATAGTTCCAACTTCACTTTCATATCTTTTAAATGCTTCACTTAAACTAACTCCAGATTCTACTTCATTTAAAACATTTTCATAAATTTCATAAAGTCTTTTATGAGAAGTTGTTTTTAAAACATCTTCTAAGCAAACTGTTATAGGTAGTCCAGCATTTAACATAGTAGAGATATGTCTAAGTGTTGCAATATACGGCTCAAGTGGTATTTTCTTTGCCTTGAATTTATCTTTAAAAAATAACTTAGCCTTTTCAAGTTTATTTTTTAACGGCTCACTTGATTCATTTATGTTTACAAATACTCCTAATTTTTTTGATTTAAACTCATTTATAGCTTCTATTCTGTGAGATGCTTCCATATAGCAAGTTAGACGGCTACCTCCCCTAATATACTCTATTTCAAACCACTTACTTTGCAACTCTCAATACCTCTTCAAGTGTAGTTAGACCCTTTAATGCCTTTGCAACTCCATCAATAATCATGGGTTCAAAATCACCCTCTTCTTCAGCTTTTCTTAAAATTTCATATTTATTCATATTTATTGATATCATATGTGAAACTGTTTCGGTAACTTTCATAATTTCACAAATCATTGTTCTGCCTTTATACCCACTAAAGTTGCATTTTACACAACCTCTACCTTTATAAAACTGATAATTTTCAGGTAAGTAATCCTTAACCTTCTCTACTGCTTTTAAAGGTGGCGAAAAAGTTTCCTTACACGACGGACAAATAGTTCTTACAAGTCGTTGAGCTATTACACCAATAAGTGAATCAGAGATCAAATATGGCTCTAAGTTCATTTGAATCATTCTTGTAATAGCACTTGGTGCATCATTAGTATGAAGAGTTGTAAAAACTAAATGTCCTGTTAGTGATGCTTGTACTGCTATGTTTAAAGTCTCTTCATCTCTAATCTCACCAACCATTATTATATCAGGATCTTGTCTTAAGATTGATTTTAAAGCATCTGCAAAATCATAATCAATTCTTTCACTAATCTGAATTTGCTGCGCTAAAGGAAGTTGGTATTCTATAGGATCCTCTATGGTTATCATTTTATTTTCTATACTCTTTATTTCATTTAACGCAGCATATAGAGTTGTTGTTTTCCCACTTCCAGTTGGCCCTGTAACAAATATAATGCCATAAGGTGAATTTAAAATATCATTGAAAAGTTTTAAATTTTTTTCCTCCATACCTAAATCTTTTAACTTTAATAAGATTTTATTGCTATCAAGGATTCTCATTACTATAGATTCACCAAACATTGTAGGTGCAGTTGATAATCTAAAGTCATATTTATTATTATCAATTGTCATAGAAAATCTACCATCTTGTGATCTTCTTTTTTCACTTATATCTAGATTACCTAAAATTTTAATTCTTGATGCCAATGCGTTATATACATCCAAATCAAAAACAAAACTCTCTCTTAAAACACCATCCACCCTACTCCTTACCGATACATTAAAACCTGAAGGCTCAATATGGATATCACTAGCATTGTTCTTTGTGGCATTTCTTATAATTAGCTCAATAAGTTGCATAACAGAACTTTGTTCACTTTCTGTTTTGTACATTCCAGAGCTAATCTCTTTTTTAATATTATCTACTAAACTTTTTGTTACGGAAATTATTTCTAGTCTATCAAAAACATATAAAATATCATTTTTAAGAGCAACATAAAGCTTAATAGGTTTAGTTGCTATATTTTTTTCTAGCAACTCAATGGCTTCATAATTTAAAGGATCGCTAACTGCGACATGAACAAAATCTTCATCCTCTTTAAATAAAACTGCATTTGCATTTCTAAGCATACTCAAAGAAAACCTACTCATAAGTGCAAAATCAACATTCACACCATAAAGATCAACAAATTCTAGATTTAACTGTTCAGCTAAAATTTCAATAAATTCTTTCTCTTCAATATAGCCTCTTTGTACAATTATCTCACCAAGTTTTTTAGAAAAATTACTCTCCTTTTGTTCAGCTAAACATTCTAGTAACTGTTCTTGAGTCAAAAAGCCTTTTTCTACAAGAATATCACCTATTCTTATTTTATGCCTAATCATAAAAATCCATGCCTTTTTACTAATTTTCCATCTTTATACTCAAATATATAAACAACTTTAAGCTTTTCTTTTCCAAGCCAAACTCTATACTCTACACCATTGTTATTAATAATTATTTTTCCATCTCTAATATGAAACTTTTTTTGAACTAAGTTTTCAAACACTATAGAAAGGACATGATCAGTCCTTGGTAATCTTAAATTTTTTAAATTTATTTTATCATGCATATACTGATAGATAAGTTTTTTTTGTAAAATAAGAGTTGCAAAATATGAACCATTTTGCCTGTACTGTGGAGTTGAAACTAGTCTTCGTACAATATAACCTAAAGGATTTATATAGTCGCTTTTTGCACAAGCATCACCAATAATTGATAAGATTTTTTCATTGCGCTCACTCTTTTTGTATAAGTATGCACTTTTTAAACAAACATCTTTATATTTTTTTGCTTCATAATCTCTTATGATATCCTTATGCGTATATGCATAAGAAGATATACTAAAAAGAAGAAGAAAACAAACTATACCTTTCATCACTTACTACTCCTATATTTTAATAGCAGTTTTTCAACCTTATTTGAATTGTAGTACTTCATATAAAAACTTAAAGCTTTAATCGCATCATCAACTTTATTTTGTGCAAATTTTGCTTTTGCATATAAAATCCAAGCTTCATCATCATTTGGAATCAATTTGCTTGCTTTTTTTGCCCAAAAAATTGTTTTTGGAAAATTTCTTTTTTCAAAATTTAGCCTTGCCAAAGCTATCGCACTGTCATAATCTTCTGAAACTTTATATCTCTTTAGTAGAGATTCTTCAGTATTGAGGACTTTGGTTGTTAGATTAAGAGTTTTTTCTATCTTTTTCTCAGGAATATTTACACTATTCTGAGGAATTTTTACTCTATTTTGCGATTTATTATTTTCATGTAGATTAGTATCTATTATAGGAGAAAGTTTTATGGTGTCATAGTTATTTTGAACTTTTAAATCATTTTTTCTGTTATTTTTATTGTCTTTCATTTTTACTTTTTCTTTAGAAACTTTTTCAAGACTATTTTCGCTCTTCTTAAGACTAAAATCTTTTTTTTCATTAACTAATTCAAACTTTTTACTCTCATTTTTCTCTTGTTTGGCAATTGTTACATTTTTTTCACTTTTTGGCTTAGGTACGCTTTGTTCAATAGTTTCATTTTTACTCAGAAAAAAAGTTATAAGAAGATATACACACACTACTAAAATAACTAAAAGTATAAATATAACTTTAAGTAATCTTTTATTTTGTATTCTTTTTGCCTTTTTTTCTAGTTCATAAAACTCCATGTTATTCATTTGTCAACCCTAAATCTATTGCAACCATTAAAAGTAGCGTTGAATTAATTTGCTCATATCTTTTTAAACTATTTTTCTTTGCAAAATCCAATAAAACCATAAGTTTATACAAAAATCTCTTAATTACCCTAAAATTTCCACTACTATATCTTGCTATTTTTAACGCATGATTTTTTGAAAACATTTGAGCAATTTCCATAAATGAATTTGAAATTAGAGAACTTTGTATGTATCTAAGAACTTCATTTTTATGTAATCCATTAATTTCTATAACAGATTTATCTCTAGATTTTATATGTTTTCTTTTGAGGATTTCTTTACCTTCCTCTTTATGCATAGTAAAAACAAATTTAAAGACTTTTGTATCACTCAAAATCCTCAATAACTCAAACTGCTCTTCACTTAAGAGCTGAGCTTCATCTATAAATATAACATGTTTAATATCTTTATACTCTCTGATAATCTCATTTTTTAAATCATTGAAATTTTTATCTTTATCAAAATTAAGCCCTTTTGCTTTATATAACAACTCTAAAAAGTCTTTCTTATCAAAAAAAGGATTATCTAAAAAAACTGTTAAATATTTATGTTTAATCTCTTTTTCAATCAATCTCAAAAGATAACTTTTACCAACACCAGGATCTCCAATCATAAACATAAGTGGTACATTTTTTTGAAAGATAAAATCTCTAATCATCTTTTTAGCAAACTCTGCACTTAAGCTATCAAAATAAAAAGATGTATCTATCACATCTTTAAAAATCTCTTTTGCGCTATTAAAATCCCTCATTTACTCATAGGCCTTTATAGAAAAATTATTTTCCTCCAATGAGTCCAAATCTGGATTATGCTCCCCACTAACTATATGAGGAGTTATGACTATTATAAGTTCGCTTTTAATATAATTTTTTGAGCTACTTTGAAAAGCTTTACCTAAAACTGGAATTGAGGATAACCCTGGTACGCTTGTATCGCTAACCACTTCACTTTTACTTATAAGTCCGCCAACTATAACTCTATTTCCATCTTTAACTTTTACTATGGATGATAATTGCTTAATTTTTATATCTGGAGCTAAAATAGGTACACCATTTGCATCTAGATATTGCTGATTTGCTGCTACTAGCTCACTGATTGTAGGATTTATTTTTAGTATTATAAACCCATCATCAGTTACTTGTGGTGTTATATCTAGTGTAACCCCAACAAATGTTGAATCATTTTCATAACTAGTAACTACATTATTGTTATCTGCTGCCAAGTTTGTTGTGCTTTGCGTTTGATATCTATAATTTTTTTCAGTTCCTACATTGATTACAGCTGGTTGATTATTTAGAGTCATAATTTTTGGATTAGAAACTACATTAACATCTCCCTGAGTTTTCAAAAACTTTATGAGCCCATCCATGCTAAAATTATAGCCAACTAAATAGTTTGGATTTTTAAAGTCAGTTGTTAGCAGTCCATTAACCCTTTGACGCAGTGCATCTGAGCTAGCACTTAAACTTAATTCAAAATTTTTCCAGTTAATTCCTTCAGTTTTATCCTTGCTATATGTAACCTCAATAATTTTTGCATCTAATAAAATCTCTTTGTGAAGTCTCATCATTAATGATTTTATATATTTATCTACTCTGTCGATCTGTTTTTTGGTACCTGTTACTGTAAGCATTCCCGCTTCTTGATTTATTAAAACTTTTGATTTAATTTTTAAATTATCTTCATCTCTATCTAAAATATAACCAATTTCATCAGCTATTTTATCCCAAAACTTAAATTCGGAAGTATAATCCATAGTTGTAGAATCTGAACCACCATCTGATGTACCACTTGATGAGCCGGTTTTTATAACCTTATTTGTTGTGCTTTTTCTTTCACTAAAACTTACATAATCAATAAAATATGTTTTTGTTTTAAAAGTTGCAACTTTTAAAATTTTATTTTCATTTTCTAATGAATAAAATATATTGTTTTCACTTAAAATTAAATCTAAGAGATTTCTTAAAGAAAAATCTGTTACATTTATATAGTTTAACTTTTTATTTAGTCTGTTTTTTACATTACTATCTTCAAATACTATTGACATTTGGCATTCGTTAGATATATTCTCCAAAATATCCATAATTGAGATACTTTGGTTATTGAAATCTTTTACACTAAATGAAAAAAATTTATTATCACAATTTGCACTAAGATTAACAATAAACAAAACCAACATTAGACTGACAACTTTTACTTTCATTGCTATTTTTCCTTTACTCTTAGTAGTTTTTTACTTTTGTAAAATCCAATTTTAATAATTTTTCTATTTTTTTTAGCCAATATTGCATCTTTTTCAATAGCTATTATTTTAAAATTATTTATTTTATCACCCACACCATACCACTTAGATCCTATAAAAGCTTTATTATTTAAAATAGAAGATAGAAAAAAATTATAACTCTGTTTCTTTTTAACAATTGCCTTTTTAATAACTTTTTGTGCCTTAAAAAATGGATCGTATTTAACAGCTTTTAAATTATGTTTAGAGTTATAGTGGATTAAGTAATCAATTTTTTTTATTTCATCAGTTGAAGAATAAAGAAAATTTATTCCTAAAATCAACGCCATAAATAAAATCCTCATAATTCAACTCCATAAACATTTAATTCTAAATCAAATAAAACTTTTTTATCATTAGACTGTTCTAAATCTATTTTATTTATAGCTACTAAAACATCCAGATTTTCAATGTATTGTAAGAATAAAAGTATATCTCTATACCTTCCAACACCACTAACTTGAACATTTTTTTTATGCTTTAAAAAAAGCTCAGTAGCTTTATTGACGCTTTTATTTTTTATTACTAAATTCTTAATATTTCTCTCTAAACTATATTTCAAAATATCATTAAGAAACTCTGTCCACTTCAAATCATCAAATAAAACATATTTTATCTCATAGACTTTTGAAGCTATATAGTTTATATCCTCTTGCTTTTTTTCTAAAACTTCCCTTTTAGTTAAAATTTCTTTTTGAATTTGTTTAAGTTTTAGATTGAATTTCTTTATACTGTTCTTTGCTATCTTTAGTTCCAAAGATCTTGTATCTGCATCTAACCTCTCTTTTTTGAGCAAAAGTGGTGGAACTATTTCATTTAAAACCAACCCCAAAATTAGTAGAAAAGATAAAATTATCATAGTTTTTTGTTTTGTATCAGCTATTTTCAAAAAATTTTCTAACTTATTCATTTTTTTATCTCTATAGTACTTGTATATATTTGTTCATCAGATATGATTTCATCTGTTTTAACTCCAACAAAACCTTCTTTAAGTAAGCTTTCCATAAATTTTGCAATATTATCTCTCTTATATGGTTCAGCAACTATATCAATAATCATTGAATCACCACCAGAAAGAGTCACTTTTGTAGTTGCTAAATTATACTTTTTTAAAAGGGCATTTACTTTTAAAATAAAATCACTACTATAGTTTTTTCTAATGATTATACTCTCTAAACTATTTAGACTCTGATTGATATTTTTAAGTTTTATATCAATCTCTTGCTCTTTTTTATTTAAAGTTTCTATATCTTTCTTTAAAACTAAAATTTTCTGCTTTATTTTTTTTGCGACTTTCTCAATCTTTTCCAACTTAACTTCTAAATCTTTTTTCTTCTGTGATAGTCTATCTATCTCATAATACAAACTTGAAACAAATGCTATTGCTAATAATAAAATAATAGAAGCAGATATTATATACTTACCTACCGTTTTTCTATAAAAAGGCTTCTCTCTTGGAAAAATATCAATATTATGACTTTGATTGTCACATAAAATTTCATCGTAAATATATGATAAAGTTACATAATCTAAAAAATTTTTTTCAAATTTTTGAGCAAAAAAATTAAAATCTGAAACCTCTACATTTTCAAACCCAAAGTTTTGTATAAAACCATCTAAGCCATTAATCTTTCCGTACTTTGTGCATAAAAATATTCTTTGCGCATTTTCAAATCCAAAGATACTTCTATTATAAAGTATTATGTCATTAATCTTTGTAAAAATTTTTACAAATTCAGACTCAATCTGATTATATACTGCCCCACTACCTCTTTCATAAAGTGAGATATCTAAGCCCTTTTCAGTTAAAATCTTTAATAGGTTATTTGAAGTAGTTTCATAGCCAATTGAATTTAAGTTTTTTACCATCTCTTCAATGGTTGTTGTGCTTTTTGATGAAATATACTTTCCATCCTTATAAAGTGTTATAAATGAATCATCTTCATCAATGTAGATAAAAATATCATTTTTTGGCAATAGTATTTTGTTTTTATATAATGTAGAAAAAGATAAAAAAGGGAGTGCTAAAAAGTCTATGTACTTTGTTTTATGAACTATATTTTTAAGATGTTTAGAAGCTCTATTAATCTCAACAGCAACTGCTTCTATAAGAAAGTTTTCTTCAAAATCCAACTCTTTTTTTATATATGAAATATGATACTTTTTTTCTAAATCTAAACCCGCTTCTTCATACATCTTTATCTCAACTATAGATGCTAACTCTTCACTATTAGTATTTGATGGAAGCTTAAAGCTATGTAAAATAAGATCACTATACTTAAGTCTTGAACCTATAAATGATCTCTTCTTGCACTCACTAGTAAACTCTTTGCCATCAAACGATATGCAGGATAGATCAGAAGGATTTATAAAATTTATCTGTTGAGAAATGCTACCCATACAAATCCTTTAATTTTACTGATTTATTTTAACATAACCACTATAAGGATAAACTAAAATGGTTTTATTGTTGTTATTGTAATTTATCGTTATGTTTATCTCTTCAGTAAGCAATCTTTGTTCCTCATGTATATAAGGTCTGCCATACTCATCAAAACATAGTTTATCGTTCTCATTTGCGCCTCCACCAATATCTACCCTAACCAAACTCAAACTCTCTCCAAGCAAATCAGTTTCATTTAAATTCATACATGTACGCTCATCCTCCTTAGTCCAAGGGGTTACATTGAATCCATGTATGTCATAGCCTATGGCATTTTTCTGTTTCTTTTTTAAATTCATAGTAACTTTACTGCTGTACTCATAGAGTCTATTATCTGGAAAAATTGAGGTTCCAATAGAAGCCAGGATGCCTATTATAACTATAACAAAGATTATCTCAACCATAGTAAAACCGCTACTTAAAAATTCCACATGGTTAGTTTTGAGTATTGAATATTTTGATTTAAAATTATTTCTCATGGCCTTTGAAGTGTCCTTCTATATAACACTATCTTAGCTCCAGCATTCTTTGGATGAGACTCATTTGACTCAACCCGAACATCAAACATAACAAATCCATGTGAATCCTCTGTCTGTATTATTTGATTTCTATCGCAATTCCAAGGATTTTCATACAAAAAATACCTACTTATGTTTATATCAGCCCTAAATCTTTTATCAACAGAAGTTATATTGACCTCGTGTAAGCACCCATTTGTAGCATTTCTCTCATAACCCTGAATTGCTAAGATTGCTAACTCCACTGCACTATCCAAAAACATCTCAGCACTCTCTTTGATGTATAAATCCTTAGTCTGCTTTACCGTAACTGTAGCATACTTCATAGCTATAGTCATTATTCCACTTACCATAACTATCACCAATAGTGCCTGAAGTAGTCCAAATGCTCTTCTCATCAGTAAACTACCTTCTGTTTTGAGATAGTAACACTATTTCCACTTCCTCTTATCTCTCTAGTTAGTGAAAGATTGAAATATATGCTATTGTTTACTATTCCAACTTCAAATCCCTTTGTCTCATCTGAAAGAGTCGTTACATTGCCATCGCACATTGTATCTCTCTTCCAAGGTCTATAGTTATAAAAAAGATAAAGGGTATTGTCCTTTTTATTGGTAATATTTGAGCAGTTTGTATCTTCACCTCTAGCAATTGCATAGGCACTATCTACTAAGTAGTACTTTTCATAAATCTCTTCTGGAGTAGGTTGTAAGGTTATGTTATTACCTCCAATAGAGCTTACATTATATTCATTTACCTCTCCCCCGGTATCAAAGCTACCAGCAAATATTAAAGCTAGATCAGAATCGTTTATGATTGAATTAAATTTTTTTTCAAAAGTATTGTTTATATCGCTTCCATTTATGCCATAAGTTTTTATAGTACTACTATCTTTGTTAGAGTTATCCATATCGACAAATCCAGTATAGTCTCCCGCTCTCAAACTCTCAACAGCAATCCCATACCACTCTACAATTTTAAAATTTTGACTACTCATTATACTAAAGATTTGGGTTCTATTTGTTTGATTTGCTTCATAACCCCAAACTGCATTTGGAACTCTATCGTACATCATAGCAGAGATTTGATCAACCACCAACTGAGAATCAAAAGAGAGCTCACTCATAGCCTTAGACTTTGCA
>Ga0256840_1001440_pt1 | contig 22383 bp, 18 predicted proteins | sample 355202metaG_FD_185969 | JGI IMG/M metagenome (GOLD analysis project Ga0256840, IMG submission 185969) | Hydrothermal vent microbial communities from Mid Atlantic Ridge, Atlantic Ocean - 355-202 | ecosystem: Environmental > Aquatic > Marine > Hydrothermal vents | place: Atlantic Ocean: Mid...
CAATTTTTGGATTCCCCCATTCGTCAAACTCACCAGTCGTCAGTGGAATCGACTCATCCAACATGGTATTAATCACATCCACAAAAGGCACACCTGCCACAATCCCATTCCATAAATCTGGGCGCATGTTTACGACTGCACCCATTAGCAAGCCCCCTGCACTGCCTCCCATAGCATAAAGATGCTCATTGGAAGTGAAATTTTCTTTGATTAGAAATTCTCCACAATCTATAAAATCATAAAAAGTATTTTTCTTCTTTAATAATTTACCATCTTCATACCAGTGACGACCCATTTCCTGTCCTCCTCTAATATGAGCAATCGCGAAAACAAATCCCCTATCTAACAAACTCAATCTCACTGAACTGAAATATGGGTCCATCGTGCTGCCGTAAGAACCATACCCATACAACAGCAGTGGCGCATTGCCATCTTTTTTCAGTCCTTTTTTATACACCAAAGAAATAGGCACTTTCACACCATCTCTTACTGTTGCAAAAAGCCTTTCTGACACATAATTGTCAGGAGAAAAATTATCATCCATCACTTCTTGCTGTTTCAGCAGCTCCTTTTCTTTTGTATCCATGCTATAATCATAGGTACTGTTTGGCGTTGTCATGGAAGTATATCCCAATCTCAAAATTTTGGTATCAAACTCAGGGTTGGCGCCTGTATATGCTAAGTAAGCAGGATCAGGAAACTGAATATAGTGTTCTGATTTATCGCTCCATTTGATTACTCGCAGCTCTGTTTGTCCATTTTTTCGCTCTCCTACAACCAGGTAGTCTTTAAATATCTCAATGTCTTCGAGCAACACATCATCTCTATGCGCAATCACCTCTTGCCAATGCTCCTTAGTCGTTGCAGTGACTGAAGTTTTCATCAGTCTGAAATTCTTAGCTCGGTAATTGGTGACAATATAAAAGTCATCACCATAATGCGCCACACCATATTCTAGGTCACGCTCCCTTGGTTGTATAACCTTCCACTCACCACTTGGCTTATCAGCATCAAGATATCGATATTCATTAGACAAGGTTTGATAACTACCAATGATTAAGAATTTCCTTGATTTTGTTTTGTAAACAAAGCAACCATATGTTTCATCCTTCTCTTCAAAGACCAATTCATCTTTTGCTGCGTCAGTTCCTAGTACATGCTTGTATATTTTATGTGATCGCAATGTCACAGGATCTTTTCTTGTGTAAAAAACAGTTTTATTATCATTTGCCCAAGTAGCTCCTCCTGTGGTGTTTTCAATTTTATCTGCGAGTAGTTCACCTGTCTTAAGGTTTTTGAAAAACAAAGTGTATTCCCTTCTTGATACTGTATCTACACCGTATACTAACAAGTCATTGTCATTACTGACAGATTTTCCGCCAATTGCAAAGTAGTCATGCCCTTTGGCAAGTTCTGGTTCGTGAAGCATAATTTCTTCATCTATAGCTTTACCATCTTCCTTGGCGGGTTTTGTTAAACTTCTACAGTGAAGCCCATAGTCAAAGCCCTCTTCAAAACGGCTATAATACCAATAACCATTTACTTTCACAGGTACAGACTGATCCGTTTGCTTGATACGCCCAACAATTTCATCAAATAGCTTGGTCTGAAAATCCTTGGTATGTGCCATCACCGAATTGGTGTAGTCATTCTCTGCATTCAAATGATCTAATACATCTTGTGTTTGAGCATCAGCACTATCTGCTTCTTTTTGTGCGTCACTCAAGCGCATCCAGAAATAATTATCAATAATTTTATCGCCATGTGTGATGGTCTCTTTGGCTATTTTCTTTGCGACTGGTGGATTGATATTAGTGGTTGTTTCCAATTGATTATTATTTTTATTTTGACAAGCGTTAAGTAAAAGAAGAAAAATGATACTGAAAATTACGTTATTGTAGTATTTCATAATGGCATGGGTTTGTTTCAATTTCTATATAACTAATGGTTTGACAAATCTAATGAAAAAGTAGAAGGGAGCACTATATATGAATGTATAAAGTATATTAAAACAGACATAATCGTATCACAGCAAATTACTTGGAAAAACTCAACTAAATCTTTAGTTTTACGGATGAGACTATCAGTACTAATTTTTATTCTCCTACTACCTATACCTTCAAGAAGGCTTATTGCCCAGACCCCAGATCAGAAAAAACTACTTCAAAAAAAACTAGAAACAGCAAGACCCGGCGATACAATTATTTTATCTACAATTCAAGAGCAAGAAAGAAGAAAAGAAATCAAAGAGCGTAAGATTCGTAGTGAGGCACAACACCAGGCATCTCAAAAATTATATTTTGAAAAGTTAAAGAAGGTCATAAATAGAGATTCTGTAATCAGAATAAACCTTTCTTCATTAAATCTATCAGAAATACCCACACTGATTTACAGCTTCAAAAACTTAAATTCACTTAACTTATCATCAAATAAAATCCGTTCTTTGCCTAAACGATTAAATACATTAGTCAATTTGAAAAAATTGATTTTAAACAACCATCAAGAAAACCTTAAAAAGATAAAAATAAAAAAGCAAAGACATATTGCTATCCTCATACTACAAAAAAATAATTTAGACCAACTTCCACGTCAATTCAAAAGACTAAAATCTCTGAAAGAAATTGATTTAGGGAAAAATGCTTTCAAACAAATTCCGAAGAATTTAAGAAAGTACAAGCATCTTGAACTCCTATCGCTAAACCACAATCAAGAACTTAGTATCAGCTCACAAAATCTTAAAAAGCTTGTACGTATCAGTAGTCTAAGAATTAATAATTGCAATTTGTTTTATTTCCCTGAGAGCATCTTACAATTAACTAATCTCAAGGAATTACAACTAGCAGAAAACAATATAGTGAGTATTCCACAGAATATTTCTAAACTAAAAAAATTAGAATTCTTTTCAATTTACAAAAATAGAGTAAGTAGCATTCCAGATGGATTTTACGAATTACAAAAACTTACTCAAACCGATTTGTACTACAATAACATCTCTGTTCTTTCTCCAAAAATCAAAAATCTAACAAACCTAAAAGTGCTTTATCTTTCGCATAATATAGTGTATGACATTCCAAATGAAATCGGAGCGTTAAATAAACTAGAAGAACTGTATTTACATAACAACCTGTTGAGTTACTTACCAACGCAAATAAAAGAGTTAAAGCAACTACAGGCTTTACACCTTAACAATAACCTTCTAAGTCAATTTCCGAAGGAAGTCACCCTTCTATCTCTACTAAAAGACATCGATATTTCTAATAATGAAATTAGGGAATTACCCAAAAACCTTTTAAATCTTAATAACCTAGAAATATTTTACCTCCAAGGAAACTCATTTAATCAAACCACGGAAAGTGATAGAAATTTAGAATCAATTATAGAAACATTCAAAAAGAGAGGAGTTAATGTCAACTACTAATAATTCCCACCGCTAAGCATGACCAATGTACACGCATTCAAAGTTTCAATTCCTTCCTTTTGCGCTAACAATTCTAATGTCGGGTTTTCAGCACCAGGATTAAAAATAATTCTTTTTGGCTTCAATCCCAAAATATAGTCATGCCATTCTAATTGGTTCTTTTCTCCGATGTAAATAGTAATAGTATCTACATCTTCAACTACTGCTTTTTTGCGCAAATCTAGAATCATCTCACCAAAAATAGTTCCTTTTTTAATTCCTACTGGAACCATTTCATAGTCTCTTTCGGTCAGCATCTGAGCCGCTTGATATGCATAACGTGCCGTATTTGTTGTTGCGCCCAAAACAATTGTTTTTTTTATTCCCTTCATTAAACCTTTTTCCATAAAAATAGTTAAATAATAAATATTAGAAATAGTACAAAATATACTAGCATCTTAGTATTTTTGTAGTAAAACTAAAGCACTACTATTTTTTATTAATTTATTTACTACTACACTATGTACATTGACACGTACAGCAACACTTTTGAAGCGTAAGCGTGTACATTCAGATAGTCACTGTTTTTTTAAACCAAAAAATTACCCTAATGCTGAGCAAGATTCTAAAAGTTGTATTTGCGCTTGTTTTTTCAACCATAAGTGTATTCGCCCAATTTACTCCAGAAACACCTTCTTTAGATGGAAAAGCAGTTTCTCCCTATCAAATAGATTTAGAATGGAAACAAGATGGTAGTAATTTTGATGAGTTTGTTTTACAAAGAAAGACAGAATCTGCTCTTGCCTATACTACAATTGAAACCTTTGGGAAAAATATTAGGGAATACTCTGATAAAGATTTAACACCAAAAACCACCTATTACTATCGTATAAAAGCACGTAATTTTACTTTTTTTGGCACTTTTGATTCCGAGTGGTCTGATGAAATTAAAGCAACTACCTTTTCCGAAGGACCTAACAGGCCTACTTTATTAGCCGCTAGTACTGTCTCTCAAACAAGTATTAAACTTAGCTGGAAAGACAATTCAGACGACGAAGACAAGTTTGTAATTCATAGGTCAAAGGTTAATCAGAGTAATTATACTGAAATTACAAGCGTTAATAACAACATAATTTCATACACCGATACTGGGCTCGAGTCAAACACACGGTATCATTATAAAGTATTCGCTAGCAATGATGATGGAAACAGCAGTTTCTCAAACACTGCCAACGACAAAACCTGGCAATATCCGCCAACGTTAGATGATATTTCTGACCCTTCAGCAATTCCAAAAAATGCACCTACCCAAACAATCAATTTAAGTGGCATCACTGCTGGAGGATCTGAAAATCAGACTTTGACGGTAACTGCAGTCTCTAATAATACATCACTCATAGGAAATCCTACTATAAGTTACACTTCCCCAAATCAAACAGCAAGTTTAAGTTTTAAACCAAAAGCAGACCAGTCTGGAGTCACAACAATTACAGTGACCGTTACTGATAATGGGTCATCACAGTCACCTAATGTCAATAAGGTTAGCAAAACATTCAATGTAACCGTAAGCAACGAACTTCCTGACTTGAGTTTTAGTGAGGTAATTGTTGACCGCGAAATAGCAGGATTTGGACAAAAAATTAAAGTACAATCATTTATCAAAAATATTGGGGTAAAGCCTTCCTCGCCTTCTGTTCTTAAATATTTTCTTTCTACCAACAGTACATTTAGCAGCAATGACACACCCTTTGCTAGTACCTCTGAGATATCAGCACTAGCTGTAAATCAAGAAAAGGCATTTGAAGATTTCATTACAATGCCAGGCGAGAGCATAGGTGAAGGCAATTATTACATCATCTTCTTTGCTGATGCAAACAAGCAGGTATCAGAAAAAGATGAAAAAAATAATATACAAGCAGTAAAAATAGAATTGACCCTTGACATCCCGCCAGTAATTACAAAAATGGATTTTCCAGAATTTGTTGATGCCAAAAATGATAAGGCTACCATCAGGATTTCCGCTGAAGATGAAAGTGAAATCACTAAAGTAAATTTTATATTCAGAGGCATTAGGAGTCCAAATTGGGATACGACACTGGTTAATAAAGCTGGAGAATACTATGCTGTGGAGGTACCCAGTGCAAAATTTGATGAGATTGGATTAGAATACTTTTTTGAAGTTATAGATGATACCGGTCTTAAAGCTATTAGTGAGACCAGTTATACCTATGTAAAACACCCAAATGGAATGGTTTTCCCCACTTTAACTTTTGGGGATAGTGAAAATGACTATCAAATGATTGCAATACCGCTGGTGCAATATAATAGCAAAATTTCGTCTATACTAAATGATGATTTAGGAAAATATAATAAAAGAAAATGGCGCATGTTCCACTATGGTGAAGGAACGCTCGCAGAAAACGAAAATGGTCTCAGTGTAATGGAACCTGGTAAAGGTTATTGGCTCATTGCTCGAAAAGAAGCTGTTGTCGATACAGAAGCGGGAAACACCGTTGAAGTTCACCAACAAAAACTATTTGAAATCACCTTACACTCAGGCTGGAATCAAATTGGAAACCCATATGATTTTGACATTTCATGGGCAAACGTACTCGAAGAAAATGGATTTCCAAGTGGCTTAAGTGCTCTTAGAACCTATGAGAAGGGTTACAAGAATCCTTTGACATTAAAAAAGTTTCAAGGGGCACTTATTAGTGCCACGGAAGAAATCACCCTGAAGATCCCATTGTTAGATTATTCTAAAAATCGGATCAGTAGCAATGGTAGAATTGCCAGCAACCAACCAATTGGCAATCTTTGGGAGGTGGATTTCACGCTCAAATCGGGGAATACAACGCATCAAATCAATAGCTTTGGGATGAATAATAAAGCGACCTTAGGAATTGATGAGTTTGATGAAACCAATTTGCCAAATTTTGGATTTGTAGATGATGTCGCCCTGTCATTTAATAATGCTTTGACGAAAGATATAGTTCCTGTGGCAGAAAATCACATTTGGGATTTTGAATTAGATAATAATGGAAGTGGACGATACATCGAGTTATCATGGAATATGAAAAATTCAGACATTGACCATGAGCTTTACCTCTATGACATCGCTAAAGAACAGGTAATCAATATGAACAATCGCTCAAACTACTGGGCTAAAACTGGCAGCTCTAAAAGCTTCAAGATTTTCTATGGTAGCCAATCTTTCATTGATAATAACCTGAAGCCTCAAAAAATATTATTAGGAAATGCATATCCAAATCCATTTAATCATACCACAGTTATTCCACTTGCTTTACAAGAATCAAATACACCCTATTTTGTAGAAATGAGCATTTTTAATGGTATAGGACAGCAAATTAGCACCATTACTAGTCAAAACTATAACGAAGGATTTCATGAAATTAAATGGGATGGTACTGACCACTTTGGCAATAATGTAAAGCCAGGGCTATACATTTATAAACTGACTGTTAAAAACAAGTCAAGCAATACCACGCAAAGTGGTCGGGTTGTTTTGAGGTAAGGAAAAAAAAGGATTTCACAAAGCCTTACCCTTTCTTCCGCCTAGTAAAAACCCCTTCATACCACGGTAATCCCATATCGTAATACTTCTCATAAGTAGGAACAAACCCAGCGTTCTTTATTAACTGATCGGTATTACGATTCAGGTTGCAGCCATCTCCCACCACTTTCCAGGCAGGGTTGATAAAATCAAACACCTTTCCTTTTAGGCTTGTTTTAGGGCGAATGTGCTCAATCAATATTAGTTTACCCGATGGCTTCAACCATTTATAAAAATTTTGTATGGCAAGTTCTACATTTGGCACAGTACATAATACTAAGGTGCTCACCACTGCATCAAGACTTTCATTTGGAATCACATCAATAACAGCCTGTGCATTCACACCATGCTCCATGATTGTAATATTACTTCCATTAGGGATTTTCAGCCTAGCTCTTTTTGCCATGTCTAACGATGGTTCCACAGCAATCACTTCTGTATTCTTTCCATAAAATTGGAAATTGATGCCTGTCCCTGCTCCTACTTCCAATATCTTACCCTCCAAATCTGCAAGAAGTCCTCTTCTTTTTTTAGAAAGTTTCTTTTCAAACTGCCCCATAAAGGGGTCGTAAATTGCTGCGAAAAATTTTTGATATAGTTTTCCCATGGTTTTAATAAGACCTAAGACTTGAAGACTAGTACGCCATCAATAACCTCTACAGCAAATAATTTAATCTTTAAATATCTCTGCTAATTTATCTTCTAGTGCCGCTCCCCTTAAGTTTTTAGCGATGATTTTTCCCTCTCTGTCAATAAGTACTGTAGCAGGAATACTTGTAACCCCATATGCCGCTGCTGCCACAGAGTTAAAGTATTGCAGGTCAGAAACTTGCGTCCAAGTTAGCCCATCCTTTGCTATCGCTGCCACCCACTTTTCTTTAGTTTTATCAAGAGAGACACCATATACTTCAAAACCTTTGTCGTGGTACTTGTTATATGCTTTTACTACATTGGGATTTTCTGCGCGACAAGGTCTGCACCAAGCTGCCCAAAAATCAATCATCACATAATTTCCTCTTAGAGATGATAATTTGACATTATTTCCTTCAGGTGTTGGCAAATCTATTTCAGGTGCCATTGATCCAATAGCAGTAGCACTTAATTTGTCTATCTGAGAGATGAATTGTGATGCCATTTTTGTGTCAGGTGCCTCTTTCTTAAATTTATCTGCCAGTTCTTTCAAAAATTCAACGTCTTCGCTAGGGTCAAGCAATTGCGTAGAAAGAATTGCCGCTACAGATGTTCCCATACCGGTAATTTTAGTTTTCACATCTTCTCTAATGCTTCGTTGCTTGTCCAATACGATTGCCTGCAAAGAATCCACTGCCCTTTGATTTCCTGCTTGCTGCGCTTGCATTAATTGTGGCATAAACTGTTGTCCATAATTTTGCATTTCGGCGGCAGTTTTTTGTATGTCCATAAAATCGTCTGTATCTTTTGATCCTATTACTTCAAAACCATTTTCAAAATCTTTCCCAACATTCACTGTGATACTTTCATCAGTTGGGTTTAGAATAAAAAATACTGCCTGCTTGTTATATAACCTTAATCTATACAGGTTCGCCTCTGATACATCATGAGCGATATGAAAAGTGCTATCCATCTCCAATGCAATAGTGTCCACCACATCAAAATTATTTTCATCAAGTGCTTCTAAAACAATAATTCCAGTAGCTTCAGGATTTTCAATTTTTCCTGAAATCCTCACGCCCTTCTCCTTAATTCCCGATGTTTCGTTGCAAGCTGCCACCACCAATAGTAATGCTGCCGCTGTTAAAATATTTCTTAGTTTCATTTTATGTTTTTTTTCAAATTTAGTTAAGATTCTCGCTTCTACCTTATATTCAGATGGTAATTTTTATTCTATTATGAAGGATTCAAGTGACTTACGTAAAAGACCATTGGCTACTTTCGGGTCAACTTTTCTATCGCATCTCTGCATTACTTGCCCCATAAACATCCCTATCAACCCTTTCTTTCCTTTTTTGTATGCCAATACTTTATCAGGAAACTGTGCCAAAACATCATCTATAAATGGCTGAATGGCATCATCTCCTCCTTCATGCAACAGGTTCATTTTTTCGGCAATCTGTTCTGGTGACCGTTCCTTATCTTTCAGTAATTCCGGAAATATTTTTTGCGAAGCAACTGAAAAGCTCACTTTACCTTCATCTATCAAAGCAATCAACTTGGCTAAACGGCTAGGGTGTAAATCAAGTTGCGTAATTGATATGTTTTCTTCATTCAAATATGATTTCACTGGGCCCATCAGCCAGTTAGAGGCTGCTTTGTAATTCCTAGTGTCCACACATACCTCCTCGAAAAAAAGTGCCATTTCCTTTTCTTCGGTCAGCAATGCCGCATCATATTCAGGTAGGTTATATTGTGTTACAAGTTTATCAAATATCGCTTTAGGTAATACAGGCATGCTCGCTTCAATTGTCGCTAACTGCTCCTCTGAAATAACCACAGGGCTCAAATCTGGATCGGGAAAATAACGATAATCATTCATGGTCTCTTTGGTTCGCATACTAGCCGTTGTGCCAGTGTCTGCATCAAATAGCCTCGTTTCTGAGATGATAGCATTCCCCTTCTCTACCTCCTCAATTTGCCGAATGACCTCGTGGTCAATTGCCCTTTTGACATTTCTCAGAGAATTCATATTCTTTATTTCCACTTTGCTCCCTAGTTCTGTAGCACCCTGTAGCATCACTGAAATATTAGCATCACAGCGCATTGAGCCTTGCTCCATATTGCCATCACAAATCTCTAAATACCGCACTAGTTTTCTTACTTCGTATAAAAACTGAAATGCCTCTTCTGATGATTTCAAAACAGGTTCGGTTACTATCTCAATCAATGGCATGCCCGCCCTATTCAAATCTACCAATGAATTTTCTTTGGCATGTATCAGCTTACCAGCATCCGCCTCAAGGTGAATTCTATTCAGTGCTATGACTCGCTCCTCTCCAGCTACTTTGACTGTCACTTGCCCACCAATACAGATTGGGGTTTTATCTTGCGTGATTTGATAACCGTTCGGCGAATCAGGATAAGTATAATTTTTCCTATCAAAAATCATCTCTCTGCTTATTGTTGAGCCACACGCCAAACCCATTTTTATAGCATACTCCAATACTTTCTTATTCAGCTTCGGCAATGTACCAGGATGCGCCAAAGTAATCGTACTAATATTAGTATTAGGTGCAGCACCGAAAGTAGTAAGGTCTGCTGCGAAAATTTTGCTCTTGGTAGCCAGCTGCGCATGGACTTCCAAACCCACAACTACTTTGTATTTATCTCTGATTTCTGATTTCACTTTGTCTTTTTTACAAACCTCTTATAAGCTCACTCAACGCTTCCGACTTTTCATATTGCACATAATGAGCGCTATTTTCAAATATAACTAATTTTGAATTTGGAATGACTGCCTGTGCTTCTTTTGAATCTTCAATTATCGTTTTTTTATCTTCCTCACCTACAACTATGGTGACAGGCACATTTATATTTGGGTATTTCGCCGTAATCTCATTCAATTGTCTTTGTGCATTTACAATCTCTTTTGACATGGCATAAATGACTTTGGGCTGTGCCCATATTTTCTTTCTACAATCAATGAAGTCATTTGAAACCTTATCTCTATTGCCATTAAACAAGTCGATGATTACTTGCTCCATCATTTTTGGGGCAACCGTTCTAGCCAGAAACACACAAAAACCTTTCCCGAGCAATGGCATAGTTAATATATGTAACATACCATTTACTTCTATATGATACAATGGCGCTGCCACAATTACAACAGATGCTATTTTTGGATTTTGATTCACTGCAACATGAACAGCAATGATTCCTCCGTAAGAATGTCCAACCAACACCACATTACCCAATGCAAGTTTTTCAATCAACCCATCAATAATCGTTGCATTTCTCTCTAGCGAATAATCAATCTGATTAGCTGAACTATAACCATGTCCTGGTCGATCAAAAGCGGTCACTCGGTGAGTCCTTGCCAAAGAATCAATCAACGGTTGCCAGTCCTCCAATGAGCCAGGTGTTCCGTGTACTAATAAAACATCTTTCCCCTCACCTTTTTGAAAATAACGGATTTGTTCTCTCTTAATTTCTAAATATAGACCCATTTCAGAGGATTCGGCGTTTAGATTCTCTCTTCCTAATTTTCCAACCGTAATTATCATTATAATCAAGAAGAAAAGAAACACCAAAACACCTGCCCCAAAGTATGTTGTTAAAAAAACAGTTTCAACAATAAAAATTAATACAAAGCCAATTGCTCCTATCAGTAAGTATTTTTTCATATACTAAATGAGTGCTTTAGCTTTCTCAATAACATTATTCAATCCTGAAATATCCTTACCGCCTGCCGTAGCAAAGAAAGGTTGACCACCTCCGCCTCCTTTTATTTCCTTTGCCAGCTCCCTCACGATATTGCCTGCATTCAGGTCTTTAGCTTTCACTAAGTTTTCTGAAATCACCACCATGATTTGCGGACTGCCATTAATATCAGCTGCCAACACGCCAAAAAGATTCTCTGTTTTTGCCTTTAATCCAAAAGCAATTGACTTCAATGCGTCAGCCGATGGAATACTCACCTTTTCTATGAGTACGTTCATGCCATTTTGTGCCACAATTTTATTGGTCAAGGTTTGCCTTAGTTCATTGGCTTGCTGTTGATGGATTTTATCAATTTCCTTTTGCAATTTTTGTTTTTCGTTCACCAAACCTTCTACTGCTTTCGTTAAGTCAGTAGGTTTTTTTAGTAACTCAGAAACCAATTTCAACTCGTTTAGCTGTTGATTGACGTATGCCTCAGCCGCATCAGCAGTCAGCGCCTCAATTCTACGAACACCCGCTGCAATCGAGCTTTCATTAATGATTTTGAACAACCCAATCTGCCCTGTAGCAGGCACATGAATACCTCCGCATAATTCTACAGAAAACTCCTTGTCAAAAGTAATCACCCGTACAAAGTCACCATACTTCTCTCCAAAAAGTGCCGTAGCACCCATCCCTTTTGCATTCTCAATTGGCACATTTCGTTGCTCATTAAGTGTAATATTCTGCCTTATTTTTTTATTGACAATTTGCGCTACTTTTTGAATTTCCTCATCCGTCATTTTTGAAAAGTGACTGAAATCAAAACGTAAAATCTCCTCTGAAACATAAGAGCCTTTTTGCTGCACATGCTCACCCAAAACTTCTTTCAATGCTGCATGCATCAGATGGGTTGCGCTATGGTTATCCACGGTCAGCAATCTTTTCTTTTTATTCACCACACAGTTAAAAGTAGCATTTACATCAACAGGGAGCTCCTTTGCAAAATGAATAATCAAATCATTTTCCTTTTTAGTATCAAATATACTAACCTTACTACCGCCTGCCTCAATATATCCAGTATCCCCAATTTGCCCACCACTTTCAGCATAAAAAGGTGTTTTATCCAGTACGATTTGATAAAATGATTTATTCTTTTCTGTTACTTGTCTGTACTTGATAATTTGTGCTTCTGATTCCAAAAAGTCATAGCCTACAAATTCAACTTCTTCGTCTGACTTCAAAATCATCCAGTCGCCTGTCTCTTGTGTTGCTGCTTGTTTGGAGCGTTCTTTCTGCTTTGCCATTTCAGATTTGAATTCCTTTTCATCAATGGTCATTCCTGATTCCTCCGCAATTAACGCTGTCAAATCAACAGGAAAACCAAAAGTATCATACAATTCAAATACTGTTAAGCCATCAATAACAGTTGATTTTCCGTTCAACTCATTTTTGATTTGGTCTAATTTTCCCAGCCCCTTTTCCAATGTCCTGAGGAAAGAGGTTTCCTCCTCCAAAATAACTTTGCCTATAAAAGCCTCTTGCGCTACCACTTCAGGGTACACATCATCAAACTGCTTAGAAAGTATTGGCAAGAGCTGATACAAAAATGGCTCTTTAAAGTCTAAAAACGTATATCCATATCGGACTGCCCTCCTTAAAATTCGTCGGATTACGTATCCAGCTTTGTTGTTAGATGGTAGCTGTCCATCCCCAATTGTGAAGGCAATTGCCCTGATGTGATCAGCAATCACCCGCATGGCAATGTCCGTTTCTTCAGATTTTCCGTAATTTACACCTGATTTCTCTGCCAAAAAACTAATTAATGGCGTAAAAATATCAGTATCATAATTAGACTTTTTACCTTGAATAGCCATGGTTAATCGTTCAAAACCCATCCCTGTATCGATATGTTTTGCAGGAAGGTTTTCCAATTTCCCAGAAGCCAATCTGTTGTATTGAATGAATACTAGATTCCAAATCTCCACCACCAAAGGATGATCTTGATTTACAAGTTCAACACCAGGCGTTTTATCAATCTCTTCTTGCGACCGCAAATCAACATGAATTTCAGAACACGGACCGCATGGACCCGTTTCTCCCATCTCCCAAAAGTTATCTTCTTTCGACGCCTTTATAATTCTATCCTTGGCAATTAAACCACTCCATAAATCCCATGCTTCCTTATCCTGCCCTAAATCATCGACCCTATCGCCCTCAAACACAGTCACATACAGCCTATCTTTTGGTAATTTATAGACTTCGGTTAAGAGTTCCCATGCCCATTCTATGGCTTCTTTTTTAAAGTAATCTCCAAACGACCAATTGCCCAGCATTTCGAACATGGTGTGGTGGTAAGTATCTTTTCCAACCTCCTCTAAGTCATTGTGTTTACCAGAAACTCGTAAGCATTTTTGACTATTGGCAACCTTGTTATATTCAGGTTCTTTATTTCCCAAAAAATAATCCTTAAACTGATTCATCCCTGCATTAATGAACATCAATGTAGGATCATTTTGTACCACTAAAGGTGCAGAAGGAATAAACTGATGTTTTTTCTCTTCAAAAAAATTAATAAACGTTTTTCTAATTACTTTAGAATCCATGTAAATCTTACTTAAATACAATATTTTAACAAATCACAAATTATAATTAATACAAATACTTTTAATTTGTGTTAAATTTTATAAATTCGACCCATAAGTTGCAGTACTTTAGTTACTTTGCAACCCAAGTCGAATGCAAAACTATAAGAAAATACAATACAAATAATGTAATGGCTAGAATAAAATACTATTATGATACTGAAACCTGCAAGTATGAGCGGGTTAAAATATCCAAATGGGATATTGCCATGAATCTGTTGGGTTTCTTTGCAGTTGCGTTTGTGATGGCGCTTGGTATTTACTTGGTGCATAGTGCTTATTTTGATTCTCCAAAGGAGGCTAACCTAAAAAAGGAAAACAACGAGTTGAAATTTCATTATGATATTTTAAACAAGGAGTTGAGTCAAATCACTACTGTTTTGGGAAATCTTGAAAAAAGAGATGACGACATTTACAGAACAATTTTTGAAGTTGATCCTATTCCATCAACAGTTAGATATGGTGGTATTGGCGGAGCCAATAGATACAAAGAACTACTAGACAAAGGGTTAAAGCAAGAAGCTCTTATACTCAGTACTTTGCAAAAAGCTGATGCGATTAAGAAAAGGTTATACATAGAATCTAAATCTTATGATGACATTATAAAGCTAGCAAAGAGCAAGGATAAAATGCTGGCAAGTATGCCTGCGATTCAACCGATTTCAAATAAAGAGTTAACTAGATTGGCTTCAGGATTTGGTATGAGAATTCATCCAATACATAAAATACGAAAAAAACACACAGGCATGGACTTTACTGCGCCACAAGGAACACCTATTTATACGACAGGTGATGGCGTTATTAAAACAGTAAGAACTAGTTTGGGTGGTTACGGTAAAGAAATTGAGGTTGATCATGGTTATGGCTTTGTTACCAAATACGCTCACATGAGCAAATTCAATGTGAAAAAAGGGCAAAAAGTAAAAAGAGGAGACTGCATTGGATATGTAGGAAGTACGGGTAGCTCAACAGGGCCACATGTGCACTACGAAATTATCAAAGAAGGTAAAAAAATAAATCCGGCACCTTATCTATTTATGGATATTTCTGCTGAAGAATACGAAAAATTATTAGAATTAGCTTCCAGAGAGAACCAATCAATGGGATAAAATAAACAAAACAAATTAAAAAGCAGTTCTTCTAAAGGGACTGCTTTTTTTATATATTATTATGAAATTATTACGCCACCTACTCTACTTCCTAACACTAACAATATTAATTTCTGCTTGTAAAACTTCGAAACCTCTACAAAAAACGGTTCTAAAAAACCAACAAGCACAAAACGATACATTACCAGATATCAAAGAACCAATTTTACTAACAATCAAAGGTGATACGCTAAAAACACTCGACGCTGTCGTTGCTATTGGTATTCATCGGCTTATTAAAGATACTGTCAGTATCATTGGCGTGGGCGATATTATGATGGGTACAAACTTCCCGAAGGCTGAATACCTTCCGCCAAATAAAGGAAAAGATTTACTGACAGAAGCAAGGCCTTTCCTAATAGATGCAGATGTCACTTTTGGAAACCTTGAAGGAGTGATTTTAGATAAAGGAGGCACGCCTAAATATTGTAAAAATCCTGATGTCTGCTATGCTTTTCGCTCGCCTAAATATTTGCTCGACAACCTAACAGATGCGGGATTTGATGTGGTGAGTATGGCAAATAATCATGCGGGCGACTTTGGTAATATTGGCAGAAAAAATACCCAACGCGTATTAGATTCACTCGGCTTATTCCATGCAGGACTTCTCAACAAACCCTATGAAACGTTCATTATAGACGGTATGAAGTATGGCTTTGCTGCTTTCGCACCTAACACAGGCACGATGAGTATTAATGATTTACCCAGAGCAAAGGAAGTTATCCAGCACCTAGATTCTATTTCTGACATTGTAATTGTATCATTTCACGGAGGAGCAGAAGGAAAAAAATACCAACATGTCACTAGAAAGAGAGAGACATTTTATGGGGAAAATAGAGGGAATGTTTATGAGTTTGCGCACCAACTTGTTGATGCAGGCGCAGATATTATTTTTGGGCATGGACCACACGTACTCAGGGCTACAGAAGTATATAAAAAACGATTTATCATTTACAGCTTAGGCAATTTCTGCACTTATGCTCGCTTTAATTTAAGTGGTGCTAATAAGCTTGCTCCTATTGTAAAAGTATTCACAAATTCTAAAGGAGAATTCCTATATGGCAAGGTATTTTCATTCAACCAATATAGACCAGGTGGACCTGTGTTGGATGAAAATAACGCTGCGGCTAAAAAGTTAAAGGCACTTACAGCAAAGGATTTTCCAGAAAGCGTGATTAATATTGATGAAAACGGAAATATTAAATATATAACACACTAAATCATATATTTCAATCATTTTTTTATCGAGAAAAATAATATTCTGAAAGAATAACTGCCAATAAATCAGACTATTAATCGCATTTATAAGAAAATTTCTTTAATATTGAACCATAATTAAATGGATGTATGTTCCATTGATTTATCGCCTTTTTTTATTGAACAAAAAATGGCTTTTTGCAGATGTTTATAGCGTAGAACTATTTTTAATTTTTTTATCAAACCTGAGAAGTGCCTTATAAAGAAAAAGTCATAGAAAAAAAATACTTTACTATTGGCGAAGTTGCCGATATGTTAGGTGTTGCCACCTCTCTCATTCGTTTTTGGGAAGGCGAGTTTGATATTATCAAGCCAAAGAAAAATAGAAAAGGAAATCGTCAGTTTACCCAAGATGACATCAAAAATGTCAAGCTAATCTATCACCTTGTAAAAGAAAAAGGATTCACACTTCAAGGAGCAAAAGACATGCTAAAAAACAATACTGACACCTTGAAAAACAAGATGAAACTTATTGACTCGCTGACAGAGGTTAAGGCTTTCTTAACTGAATTAAGAGACGATTTGCCTTAGGGTCTATTACAAAATAAACTATAAATTCAGTCTTGTTCTTTTGCACGCTAATTGTGTTCAAAATAGTCGCCATAGCGTTGCTATTCCTGTGTTTTTCGCCTTATTAACGCACAAAATACTTCGCCTATTCTGTACACTTTATTCCATAACAGACCCTTAATTAGAAGATAATCGCCTATCTTGCCCTATGGATAAGGAAAAAGTATATCAGCTAGCATTGAGTTTTGTGCCAGGAATTGGCAGTGTATTGTCAAAGCAACTCGTCAGCTATTGCGGTTCGGCAGAGGCAGTATTTAATAGTAGCAAAAGCAAACTCAATAAAATTCCAAGAATAGGCAATGTTGTAGCGCAAGCAATTCATAAAAACAAACTCATTGCCGAGGCAGAGGAAGAAATAGAAAAAGCTGAGAAAAATAACATCGACATTCTTTTTTATACCGATAAAAAATACCCTCAAAATCTCAAGAAAATTTATGATGCCCCTTCCATTCTTTATGTGCAAGGAAATGTAGACTTAAACAATCAAAAAATAGTAGGAATTGTAGGCACTAGAAAAGCTACTGACTATGGCAAAGAAGTTGTTGAGAAAATAATAAAAGAATTAGCCATTCACAATCCACTTATTGTTAGCGGACTCGCCTATGGAATTGATATTCACGCCCATAAATCTGCCTTAAAGCATGACTTACCTACCATAGGAATCATGGGCAGCGGAATCGACAAAATTTATCCCAAACTGCATCAAAAAACAGTCACGGAAATGATTGGTCATAATGGCAGCATCATGACCGAGTATAAATTAGGTACAGATGCCAATCCAAAGAATTTTCCTGCCAGAAACCGCATCATTGCGGGACTATCTGATGCCTTAATCGTAGTAGAAGCCGCTGCTAGAGGTGGTGCACTCATCACTGCCAATATTGCTGATACCTACAACAAAGATATCTTTGCCATTCCTGGAAACCTAGACTCTAAATATTCTGAAGGATGCAATAAATTAATCAGCAGGCACCGTGCAAATATTTATACGGACATCAAAAATTTTGAAGAAATTATGGGCTGGGAAGATGATGGCGTTTCTAAGAACATGTCAAAAAAGAACTTTTCAATCAATAAAGAAAATTGTAGTGAAGAAGAAATCAAAGTGCTGGAGATAATGGAAAGTGGCAGTAAAGAAATGTTAATTGATGAACTATGTTGGCTCAGTCATACACCCGTCAATAAAATTGGTGCATTACTGCTCACACTTGAGTTTAAAGGATTGGTAAAATCATTGCCTGGAAAGAAGTTTAAGCTTAATATTATTTAGTATCCCAAATGTGGGGATAACCATGAAAATCGTTTTAGTTATTGCCAAGTCGTACGCTCATTTAGGAGACCCCTGAACAAGTACGGGAGGGGCAGGAAATATCAGTAGCGGAAGGAATGTTAAGAGATTTTCTCCTTCGCAAAATCAACCTCTTCTTGCGTATTGGCATTGAACAATTCATTTGAGCTATTAGACTGAATTATTTTAATTTGTGAATGGTCAATCGCTCTACGCAAACTAAATTGTCCTACGGCATAGGCGTTCTTCATCACTACATCTACCTGTGGCTCGTATATGGAAATTGTTGTTTCAAAAAAATCGCTTTTGAAATCTTGGTAAGTAGTTAACAAATGCTCCTTTGACCTCGCCTCTATCAAGGCGCTAATTGTTTCCTGATTGATAAAAGGCAAATCACAAGCGATGATAAGCCACGCGCCATTGGACTTTGTATCAAATGCTGCTGATAGTGCGCCCATTGGGCCAATTTCCTTGAGCTTATCAACAATCACAGGATATTTAGGTTTTAGAATTTCCTCTTGTGCCTTGCTGCACGCAACAAAAGTTTCAAGTCCTAATGAAACAAGCAATTTATACAAATACTGAACCTGTGGCACACCGTGATAATCAATCAGGTATTTATCCTTACCTAAACGAGCACTTTTTCCACCCGTCAGAACTAATCCGTATAAATTGGTAGTGTGTTTTTTCACTTTTCTAGCGACTACTTGTTACTTTTACAATGGCGTAAAAATAAGGAATATGAAGTTAAGAATCAGTGGCAATTCGATTAGATTAAGATTAAGTCAAAGTGATGTAAATATATTGATTACAGAAGGCAAAATTATTGAAAAATTTAACTTTCCAAGTCCTTCTCCTGTGTTTGAGTACCAACTATCGGTATTAAAAAGCAGTGATGTTACGCACATCTTATTCGATGGACAAAAAATAATTTTTGAAATTCCGCAACTGGAGATTAACAATTGGGCGAATTCCAATCAAGAAGGAATCTATAAAACCATTAGCATCGAAAAAAATGAAGAACTAAACCTCCAGATAGAAAAGGATTATAAATGTTTACATAAAGAGAATGAAACAACAGATACTTTTCCTAATCCAAAAGAAGATAGTAAATAAGCTATCGTTTACTATTACACTTCTCTTTGATAAGTTCGTAGGCTTTCATATCACCTAATTCGCCTGCTTTACTTAAATCTAAGCAGCCTTTTTCCACCTCTCCATATTCTATTAGTAAAATTCCTCGTAGCGAATACGCATCTCTATTATCCGCTTTTATTTCGAGGATTTTTGAGCAATCGTGAATTGCATCTTTATAGGCAGCTAACTTCTGCTTTGCTTTTCCTCTTTTAAAATAGGCATCAACATAGGTCACATCCTTATCTATTGCAGCAGAATAGTCAGATATAGCGCCATAATAATCTTGTAATTTATATTTTACATTACCTCTTTCAAAATAGTATTGAGAATTATCTGAGTTAATTTTAATAGCAGTATTAAAATCTTGCATTGCACCGTGGTAATCTTCCAGTATTTGTTTTACACGTCCCCTCATATGCAGTGCAACTGCATTATCTTTTGATTCAACAATAGCTTTATTAAAACTTAACATTGCCTTTTTATAATCTGCTTTTTCAAAGTGTTGCATTCCTTCCGCAACCTGATCCTGAGCAAATGTTAAGCTGCTAATGAATAGCGCTATTATCAAGAATAATTGTTTTTTTACAAGCATTTCCTTTGGTTATAGTAGTAAGGTACAAAAAAATAGGAAACACGATGATAATTCAAACCAATATGGGTTCATCCCTTATGAATGTATGATTTTGGGTAATTAAGTATATTGAGAAAAAATAGATGAGGCAATTTTAAGCGATTCAAAAAAAGCTTCCATGTTTAGATTTGTTTCAATTCCTACTGTATCGAAATAATCTAGCATAATTTCGGTAGCCACATTTCCTACCAAGTCATCCTCTGCCATAGGGCAACCACCAAAACCCATAAGAGCGCCATCAAACCGCTGACAACCAACCGCATACGCTGCAGCAATTTTTTCTTTTACATCATCAGGTCTCGCATGTAAATGCACACCAAACTCAATATTTGGAAATTTATTAATGACACCACCTAAGTTTTTGGTAATACTTTCTGCACTTGAAACGCCGATAGTGTCAGATAAGGAGATGATTTTTACGTTCATTTTTTCAAGCTTCCCTACAAACTCTTCAATAAAACCCTCATCATACGGATCTCCATAAGGGTTTCCAAATCCCATAGAGAGGTAAGTTACCAGAGTTTTTTCATGCTTCACACATAGTTCTTGAATATATTGAAGATCTTCCATCGCTTGTACAATAGAGCGATTGGTATTTCTTTGCTGAAAAGTCTCCGATAGAGATAATGGATATCCTAAATAAGTGACTTCCTGAAAACTTGTTGCATCCTCTGCCCCTCGCCTATTGGCTATAATTGCTAATAGTTTTGAATTAGAATTTGACAAATCTAATAGTCCCAACAACTCACCCGTATCTTGCATCTGCGGCATTATTTTTGGCGAAACAAAACTTCCAAAATCGATGGTGTCAAAACCTACTTTGAGTAAACTGTTGATATAATTGGCTTTTATGTCAGTAGGAATGAACCGCTCGATTCCTTGCATGGCATCTCGAGGGCACTCAATTATTTTCATACTGTAAATTAAGAAATAATTTGCAATTGAATAAGACCTACTAAGTTTTAAAACCAACCATGTGGGACATAAAAACACAGTCAATGGAATGAAAATAAAAATATTTTATACCAATTGGTATATTTTATATACATTTGCAATATGATTACTTCAAAAGCAGAAAGAACAACGCAATCCATACTAGCAACAGTGTCTCCAATTTTTAACAAAAAAGGGTATTCCGGCACCAGCATGTCAGACATCACCAAGGCTACAGGATTAACAAAAGGAGCAATTTATGGAAATTTTGTTAACAAGGAAGCATTGGCATTGGCAGCATTCAACTATAATATAACCTTTGTTTTAGACAAAGTAAGAGCAATACTAACAGATATTGAATCACCGCTTGCCAAGCTATTTGCCATTACCAATTTTTTTAGAAACTATTATAAACATAACATTAATATAGGAGGATGCCCAATTCTAAACGTAGGCGTAGATGCAAACAATACTAACCCAGAATTATTTAGACGTGTTCAATATGTAGTAAATAAATTAAAAAATAGTATTTCTAAAACTATAACAATTGGCATTGAACAAGGTGAAATCAAGAAAACTATAAATGCAGAAAAATATGGAGGACGCATATACTCCATGATTGAGGGAGCGGTATTTACTTCCAATATCCTTCAAAATGACTCTAATTTACTAGATATGATGAATCATGTTGATAAAATGATTCGTACAGAAATGCAAGCCAAATAATATAATTATGGATATACAAAAAAGTTGGAAACAGATAAGAATACATTTCAGCAAAAGCTTCAAATCAAGCCTGCATGTATCCATTGCATCGGTAGATGCAGAAAATAATCCAACGGTAACACCCATCGGCACTTTGTTTTTAAACGATGACCAAACAGGATTTTACTTTGAAAAATTTCCTTCAAAGCTCCCTGAACACGCCAAGCGCAACAATAATATCTGCATTCTTGGTGTCAACAGCAATCGTTGGCTTTGGATAAAATCTCTATACAAAGTTAAGTTTATAGAATATCCTGCCCTTAAGCTTTACGGGACATTGGGTCAACGTAGAAAGGTAACCAAAAAAGAAACAAGCAGATTGAAAAGGCGAATGAGAAGCACAAAAAGGCTAAAGGGGCATCAATATTTGTGGGGAAACATGGAATTTGTAAGAGAAGTTCATTTTACAAAAGTAGAGAAAATAAATCTGAGAAAAATGACTAGCAACTTATAAATATACCAATTAGTATATTATGAAAAGATTCGATACAGACAAAGAAGAGAACTTCCAATCAAAATTAAGGCGGTTATACATCAATTTATTTCCTGCTATAAGAGGCACAGGAGGCTGGGTGAGTTTCATCTCCGATGATTGGCGAGAGTTACACATTAGACTGCCATTGAGTTGGCGAACAAGAAACTACGTAGGGACAGTCTTTGGTGGCAGTATCTATGCCTCTACCGACCCATTTTACATGGTGCAACT
>Ga0256840_1001441_pt1 | contig 22379 bp, 24 predicted proteins | sample 355202metaG_FD_185969 | JGI IMG/M metagenome (GOLD analysis project Ga0256840, IMG submission 185969) | Hydrothermal vent microbial communities from Mid Atlantic Ridge, Atlantic Ocean - 355-202 | ecosystem: Environmental > Aquatic > Marine > Hydrothermal vents | place: Atlantic Ocean: Mid...
AAATTTTACAATTACCTTTCTAATGCCGTTTAAAAATTATATTTTTATCTACAATTATATTTTTTAACTGAATATTGATTTTAAGTTGTTCCATTAAATTTGCAGTAGGATATGTCTTTTCAATCAAAAGTAAAAATTATTGTAAATTTTGCAGTATAATAGATAGAAATATTACTTTTTGTTTTTTCGGAATTCATTTTTTTTAATCCAAAAAATCAAAAAAAAAGAAAAGAATAATGATAAATATAAATAAAATTATATATTTGCTATATCTTACTCATTTACTTACTGGTATAAATAAGATAAAAAAATAAATTATGAATAAAAGAATTTTAAAATCAGTTCTATTTGTTGTTGCTTTTTTAGCAATAGTAACGGTGTACTCACAAAACCCATCTGCTCCAAATAGAACGCCACCTCCACCTCCCGGAGTTCCAATTGACGGAGGTATAATTGCATTATTAACTGTGGCTATTGGTTATGCCGTAAATAAATTACGTATTAAAAAATAAATTATTGTAATTGCTGTAAGCGTATTGCATATTTGCCAATAACATCAAATTCTAAATTTACAAAATCACCAACCTTTATATTTTTTAGGTTGGTATTGTTATATGTATATGGAATTATAGCAACACTAAATGAATCTTTTTTAGAATCTACAACTGTGAGGCTAATTCCGTTAACTGTTATAGAACCCTTTTCAATAGTTAGATTACCGGTAGTGCCATCGTATTTAAAAGAATATATCCAACTACCATTATCATTTTTAACTGAGGTACACTCTGCAATTTGATCTACATGACCTTGCACTATATGACCATCCAAACGACTCCCTAAAATCATGCCTCTTTCAAGATTTATCTGATCACCAATTTTAAGTTGGTTTAAGTTTGTTTTATTTAATGTCTCTTTTATTGCGGTAACAACATAATGTGTGTCATATTTTTCTACAACTGTTAAACAAACACCATTATGAGCAACACTTTGGTCTATTCTTAACTCGTCTAAAAAAGAACAACGAACACCAATTTGTAAATTTTCATTTTCTTTTTCAATTGAAATTACCTCTCCTAATTCTTCTATAATTCCTGTAAACATTTTGTTAATTTAATTGATTACTTTTGTAATGTCAAAAATATAAAAAATAGAAGTGAAAATATGAAAAAAAGTAATAAAATAAAAGTCGGAATATCTGTTGGTGATTTAAATGGAATAGGAGTAGAGGTTATTTTAAAAACTTTTTCTGATAACCGAATGCTGGATTTTTGTACACCAATTATTTTTGCTTCTTCAAAAGCAGTGTCCTTTCATAAAAATAAATTAGGATTAAAAGTGCCGATTCACGGAATTTCAAATCTAAAACAAATAGTAGAACATAAAGTGAATTTATTAAATATTTGGAAAGAAGAAATCCAAATTAATTTAGGGAAAGAGGATCCGGAAATAGGTAAATATGCTTTTTTGTCCTTAAAGGAAGCAGTTAAAGCATTAAAAAATGATGAAATTGATGTTTTAGTAACTGCTCCTATAAATAAAAACACAATTCAATCAGATGATTTTAGATTTAAAGGACATACCGAATATTTAGAAAGTGAGTTAAACGGAGAAGCTTTAATGATATTAATGACAGTCGAACTACGTATTGGTTTGGTGACCGGTCACATACCAATTAAGGATGTTGCAAATACCATTAATAAAGATTTAATAAAGCGAAAAGTATTAAATATGTACCATAGTTTAATACAAGATTTTCAAATTAGTAAACCAAAAATAGCTGTTTTAGGATTAAATCCACATTGTGGTGATCATGGTGTTATTGGCAGTGAAGATGATGAAATTATTAGACCATTAATGCATCAATTACAAGATGATAGAAAACTAATTTACGGCCCTTATGCGTCAGATAGTTTTTTTGGCACACAAGCATATAAAAAATTTGATGGTGTTATGGCAATGTACCACGATCAAGGTTTAGCACCATTTAAAGCTTTAAGTTTTGGTAACGGTGTTAACTTTACAGCAGGTTTAGATAAAATTAGAACCTCTCCGGATCACGGAACAGCTTTCGAGATAGCAGGAAAAGGAATTGCTGATAATAGTTCATTTAAAGAAGCCGTTTTTCAAGCCATTAAGATATTTAAAAACCGAAAAGAATATACTGAGTTGACAAGTAATACTTTAAAAATAAAAAAAACTAGAAATTTCAGAAAATAAAAAAGAATATTCTTTACGAGAAATAATTTATTTTCATATCTTTGCACGCTCAAACAAATAAACAAGACGATGCGAAGTGATTATTTGATATCTTTTAAAGGTTTAAAACAAGGAGAGCATCATTTTGATTATGATATTGATAAAAAGTTCTTTGATTTATTTACTTATGATGATTACTTGGATGCGAATATCCAAGCAGATGTAACATTAGTAAAAAAGTCAACATTAATGGAATTGACTTTTCATATTAAAGGTAATGTGTTAGTGAATTGTGATCTCTCAGGGGAAGAATTTAACCAACCTATTGAAGGCACTTTAGATATAATTGTTAAATTTGGAGAAAAATTTAATAACGATGATGAAGTAATATTAATACTACCACATGAAAGTCATAGTTTAGATGTAGCACAGTATATTTATGAAACAACAATACTTTCTACACCTATAAAAAGAGTGCATCCCGGAGTTTTAGACGGTTCGTTAAAATCGGAAGCATTAGAGAAATTAAAAGAATTAGAAAATAAAAAAGAAGAAAAAATAGACCCACGTTGGGATAAATTAAAAGGATTAATATAAAAGATTAAAATATTTAGAAATGGCACATCCAAAGAGAAAAATATCTAAACAAAGAAGAAATAAAAGAAGAACACATTACAAGGCAAAAGCTCCTCAATTAGCTGTTGATCCTACAACAGGAGAAGCTCATTTATCGCATAGAGCACACTGGTTTGAAGGTAAATTATATTACCGCGGCCAAGTTGTAATTGATGCTGTTGAAGATGAAGAAGTTGCCTAACTTTAAATTGTGTATATAATATAAAAAGCCCTCTAAAAGTAGGGTTTTTTGTTTTTTTTTTTATAGAAAAGTAGCAAAAAATGATAAAAATTAGTCTTTTTATCATTTTTTTTTCATTACTTTGAAACTTTATTTTACTCAAAAAAATAAAAATTATGCAAAAAATAACAGCAGCTATAACTGCCGTTGGTAAGTATCTTCCGGACTATGTTTTAACAAACAAAGAGTTGGAAACAATGGTCGATACTAATGATGAATGGATTGTTACCAGAACTGGAATTAAAGAAAGAAGAATTCTTAAAGGTGAAGGTAAAGGAACATCTTATATGGCAATTCGTGCCGCAAAAGATTTGATTAAAAAATCAAATATTAATCCCAAAGATATTGAATTGGTAATTGTAGCAACTGCTACGCCAGATATGCAGGCTGCATCTACCTCCGCTTTTGTAGCTTCTCAGATAGGAGCAACAGAAGCTTTTTCATTTGATCAAATAGCAGCGTGTTCTAGTTTTTTATTTGGCATGTCAACAGCTGCCAGATACATTGAATCCGGTAAATATAAAAAAGTATTATTAATAGGAGCAGATAAAAATTCTTCTATGATTGACTATACCGATCGTGCAACTTGTATTATCTTTGGTGATGGTGCCGGAGCTGTTTTGTTTGAACCAAATCATGAAAATTTAGGGTTGCAAGACGAGCTTTTAAAAAGCGATGGTGTAGGTAGAGAATTTCTTCATGTTAAAGCAGGTGGCTCTATTTTGCCGGCTTCCATTGAGACAGTAACTAATAAGTTACATTACGTTTATCAAGACGGAAAAACAGTATTTAAGTATGCTGTTTCTAATATGGCAGATGTAAGTGATAAAATACTTAAACGGAATAAATTAGAAAAAAAAGATGTAAATTGGTTGGCAGCTCATCAGGCAAATAAAAGAATTATTGATGCAACTGCCAGAAGAATGGATTTAAGTGAAGATAAGGTAATGCTAAACATACAAAAATACGGCAATACAACATCGGCAACTTTACCCTTACTTTTAAACGATTACGAAGAACAATTAAAAAAAGGAGATAATATCATTTTTGCCGCTTTTGGTGGAGGTTTCACTTGGGGAGCAATCTACTTTAAATGGGCATATAACTATAATAAAAATAAGTAACTAACCGTTAAAACTAATATTATGAATTTAAAAGACATCCAAAATTTAATCAAATTTGTTGCTAAATCAGGTGCAAGTGAAGTTAAATTAGAAATGGAAGATATTAAAATCACCATTAAAACAGGTAGTGATAAAACTGAAACTACAATTGTACACCAAGCAGCAATGCAAGCAATGCCACAAGCAATGATGCCTCAAGCTGTTCCTGCTCAAGAGGTCCCTGCTCAAGTAGCCGAAACCAAAAAAGAAGATGACTCTAAATACGTAACTATAAAATCACCTATTATTGGTACATTTTATAGAAAACCATCACCTGATAAACCAAATTTTGTTGAAGTTGGCGATACTGTTAATGTTGGTGATACTGTTTGTATTATCGAAGCAATGAAACTTTTTAACGAAATCGAATCAGAGGTTTCCGGTAAAATTGTAAAAGTTTTAGTAGATGACGCAACTCCGGTAGAGTTTGATCAACCATTGTTTTTAGTAGATCCTTCGTAATTAATTATTTTAAAGATGTTTAAAAAAATATTAATTGCCAATAGAGGTGAAATAGCACTACGAGTAATTAGAACTTGTAGAGAAATGGGAATAAAATCTGTTGCAGTTTATTCTACCGCAGATAAAGATAGTTTACATGTAAAATTTGCTGATGAGGCTGTGTGTATTGGACCTCCTTCAAGTGCAGAATCGTATCTTAAAATGTCAAATATTATCGCTGCTGCGGAAGTAACTAATGCCGATGCAATTCATCCGGGATACGGATTTTTAGCAGAAAATGCCAAGTTTTCTAAAATTTGTGAAGAACACGGTATTAAATTTATTGGAGCAACTGCCGAAATGATTAATTTAATGGGAGATAAAGCATCGGCAAGAGATACCATGAAAAAAGCTGGAGTACCTATTATTCCGGGTTCCGATGGAATTTTAGAAAATTTTGAAGAAGCTGAGAAATTAGCAGATGAAATGGGGTATCCGGTTATGCTTAAAGCTACTGCAGGAGGTGGCGGAAAAGGAATGCGTGCCGTTTGGAAAAAAGAAAATTTACATGATGCTTGGGATTCTGCTCGCCAAGAAGCAAAAGCAGCCTTTGGGAATGATGGGATGTATCTCGAAAAATTAATCGAAGAACCTCGTCATATAGAAATTCAAATTGTAGGTGATTCTACCGGTAAAGCTTGCCATTTGTCTGAAAGAGATTGTTCTATTCAACGTCGTCATCAAAAATTAACCGAAGAAACACCTTCGCCTTTTATGACAGATGAATTACGTGAAAAAATGGGACGTGCAGCTGTTTTAGCAGCCGAATCTATAAAATATGAAGGAGCCGGAACCGTTGAATTTTTAGTTGATAAGCATCGGAATTTCTATTTTATGGAAATGAATACACGTATTCAAGTTGAGCATCCTATTACCGAACAAGTAATTGATTTTGATTTGATACGTGAGCAGATTTTAGTTGCTGCAGGTGTTCCAATATCAGGAAAAAATTACATTCCTAAATTACATTCTATTGAATGTAGAATTAATGCTGAAGATCCGTATAATGATTTTAGACCTTCTCCGGGAAAAATTACAACTTTTCATGCTCCGGGAGGACACGGCATACGTATCGATACACATGTTTATGATGGATATGTAATTCCGCCGTATTATGATTCTATGATTGCGAAACTAATTACTACTGCTCAAACAAGAGAAGAAGCAATTAATAAAATGAAAAGAGCATTAGACGAATTTGTAATTGAAGGAGTAAAAACAACGATTCCTTTTCATAGACAATTAATGGAAAATCCGGATTATTTAGCCGGAAATTATACCACTAAATTTATGGAGGACTTCAAAATGAAGGAGGAATAGTAAAAAATATTTAAAAAACTTTCTTGTTTTAAAACAAGAAAGTTTTTTATTTTTAAGAAATGTCAATAGAAAAGATAACATCATACCTCATTCATCCAATAATATTTGGTGTTGTAGCTACGATAACCTATTTTATTTTATTACCAGAATTTTTACCTGAGGACTTTAAATTACAAATTATTTTTATTGTTTTTATTAGTACTTATATAATTCCGGTTTTATTTTTATTTCTTTTAAAATCATTTGGTTCTATCCATTCTTTTCATCTTTCACAAATACACGAACGAAAATTCCCTGTATTTTTTTTTATTATCCTTAATTTATTACTTGCTTATCGCTTATTTCAAATTCCTAAATTAGAGCTTCTATCTCTATTCTTTTTATCAAGTACTATTAGTCTATTTATTGTTTATTTATTTTTACTAGTTAAAATAAAACTTAGTTTACATACTTTATCTTTGGGATTATTCACAACTTTTATAGCGTTAATCAGTTATCATTATAAGATTGATTTAATACTGCCAATTTCGTTTTTAATATTACTTTCAGGATACATTGCCCATGTACGACTAAAATTAAAAGCACATACACATTTTGAAGTATATTTGGGTTATCTTATTGGAGTAGTAACCGAAATAAGTTGTTATTATTTTATTTTTAAGGGATAAATAGTTTCAGAAGTGTTAACCGCAAAATTAATTCATGAAATTAACCTTGTTTTTCTGTGATTTACCTAATAAAAATAGAGATTGTGGTGTGTTTTTCGAGTTAAAGAATATAAAACTGCAAACCAAATTTTAATTCCTTTGTTGTAATTTTTTCATTCTCTATTGTTGCATTTTTAAATAATGGTGTTAATCCATAATACATAAAGAAATTCCAATTCCCATATCCGGCAGCAACAGTTATTCCATATTGTAATTTATTAATGGCATTTAAATTCTTATAGACTTGCTTTTTATTTATTTCAAAAACAGATTTAGATAAAAAGATATAATTAAATTTAATTCCGGAATAAATTCGCCAAAATTTATATTTTTCAATAGTAGAAGTACGCCAACGAATTTCAAGAGGGAATTCCAATTGATTTATTTTTAATCTATTAGTCTTATAATCTTCTTCAAAATAATTGAAGATAGTTTGTCCGTTTTCTTCATAAATTTTTAAATTATGAAAATAGGTTTGATAGCCATAACCTAATCCGGCACCAAAACCAAAATTCCGTTGTTCGTTAACCGGAAGATCTCTTATAAAACCAATAGAAAAGCTATTAGAAAATCCGGATTGTGAAGCATCTTTAGGAAGTCTATCTAAAACATTATAACTAAATTTAAAATAAATTTGATCTTCTAAGTAATATCCTTTTTTTTCTTCTTTTAATTGCCCATATCCTGCAACATATGCGAATAAAAGGAATAATAAAAATTTATGATTTAGATGATTTATTACCTTTGAAAACATATTCATTATTAATATTAACATAAATTAAAACCAAATTTACATCATTTGCTTTAATTAAAACAGAATTCAAAGGATAAATTGGATTATTTAAGGAAACAAAAAAAGGCAATCTGTAAGATTGCCTTTTTTTTATAAAATAGAATTAATTATTTTTTTCTACTAACAGTTGTAGCAGAATAATTAATTTTTAGAGCATCTACTTCTCTGAGTTCTTTTTTGATATCGTAAATCGTACCAACATCAGTATTTACATCTGCTTTAATAGATGTTGTTAATCTTGGTAATTCACTTTCTGTTACTTTTGTACGTTTATCTAAAATGAAATTTTTAATTTCTTTAGTAGAAGCAAGTTTGTCGTTTAGTTGTATAAAATCGCCCTTTTTACCGGGAACTTTTCCAACATAAATATAACTTACCAATTTTTTTTGCTCTAATTTTTTAGTCTCAGTGGCTTTTGGTAAAACTTGCTTTACTTTTAAATCACTATCTTTCATTGTAGTTGTTACCATAAAAAAGAACAGTAGCATAAATACAATATCAGGCAACGATGCTGTGTTTACAGCAGGCATGTCATTTTTTTTCTTATTAAATTTAGCCATATTTATTCAATTTTTGCTGGTTCTGCTTCTGATAATAACATTGGAAAACGTTCTTTAACAGATTCTAATTTCTTTTTAAGCATCTCGTTTTTAGGATTTTTCTTAGCTCTTTCTTTTAAAGATTCGTAAGATTCTCCATACATTTTTTGTGCTTCTCTTTCACGTAATTCGTTATAAGCTCGTACCAATTCATTGGTTACTTGCACATAAACACCATGTTTGGTCTTACGTGAACTTTGAATTGAGATTACGGCACGATTTGGATGTACAGAAGAATTTTCCAAACGTTTACCTTCACAATAATCGCATGGTTTTCCATCTTTTCCTACTCCACCACCATTATCTAAAAACTTTTTTGCTTCTTCTCTTAATTGTTCTACCGTCATGTATTTACCATCACCTTCGATTCCTCCACCACTAACTAAGATTTCACCATTTTTATTAATATTAACAATAAAGGCGTTCTTTTTCTTAATGTCCGGCGGTTTTTGTGTTTTATCTTGTTTAGGAGGCAACTTTCTAGGGATACCGGCATCAATATCCATAGTAGTTGTTACTAAGAAGAAAATAAGCAGTAAGAAGGCAATATCCGCCATCGAACCTGCATTAATTTCCGGTATATCTCTTTTTGCCATAAGTATTGTTTATTTTAATATTTAACTAAAGACTTCACGGAGTCAAAGACTACGAGTAAAAAGGCAATTACACCTAAGGTCATACTAAATTTAATTCCGGCATCTACCAATTTAGATGTAGATCCGGCTTCAAGCATCACCTCGTGTTTACCATTATAGGCAGCACCATCTCCTGCCATCATATAATTAATCGCAAAAATTATACCAAATACAGCTAGACTAATTAAAGTCTTTTTAAGTGTTGCAGGATTTTTTAGTAAGTTGAATATGGAAAACAATATTGTAATCGCAACAGTTACCAATAATATTAACATAGTATAGTTAATAATCATGCTTACTGCTGATTCATCACCATCAGTTTGGATAACTCTTACTAAAAGAATTACACCGATAACCGAAATGATTAATGTTATGAATTTTAAAAAATTAGCTTTCATAAATTATTTCTTTTTAGTGTATTTTACTAATAAATCAATTAATGAAATAGATGCATTTTCCATTCCGTTAACAATACTATCAATTTTAGATACAATATAATTGTATAATATTTGTAGAATAATCGCAACAATTAATCCAAATACAGTTGTTAATAATGCTACTTTAATACCGTGGGCAACAACTTCTGCAGAAATAGTACCGGCAGTTTCGATAGCATCAAATGCACCAATCATACCAATAACTGTACCCATAAATCCTAACATCGGAGCTAATGCAATAAATAGTGTTAACCAAGATACATTTTTCTCTAATAATCCCATTTGTACGCCACCGTAACCTACAACTGCCTTTTCAGCTGCATCTACACCTTCACCATCACCAACTCTTTTAAGTCCTTGGTAAAATATAGAAGCTACCGGTCCTTTAGTGTTTCTAGCAACTTCTTTTGCCGCTTCAATACCACCTTCTTCTAGAGCATCTTCGATTTGTTGTACTAATTTATCAGGATTAGTAGAAGCCATGTTTAAATAAATAATACGCTCAATTGCAATTGCAAGACCTAAAATCAATGCTAATAATACAATTCCCATAAATCCGGGACCACCTTCAATAAACTTTTGTTTTAATACTTCGGTAAAACCTTGTTCTGTAGCAGCAGGTTCTGCTTGAGCATACGTAGTTTGAATTGTTCCTAAAAACAAACCTGTGATTGCTAAAATTCTAGATAATTTTTTCATTTTTAAATTGAGTTTTAATTAATTTTATTTAATGCGTTAAAGATACATAATTTTCTTAAACAACAAAATTTTGCGGAGAGAACAGGATTCGAACCTGCGAGAGCTTGCACCCAACACGCTTTCCAGGCGTGCGCCTTAAACCACTCGGCCATCTCTCCATGAGATCTTTCTGCTGTAAAAGTTGGCACAAGAAACAAAAAAATACTTATTCTGTAAAATTTATTTCTATTTTCTTTTAAACAATTTTACACAAATGTTCTTAAATCCCTATAATACAGTCATTTCTCCTCTTAAAGGATTTTCAAAATATTCTTTAAATTTAAGATATTCTACTTCTTCACCAAGTAAATACATCAATTTTGCCAATGCAGCTTCTGTTGTAATGTCTTTTCCGCTGATGATACCTATTTCTTTTAACTGTGAACTTGTTTCATACAATCCCATATTTACACTTCCTGTGATACATTGCGTAACATTAATTATTTGGATTCCTCTATTTATTGCTTGTTTTAATAAAGTGATGATTCCTTTTTTTGTGGGTGCATTCCCCGAACCAAAGGTTTCTAAAATGACACCCTTTAAATCTTTTAAATTTAGAATGGTTTCGATAGTTTTTTCAGTAATACCCGGAAATAATTTTAATATTACCACATTTTGATTCAATTTTTTTCGAACGATTAATTTTTTTGAAGATTTTTTTTGAAGCAATAAATGTTCTTGAAAACTTAGATGTACACCGCTTTCTGCCAAATGTGGAAAATTTGGTGAGGAAAATGCATCAAAATGTTCCGAATTAATTTTAGTTGTTCTATTTCCGCGATATAATTTGTATTCAAAATACAATCCAACTTCTTTTATGATGGGTTCTTCATTTTTATATGCAGATGCAATTTCAATAGCAGTTATCACATTTTCTTTGGCATCGGTTCTTAAATCGCCTATTGGTAATTGTGAACCGGTAAAAATAACAGGTTTACATAGGTTTTCAAGCATGAAACTTATGGCAGAAGCAGTATAAGACATGGTGTCGCTTCCGGTAAGGATAACAAATCCATCTGTTGTTTCATAGTGTTTTTGAATAATATTTATAATATCTATCCAATATTTCGGATTCATATTTGAGGAATCAATAGGTGTTTTAAAAGTAATCGTTTTTATTTTACAAGGTAATTGGTTTAATTCCGGAATTCTCTTCCTTAAATTACTAAAGTCAAATGGTAATAATGAATTGGTTTTGTAGTCTTTAACCATTCCTATTGTTCCTCCTGTATAAATTAATAAGATATTCTTTTTTTTTGCCATTTTGTCTTTTCGTAATTATATGGTATAATTTATGCTGTAAAAGTAGTAATTTTAAAATTATAAAAGAGAAAAAATAGAATTATGGGAGCATATATTTTAATGGGTTTAATTGCACTTGTTGGTGCACTTGTACAAGGAAAGTTAAAAAGTAAATTTGAAAAATATTCTAGAATGCCTTTGCATAACGGAATGACAGGTAAAGATATTGCCGAAAAAATGTTACATGATAATGGTATTTATAATGTAAAAGTGATTTCGGTTCGTGGTAGATTAACCGATCATTACAATCCTTTAGATAAAACTGTAAATTTAAGTGAGGCAGTTTATAATCAACAAAATGTTGCCGCCGCCGCTGTTGCTGCACATGAATGTGGTCATGCTGTTCAACATGCAGTTGGTTATCCTTGGTTAAAATTACGCAGTATGATTGTGCCTGTTGTGAGTATTTCTTCTAAATTGGCACAATGGATTTTGTTAGCCGGAATTTTTATGGTGCACAGTTTTCCACAATTATTATTTTTTGGAATTTTACTTTTTGCGGCGACAGTAATTTTTAGTTTTATCACGCTTCCGGTAGAATATGATGCTAGTAATCGTGCATTAAAATGGTTAGAAAGTGCCCGTATTTTAGATGCAAATGAACACGATGCAGCAAAAGATGCTTTAAAATGGGCAGCAAGAACTTATGTTGTTGCTGCGATTTCTTCTTTAGTAACACTACTTTATTATCTTAATATTTATAATAACCGTAGATAGTATTTTTTGTAATAAGACATAAAAAACCGTCTTAAATATCTATTTAAGACGGTTTTACTTACTAAAAAAAATTAAATTTAAATACTTTTTACAAATTAGCAGGATATAATGTGGTAAAATCTACCGCTTTGTTTAAGTTTTTAGAAGCTACAAAATTTGAACCATAAGTAGCATCTATTGCCATCAAAATTTTGTTGGCAATGTATGCATTTCCTCTAGCTGTTGGGTGTACACCATCTAAAGAGAATGTGTTTCCAAAAAGATATTGATTAGTCATGGTAAATTCATCAAATTGTAAACCTCCGTTTGCTAAATCTTGCATTGTAGTGTTTACATCAACAAAAGCCAAGTCGTTGGCAGTAGCCAAAGCTTCAATAGTTGTATTGTAAGCATCAGTAGCTGTTTTAACTTCGGTAACTTCATCTTTTGATAATACCCATTTATCTTCTAAAGGAACAGAAACACCATTTACATATTGTGGATTTCCTCCAACCGTTGTACCTATAAAATCTTTTGCTTTTAAGATAATATAATCATCTGCAGTTGCCATTCTGTAGTTTGGTATTCCGAAAGCAGTTAAATCCATTAAATAATCATCTACAATGGTCACAGGATTGTTACCTTCTACAAAGGTGATATTACGTTTTGCCATTTCGGCATCAGCTACAGCTTGTGGTATTACATTATTTGTAACTAAATAAGCAAGTGCTTGTTGAACACCACCATTATAAGTTGCAAAAGCACCATTTAATTGAGCAACAGAAGCCGCATCTAATGGAACCGGATTGTAAGGAACCGTAGTGAAATAAGGTAAAGAATTTACATAAGGAATGTTTAAAACAACTCCTTTTGCTCCATTAGCAGTTAATTGGCTTACAAAAGTATTGTAAGCAAAAGCAAAAACATTAGGATCAGTAATGTCATTAGAAGCATAAGTACTTGTATCTGAATTTCCGGTTTGGTTTGTACCAGCACCACCATCTGCAGCGTAAACTAAAACGTCATTTGCACCAATCCAAAGACTGAAAAATGTAGGGTTCATAGCAACTGCATCTTCTAATACAGAAGCATTAGCTGAAGAAGCCATTCTTGCAAAATACGGATTTGCAAGTCCTAAAGGAACGTTAGTTATATTACCGTAACCATTTGCCAAAAGATGAAAACTTTTAGCTCCCGGAACACCCATATTGTTATATGGTCCCGGGTTTGGGGCTAACACAGTTGTTGGTGTTGCCGGTAAAACAGCAGGACCGGAACCGTTAAAGTATAATCTGGGGTTTTGAAAAACATTACCACCAAACAACATTCCTCCAATATTATCATTCATATAAGGAATGGTAAAATTGCCACCACCTGCATTAGCAAATTTATCAGCTAAAATTTTAGGTATAGAATGGTCTTGAGCGGCTATAAAAAGAGCACCATCAGTAAATCCGGCTGTTAAAGAATTACCAACAGCAACATAGGTTGAAAAATCCGCATTACCGTTTGTAAGTACCGGAGGAGCAGGAACTTGATCTGCGTCCCATTGTTTTTCATCTACACATGATGTCGTAATTAATCCTAATGCAATTAGGATTAATAAAAATTTAATTGAAATATATTTTTTCATTTTATAATTTGTTTTTAATTGTTAATCGTCCAAGATACATATAATAAAGAACCGATGTTACCTGCTCCCGGAGCACTACGATAGTCTTTTCCACCTAAATTTGTTCCTCCTAATTTAAAAGTAGATTTCCATTTAGGCATAGAATAGTTAATTTGAGCGTCTAATACAGTTCTAGACTCAATAACGGCATTGGCAGAGCTAGATTCCCATAGGTAAGCGGAATTCCATCTTCCATTTACATTAAATCCGAAGTTTTTAAATAAGTTACTGTTTCCAAATGACAATTTAAATTTGTGTTCCGGAGTATTAAAACCTGCTCTAAAATCAGGATCGGAAGTTTGATCAAAGTCTAATTTAGAATAAGCATAATTTGTACCGATACGGAAACCATCTCCTACAATAGTAGATAAACCAATTACTGCTCCGTAAGAATTTATGTCTGCATTAGAGTTGGTGTATAATTGAAATACTTGAAAATTCCCTGTAGCAATATCAATAACACCGCTCATATCAGAAGTACTTCCTGTCACAGGCGTTACTACTAATTTCTGACTCATAAATTTATCATATTTGTTGTAATATGCATTTAAGTCGATTGCAATTTTTTTAATTTTTCCACGGTATCCAATATCAAAAGCAGCAACTTTTTCAGGTTGTACCAATGGCGTTTGTACAGCTACTAAATCAGCCGGATTTCCGGAAGCAGCAAAAGCATTTACAGAAGTTAAAGAGTAGGAGTCATAATAGGCATCACGACCTGTTAATGGTGTTCCCGGTAAAGTTCTGTCTAAATTGGCAGGAGAAGCTCCTACTAAAATAGCTCTACCTACGTTAAATCCGATAAATAAATCTTGCGTTGTAGGGTTTCTGAAACCGGTTTGAACTGAGGCTCTAAAATTATGTTGTTTGTTATCACCTGCAGCATAGTTAACAGAAAAACGTGGCGATAAAGCAGCATCAAAAAATTCATTTTTATCCATACGTACCGAAGCAGTAAGTTTTAAACGGTCATCAACAAACTTTTTTGAAGCTTGTAAATAAGCACCATATTCGTTGTATTTAATTGGTCCATCGTAATCTGTAAAGATTGTTCCTCCTGAATCTAGAGAATATTGTCTGTAATTACCACCAATTTGTAAATCAACAACATCGTTTAAAAGACTTTTAAAATTGTAATTACCTTCTGCTACATTCATAGATGTTTTATCAATAAATTTAGATCCTTGAGTTACATCAGGATTATTTACAATAGCATTGTAAGCAGCATCAAATTGAGGTGTTCCGGGTTGTAATAAAGGATAAGCATTATTTGCAGCATTTCTTGCAGCTGCATGAGCTTGAGCGGCAGTCGCACCTCCTAAAACAGCTGTTAAGTAGCCTCCTGTATAAGTTCCAAACCATTCTGTAGCGTCTTTTTTAGCTAAATTAATACCTGTAAATCTTAGATCATAAGAATCACCTGCATCTTCAGAAGTACGGTAAGCTCTTAAAAAGAAATCTTTGTTTCTAATTTCAATTCTGGCTTGTTGCATGATAAAATTCTTTAATTGGTAACGGTTCGCTCCTTGGTATATCGTGTTCCCCATTCCTACTCGATAGTTACCGATGATTTCCAAATCATTTTCAAAAGGTCTAAAGTGTAAAGCACCATCAAATTTGATACTTTTTGCTTTATAATCGGTTAAATCTTGTTCCATATAACCTTCTCTTCCTACTTTAATGGAAGGAATTAAATTACTGGCTCCGGCAGGAATTAAACCTAAACCTTCTAAAGCAATAGCAACATCGTGAATGTCAGTTGCTACTTCATCACCATAAATATTTAATCCGTCATGAGCATACATGGTATCCGGAAAAAGACTTCTAGGTATGATAGTATCTGCTTTACCGGATTCGGTTAAAACATACATATTTGTGTCATTTGCAACCCAATCTGTACCTTCTAAATAAGAAAAAGAGGCTTTTCCGGCAAATTTTTCACTAAAAGCATGAGCAGCACGAACTCCAAAATCAGTATAAGGATCTGTTCCACCTGCTTCCGATTTTGTAACTCCTTTTTTGATGTATGCAGAAATACCTTGATTTTCAAAAGGATTTTTACTGGTCATAAATAAGATACCGTTAAATGCGTTTGCACCGTATAAAGCAGAAGAAGCTCCGGGTAATAATTCAACAGATTTTACATCTAGTTCGTTTATACCAACTAAATTACCCATTACAAAGTTAAGAGCAGGAGAGGAGTTATCCATTCCGTCAATTAATTGTACAAATCTAGTGTTTGAAAAAGTAGCGAAACCACGGGTGTTAACCGAGTTAAAAGTTAAACTACTGGTGTTTACATCAACTCCTTTTAGGTTTTCTATACTGTTATAAAAACTTGCAGATGCCGTATTTTTAATGTCACGAACATCCATTCTTTCGATAGTTACCGGAGATTCTCTAACACTTTCCGGTGTTCTTGATGCAGATACAACAACCTCATCTAACATAGAAGCATTTTCTTCTAGAATGACTTCAACAACTTGCTTTTTGTTTTTAATTGTTACAACCTTTTTACCATAACCTAAATTGGTGATTTCAATTTCAAAAGGTGGTTCTTGGTCTGTTTTTAGGGTGAAGTTTCCATCAAAATCAGTTGATGCACCTAATGCTTTACCCACAATTTTGATATTTACTCCAGGAATAGGTTCGCCTGTTTTTGCGTCTTTTACATTTCCTGTAACTACCGATTGTGCAAACAATACAGAGCTAAATAAAAATGCAATTGCAATGAATAATAGTTTTTTCATAAGTTTAATATTTGATTATTTTGTTTTGTTTAATGTGTGCAAAATACAAAAAAAAACAGAAAAAATCGAATTTTCTGTTTTATTAACGCTTTAACTGGTTTTAAAATCGCTATTTTTTTTGAATTTAAATAACATTTTTTTTGTTTAGTCAATTGTTTATTAGTATGTTATCCTTTTAAGGAGTTAAGTTTGGTAAAAAAGATATTCATTTTTACTTTTGCTTCTAAAAATGATGAACCATATACTTAGATTATGCTTTTTAAGGTTTGTTCTTCCATCGTAAACTCTCAATTAAATGCACTAAATCTTTTTCGATATAATTAATTGCCGGTAAAATAGAATCGTAATTAGGTTGTACATTAAAATAAACGGCACCGGTTAAAAAGTGTTTGGTACTATCGGTTATATGAAATTGTAATGGTGAAGCAGCATTTCCGGTAACGTTGCTCATTTTTCCGTAAACGTGATGCGTTGTATCGACATAGGGAATAAAACTGATTTTATCGGCTTTAATACTGTGTTTTGTGGTCAGCTTTTCAGCTTCTATAAAAAGTCTTTTCAAGTTGTTTTTTATAGGAAGATAGGTAATGTCTATTGTGGCATTTAGTTTTGGATAGTTAATTTTTACCCAGCATTTATCATTTGACCATAATTTGGTTTGTTTTGGTATTTCAAATGAAAACGGACAATCTAAATTTGTTTTTTTATATGCTTGTTTTGGATATTCCAATTTTAAATATCCTTTGGGTTTTGGGATGCTTTCTTCCTTACATGAAAAAAGAAAAAACAGTAAAAAAAATAGAGATATAAAAAATTTATTCATTTTAATCAATGGTTACTTTTACTTGTTTGATTCTCTTTTTATCAACAGATTCAATAGTAAAACTGAGGTTTTTCACTTTTATTACATCACCTTTTTTAGGGAATTTACCTGAAAGTTCTAAAATAAATCCTGCCAGCGTTTCGGCTTCTCCCGTAAGGTCTTCAAAATCATCTTCATTTAAATCTAATATTTTAAACAAGTCTTTTAAAGAAATTTTACCGTCGAATATGTAGTTTTTGTCGTCTAATTTAGAATATGAGACATCGGTATCATCAAATTCGTCATTAATATCGCCAACGATCTCTTCGATAATATCTTCTAGAGTGACCAATCCGGAGGTTCCACCATATTCATCGACTACAATTGCCATGTGATTTTTCTTGTTTTTAAATTCGAGTAACAAATCATCTAACTTTTTATTTTCAGGAACAAAAAAAGGCTCACGCAATAATTTTTGCCATGTAAATTTCTTTTTACCAAGGTGCGGAAGCAAGTCCTTAATATATAATACACCAATAATATTGTCGATATTTTCTTTGTAAACAGGAATTCTTGAATGTCCGTTTTTAGTTATTTTTTTTAAAATATTTTCATATTCTTCATCATCTGATAGCGTAAACAAATCTATTCTAGGTCGCATAACTTGTACGGTTTCGGTATTTCCGAAAGTAACAATACCTTCCAATATTTTTTTTTCTTCTTCCGATGTATCGTTTGCTGTTAGTTTTAAAGCTTCACTTAGCGTTTCAACGGAAATATCGGATTGTTTTTTTGCTAATTTTTTTTCCACCAAATCGGTTAAATTAATTAATGGAATGCTTAAAAAGGAGAAAATATAATTTAGAAACCGAATTGGTTTTGCCATTTTTAAGGCAAATTTTAACGGATTACGATTGGCGTAAACTTTAGGTAAAACCTCTCCGAAAAGGAGAATTAAAAAAGTTACTAATACAATCTCTACCAAAAATTTTATAATAGGTGAGGTAATGTTTTGAAAAACGGTATTACCAAAATAGGTAAAGACTAAAATAAATAAAATATTGATAAAATTATTGGCAATTAAAATGGTTACCAAAAGTTTTTTGGGATTTTTTAAAAGTTGAATAACCGTTTCGATAGATGGCGTATTTTTGTTTTTTGCTTCTTCAACCTGCAACTTAGAAAGCGAAAAAAATGCGACTTCGGCACCTGATATTAAGGAAGAAAAAAGCAACAAACTCATTAAAACAACTATTTGTAATATGAGGTTGTAATTTTCCGGAATGTCTATTAGTAAAAGTATGGGTTCAGGATCCAAGGTTTAATTTTTTTTAAAATGGTAAATCGTCGTCTTCCTCCGTTTTATCAGGAGTTATTTGGTCTTTTGGTTTTGTTGAATCACCGGAATTTACACTAGGTGATGATTGTTTTTTTGTGGTTAAAAAAACAATATCAATTACATGTATTTCGGTGTTATAACGTTTGTTTCCGGAGTCATCTTGCCATTGTCTAGTTTTAATTCTGCCTTCAACATAGACGCGATCACCTTTTGTGAGGTATGTTTCACAAAGTTCGGCAAGTTTGTTTCTAACAACTAAATTATGCCATTCGGTATTTGTAATTCTTTCTCCGGTAGAGCGATTGGTATATTCTTCGTTAGTAGCTAGAGGAAATCTTCCGATAGAATTACCTCCCTCAAAATAATGCATTTTTACATCATCGCCAAGATGACCTAATAATATTACTTTGTTAATGCTTGATGCCATTTGTTGTATTAAATTTTATTCAAAAGTAATTAAAAATTACGAATTGGTAAAAGATTCTATAAAATTATGTATTAATATTGCTGTAGGAAATGTTTTAACAGCATTAAATGAGTAGCCGTTTTTTAAGATATTATTGGTTTTTACAATCCAAAATGTTGTGTAAATATGTTGGTGGCTGAGTTTATGGATAATTTCGGATTTATTGTGTATTGTAACTGTAAATTGGTTAAAATCTAAAATATCCAGCTCTATTAGTTTGTTTTTTAGCGTTTTTAAATTTATTTTTTTATCGGTTTCAATTAACGGAAATTCATATAAATTTTGCCATATATCTTTTTTTGTACGCTTTTTAAATACGGTTTTATTATTTGCATCAAGAATAACCAAATAATTAAAATACCTTTTTTTAATCGGATTTTTTTTCTTCTTAACCGGAAATTTTTCTACTTGCCTGCTTAAAAAAGCAAAGCAAGAATCTTTTAAAATACAAGCTGTACAATTTGTTTTTTTAGGAGTGCATTGCGTTGCTCCAAAATCCATAATTGCTTGATTGTAATCTGTAAAACGCTGTTCAGGAAGTAGTTTTAGAGCAAGATTTTTAAATTCTTTTTTTCCGTTACCGGAAGAAATATCCGTTTCAATTCCAAAGTATCTTGCTAAAACACGAAAAACATTTCCATCTAATACAGCTTCTTTTTGGTTAAAACAAATCGAAGCGATTGCACTTGCAGTATAATCACCAACACCTTTTAATTGTAGTAAATCTTTATAGTTATCAGGAAATTTTCCGTTTAAGTTAAAGACAATATGTTTTGCAGTTTGGTGTAAATTTCTTGCTCTACTGTAATATCCTAAACCTTGCCAGAGTTTTAAAATTTCTTGTTCTTGTGCGTTTGCCAAATCGTTTATCGTTGGATAATTGGAAACAAATTTTTTGTAATATGATAGACCTTGTTCGGTCTTTGTTTGTTGTAAAATTATTTCGGAAAGCCAAATGTGATATGGATTTTTAGTTTTCCGCCAAGGAAAATCTCTTCTGTTTTGGTCGTACCATTTTACTATTTTAAAACTAAAATTATTCATTAAATTGATTTATAATAAGATAGATAATAAATTTTTAAATTTAAAAAGAAACAAAGATGCTGTAAATATTTTTAAAATTCCTTAATTAGTTATAATAAAATAGTTTATATTTGCACACTAAAAAAAATTAAACATAAATAAATTATATTAAAAATGACAAAAGCAGAAATCGTATCTAACATCGCGGAAAAATCAGGAATGGAGAAAGCCGATGTGTTAAGAGTAGTTGAAGATTTAATGGTAGAAGTTAAAGATGCTTTAGAAAGCGGAGAAAATGTTTATTTACGTGGATTTGGTAGTTTTATTATCAAAAAAAGAGCGGAAAAAACAGGTAGAAACATTACAAAAAACGTTACTATCAAAATACCTGCACACAACATCCCTGCATTTAAACCTGCAAAAGTATTTGTTGAGGCAGTAAAAAGTAAAGTAAAAGTTAAATAAAAAGATTTATTAATTAAACACCTAGATTATGCCAAGTGGTAAAAAAAGAAAACGTAAAAAAATAGCTACTCATAAACGTAAAAAAAGAAGTAGACAAAACAGACACAAGAAGAAAAAATAAGTTAAAATAATGTGCAGATTCATTTCTGTACATTATTTTCTTTTTTCTACGCTCATTGAAATAGAGAAGATGCAATAGAGATATCTTTATCCGAAAAAAAACAAAATATTAATCAGCCATAGATATACAAAATAGATTTGTATAATTATGGTATTAAAAAATAAACAGAGTGAATACAGAATTAATTATTAGATCCAATTCCTCTGATATAGATTTTGCCTTGCTAAGGGAAGGAAGATTGGTAGAATTACACAAAGATAAAAATGATAGTAAATTTAATGTTGGCGATATTTTTATAGCCAAGGTTAAAAAAACTTTAAGTAGTCTTAATGCATCTTTTGTAGATGTAGGTAGTGAACGTGATGCCTTTTTGCATTACCACGATTTAGGACCGCAATTTTTATCTATTTCCAAATTTCTAAAGCAGTTAAGATCCGGTAAAAAAATAGACTATACATTAAAAAATTTCCAGTTTGAAAAAGATATTGATAAAAACGGAAAAATAGATGATGTATTAAAAGCAAAACAAAACCTGTTGGTTCAGGTTGTTAAAGAACCAATTTCAACAAAAGGACCAAGAATCAGTACCGAGCTATCCATTGCAGGTAGATACTTGGTACTAGTGCCTTTTTCAAATAGAATTTCTGTATCGCAAAAAATACAGAGTAAACAAGAGAAAGAGCGTTTAAAAAGATTAGTTAAAAGTATTAAACCTAATGGTTTCGGAGTTATTTTAAGAACCGTTGCCGAAAACATTAAAGTAGCAGAATTAGACAGAGATTTACAAAATTCATTAGATCGATGGAAAATGTTATGCGATAAAGTAGCACAGCAAAATATTAAAATTCCATCTAAAGTATTGTCTGAAGTAAATCGAGCATCATCTATTTTACGCGATATTTTTAACGATTCATTTACTAAAATTATAGTAGATGATAAAAAATTAGAAGCCGAATTAAAGGAATACTTAGAACGTATTGCACCGGACAAGGTGAAAATTGTAAAATATTACAGTGGTAATGTGCCAATTTTTGAGAAATTTAATATCGAAAGACAAATTAAAACTTCTTTTGGTAAAACAGTATCCATGCGTAAAGGTGCATATCTTGTCATCGAACATACCGAAGCTATGCATGTTATTGATGTAAATAGCGGTAACCGTTCTAATAAATCCAATTCGCAAGCCGATACGGCTTTAGAAGTAAACTTAATCGCTGCAACTGAAATTGCCAGACAATTACAGTTACGTGATATGGGTGGTATTATTGTTGTTGATTTTATTGATATGCGTTCGTCTGAACATCGTAATTTAGTTTACGAAAAGATGAAAGAGGCAATGAAAACCAATAGAACAAAACACAAAATACTGCCTTTAACCAAGTTTGGATTAATGCAAATTACCAGACAACGTGTACGCCAAGAGCGTGTGATAAATACCAGAGAAGACAATCCAAATAAAGATGGAAAAGTCGAAGCTCCAATCGTTTTAATAGATAAAATTGAACACGATGTCAATCGTTTGATTCAAAATAAAAAGAATGAAGGACTGGTTTTAAATGTGCACCCTTTTATTGCGGCGTATTTACAAAAAGGATTTCCTTCCATTCAGCAAAAATGGTTTTTAAAGTACAAAAAATGGATTAAAATTTTACCAAGAGATGCGTATCCTTATCTACAATATCGTTTTTATTCAAAGAAAGGTAAACGATTACGCTAATCAAAATCTATATTATGAAAATAAAACCCAAAGAGTTTAGAATTCTTTGGGTTTTTTTGTTTTAAAAACGATATATTATCG
>Ga0256840_1001442_pt1 | contig 22377 bp, 30 predicted proteins | sample 355202metaG_FD_185969 | JGI IMG/M metagenome (GOLD analysis project Ga0256840, IMG submission 185969) | Hydrothermal vent microbial communities from Mid Atlantic Ridge, Atlantic Ocean - 355-202 | ecosystem: Environmental > Aquatic > Marine > Hydrothermal vents | place: Atlantic Ocean: Mid...
AGTTCTTAGTTTTAAGACAATAAGATTCTAATAAAGAAATTGATTTATCTAAACCTCTGGTATGTATCTCTTGCTTAAGTTGACTGTTGGTGGATTTTTTCCAAGACCAGGTAATTTGGCTTACTGCACGAGATAGTGACTTAACACTGAGAGGATTGTGCTCAGCAATTTCATCAAAGTTAGGAAGTAAACCAAATTTTTCAGATATTGAGGATACATGCTTCTTAAGTAAAGAATAGCCATTACCAAACCTAGCTGACCCATTGGCTATAAAATGTATATGAGGCATAGTATCTTCACCTTCAGGACCTTTAAGGTGTATGGCAAGTGCTTGCACATCTTGTTGGAGATTTACTTGTCGTGTGGTAAATTTTTGTATAACTTCACCATGTTTATTTTTTCTTTTGCCATTAGGGACATTATAAGATGTGGGTAAGAGTAAGGCATTTAAAAGTAAGGACATAGTTTTTTCCACATCTTTATCTAAAAATTGTAAATCTAAAAAAGAGAAATTAAAATGGATACTGTTTGCCTCAAGATCTGCAAGTTTTTGAAAAAGGTAAGCATGGCTTTTTAGGTGGGCTTCTAAGTCAAAACTCATAAAATCTTTTTTCCTAAAAGCGTTATATTTGAAGATTCATATACTTCTAATTTTTCTTCTAATTCCTTGATTTGCTTCTCACGTATTTGTACTAATCTTTTATACGTAATTTTTTCGCCAGTTTTTTGATTATTTCTATAGGCATCAAGATGGCTATATTTATACTCGTCTAATTCAGCTAAAAGTTTTTCTTTTTCAGATATAATATTTGCAATCAACTTTTCAGATTGGTTAGTGTCCAGATAGAGTGTTTGTGTTGTATATTTTATTATATGTGTCACTTCGGTTCTATTGATATTAAGTTCTTTTGATATGGCTGTTTTATCCATATTAGACTGGTAAAGTTCCCAAACTCTTTTTGCTAACTCCAAATTTTCCATTTTTTGCTTATTCACATTAAAGACCTTATTTTAAATATATGATTGTAATTAACTAGTGTTAACAGCCTATATTTAGGATTATAACACAATAAACTTATCAGGCATAGCCACCATAAATATAATTATCAGGTATAATACACTTCAAAGTGTTTGGCTCGCTTCTCCTCTAAAGATACTAGTACGTATATAACTTTTTTTGTTTCGTTTATATGTATATTATATCTAATATTTGTTGCGATTTTTATTTAAGAAAGGGTTAGATATAATATTAAAAATATCTTAACTTGTGTTAATATATCCAATTATGTCCGAAAGGGAATTTCAATGAATCGTATAGAAAAAAGTATTATGGCATCATTTTCCCATATGAAGGAACAATCGTTTTCACAAATTGTCGCACATACAGATATACCAAAAGGTACAGTCAAAAAATATTTGGTTGTTCTACTTGAAAAGAAAATGATAGAAGCTATTGGAGAAGGAAGAGGTAGATATTATCAGATAATTGCTGATGTCAATATGCATCAAATAGCCGTATTTAAAAGTGCAAATTTCGTGGGCTTTTTAGAATATGAAGTAGGGCGTTATCTTTTTAAGTATGATAGAGGATATAAAGGTAAAAAGTTAGATGGATTGGAAGATAATAGTGTTACTTCTGCGACACTTTTTCCTGTCTTTGAAAACTTAATACCAGAGAGTGATAGAAGAACTTCCTATTTAGATGAAAATAAAAATTTAGTAGAAATATTACTTGAACTCAACAATACCCACGGGGATTTTTATTTTATTTCTGCAGATAAATTGCATACGTACAAAGAAGATTATAGACAACGTAAAAATTGGGTACTTGTTAAAGATAAGATTCTAGAGATGCAAGAGTATGTAAATATTTTGGATTTAACGATAGACATTGAAAAAGAAATACTTGAAGAAAAAGGGAAGCATTCATCACTTAGTGGATATCAGAATAAGATAGATGTAAATATAGATTTCAAAGACAAAAGGGTGTCACAGAGTCATGATGCACTTTATTTATTGAAGCCTTACAATGCTGAAAGTGCGATTTATAATTTTAAAGATAAGCAGCAAAGGTATTTGCCTTTTATGGGTTTAAATGAACATCTTTTTATGAGCTTTGCAAAAAATGCGTATGGCTTTGATGTGCCGTGGTCTGGTATTATTATTGGAGAAAGAGATTTTCATTATGTCGTCAAACGTTATGATCGATATGATGGCTACAAATACGAGCAGAGAGATTTTGCACAAATCATGAATATAAAGAGTGACCAAAAGTATTTTACTACGAGTGAAAAACTGTTTGATGCAATCGCTCTAATGGTAAAATCAAAAGAAGAACGTATAAAATTTTTAGAGTTTTATATTTTTTCTTTTATTATAGAACATGCGGATTTACATATAAAGAATATTTCCATTTTAAATATAGGTAGAGATAAACAGAAGCTCTCCCCCCTATATGACCTAATATCTAATGGCGTATATAGAGGGGATAGTGATGAATTAGGTTTACCTTTGAATGGCAAAAAGAAAAATATCTCAGTAGAATCTTTTTACCAGCTCTCAACAAGAATCGATATTTCTAAACTGCAAACTAAAAAAATTGTTAAACGTATGATAGAAACTTTTATCAATGAATTCCCAAAATATATCGAAATAAGTTCTCATATTGTTGCTTTTGAGAATTTGAAAGTTCAAAAAAATAGAGTTACCTTTGGGAGTTTTAATGATGATTTACAAAAGTTTTATGATAGACGTATAGAGCGTTTTAGGCAAAGAGGAATATTGCGTGATTTAGGATTATAGTGTAGCTATAAATTCTCTTTTAGATAAAAGGTTGCCTTTCTGATTGAACTATTATATTCATACAAGTACTGTAGATTACGCCAACATGACTCCACTTAAAGAAGATGGATATAATATTGTAAAGCTTTTAACATCTCATAGCCTCCGCCACATCACACTTCTCCGCATGAGCATAAATCATAGTAGTCTTAATATCAGAATGACGTAGCTTTTCTTTAGTAACCAAGATGTCTTTAGACTTCCTATAAAGCTGCATGGCACAGGTGTGTCTAAAAATGTGTAAACCTTTTTTGTCAACACCTGCCTTTGACAGTATGCTCTTGACACTTGTATAGAAATTGCTCCTATGCATCAGGCTTTGTTTGGTTCTACTTTGAAAGATATGCTCCTGTTCTGCTCTTAACTTCCTAAAGTACGAGAGTTCTTCATCAATATCCTCTATTTTGACAAGAGCAGTCTGTTCTTCCCCTGACTTGGTGCAAATACGCACACACTTAATTCCCCATACGCATCAACACTTAGCCACTTCAAAGCTAAAAAGTATTCTCATGCCATTGTAGCATAGGGTGTCCAAGTAAATCATGTATCTGCTAGTAATTTTCTCATAGAGTCACCTTTTAGCTCAATTCTGTGAGCTGTGTGAATGAGTCTGTCCATCATGGCATCTGCTATGGTTTCATTGCCCAAATAAGTATGCCATTCTTTAATGGGAAGTTGTGCAGTGATGATGATGGAGCCACTTAATGTTCTCTCTTCTATGACTTCAAAGAGGTCGCTAATCTCATCGGGCTTCAATGGCGTTACACCGAAATCATCCAGCAGTAACAATTTAAACTTTGAAATCTTTGCCATGGCTTTCGTATAACTTCCATCAAGTCTTGCTATCTTTATCTCTTGGAGTAGCGCGGATACCCTGTAATACTTTGCAGAGTGTCCCAAAGCAATGGCTCTACGTGCAAGAGCTTGTGCTAAAAAACTTTTACCTGTACCTGTAGCACCTGTTAAAAGAATGTTTTGAGCTTTATGAATGAAGTCGCAATTTGCCAAAGAGAGTACCTGTGACTTGTCTAGGTTTCTTTTTGCATGGTATTGTATCTGCTCTAGTGTAGCTGTGCTGTCTTTGAGTTTGGCTAGACTCAACATACGCTTGATGCGTCTGTCTTCTCTTTGGTTTATCTCTGCTTCAAAGAGATGATAGAGACGTTCTTCAAAGCTTAGTGTCTGATAGCTTGTGCTTTCACTTTGAAATACCAGTGCCTCTTGAAATCCAGATAGATTAAGTGCTTGTGTCTGCTGTGTAAGTGTAGATAAGGTTATCATTATTTTTTCCTATGTTTGTTTTGTGTTCTTAGTCTGTGTAGTATTCACTACCTCTGAGATTTTCATGGGTATTGAGATATGCATTGTTGGCATACTCTTTTTCTTCATACTGTAGATAGCTTTTTGTTTTTAACATAGATTCAACAGAAGAGACTTTGGTACTTTGTATCTCTAAGGCTACCTTGGCTGTCTTCTCTAATGCTTCATTTCCGTAGGTTTTGGAGAAAGATAAAATAGCCATACAAGATTTATATCTTCTTGTAGGATGACTGCGTTTCTCCATGATGGACTCCATGAGTGCCGTTGTATGTGTACCGATGCTATTTGCCCATGTAAGTATACGTGTAGGGTTCCACTTCTCATATTGGTATTGATGGCTTGTGGGCATATGTTCCAAAAGGGTTGAGTCATGATAGCGTTCATGTAGTCTTGTATGATGGGCTATCACCTCCCCATCCAATGAGATAAGCACAGAGTGATTGTTATAGCTCACATCTACTTTGCATCCCAAATGCTTATACGGTACAGAGTAACCACTGCCCTCTAGTTCTATGTGATAGTCTATACCTACGGTTGCACGTTTAAACTCTCTAAAAATATAGTTGTTCGCTCTTAAAGGATGAAGCATAGGTTTTTATCAAGCTCTATAAAAAGTGCTCTCCTGCTTTTGCCTAAACGTTTGATTATCTTATTGTTATAGGCATCAAGGAGTGAACCTATGGATTCATTAAGTTCATCTACACTAAAGAAAGTATGATGTCTCAACTTCATGAGTATCCATCTTTGAATGGCTTTTACACCTAACTCTACTTTAGATTTATCTTGAGGCTTATAGGGTCTTGCAGGCTCAACAGCTATGCCATAATGTCTTGCCATGTCTTCATAGCTCTCATTGAGTTTGACCACACCTCTTTTATGTGAAGTGACTGCTGCTTTTAGATTGTCAGGTACTAAGATATTGGGTACTGCTCCATAAAAACTAAAAGCTTGCACATGTGAGAGGATGAAGTCTTTACTCGATTGTGTAGGTGTTGCGTGTACAAAGGTATATCCACTAGCTCCCAAGACCGATACAAATATCTGTGCTTTAGCTATCTCTCCACTCTCTTGGTTTACGATAGGCACAGTAAGTCCAGAGTAATCTATAAAGAGCTTATCTCCTGCATAATGTACTTGTCTCATAGATGGGTTTAGCTTCTTTAGATACACAGCATAATATCTATTGAACTGGCTGTAGCTATAAAGATTGGGTTCTAGCTGCTTAAGTTCTTCCCAAAGAAGCTGTCTGGTCATTCCTTTTTTAGAGAGTTCTTCTCGTACCTCTGCCCAGTTTGGATGTATGGTTGAGATATCTCTTTGGGTGGGGTTGGGTACAGTTTTTTTAGAAAAAAGTTCACTCAATTCTTTGTCGTTCAAGTCTAGCAGTTCAGCTATATCCATCTCCAAAGTCTCACGTATCTTTAGATAGTTAGACACAGAACTTCGTGAAACACCTGTCATTGTTTCTATTTGTCGGTTGGAAAGTTTATTGAGATATTTGAGTCTCAACACCTCTTTTAGTTTATGCATTGTTATTCTCCTCATTTGTCACCTTTTTAGGTGTATTATAGTGAAGAATACTCTCTAGCTTAATCTATTCTTATACACGCACTCTCTTGGATAACTGTCCACATAATCCATGCGTGAGCTGTCCAAGTGTTGATGCGTACACTGTCCAAGTGTTAATGCGTGGGGTGGCTAAGTTGGATGCGTTTTTACACTTGGTCTCCTTGAGGTGTATCTCATAGATATCTTGCTTGCCTGCATCATTTGTAAGCTCTGAAAGTGTGAAGTCACTAAGGCATAAGGACAGTACCTCAGAGATACGTAACCCTCCATAAAGCATACACTTTATGCCAAGGGCATAGATAAAGTCGTAGTATGAACCTCTGTTGAGACACATATACTCAAGATGGTCTATAATTTGGTAGACCTCATGGTCACTAAGGTACTTCACCTTTTTTACTTTCTTGGATTCCTTCAATGATATCTTAAATTCATTTTCAAAGGTATAGAAGTTGTCATTGTTGTCAATGATGTAAATAAAAAATGATTTTAGTACAGAAAGGTAGAGTTGTTTTGTCTTTTTTGAAAAGTGACCTGACTTAGACTTTTCTTCCGCATCTTCTAAAAAATCCATAAAAAACTCTTTGGTGACATCGCTTAGTTTTTTAGCAAGGTTTTGTGAGGCTATGAATTGTGAGAGCATCTGTAAAATACGTCCATAACTCTCTAGGGTATTTTTACTGGAGTCCTTATATTTTAGATGACGCATATATGACTTGAGCCATCTTGCATAATCACTTTCTATATTTCCAAGTTCTAAAAGCATTTTTTCCTCCTTTATTAGTAATCAATTTGAGTAAAAAACATAATGCAACATTATGTAATGAATTTTTTTCACAACTGAGTCTTTTGAAGTGAGTCATATACTGTAGAGGCTAAAAGAGGCTCATTTTGTATAGCCGTTATGTTATGAATTTTATAGGCACAACAAACGTATTCTTTTTTACGTAATAGGAAGTCATTTAGGGTGAGGGTGAAAAGATGATGACACGTAGTGCATTTTATAGAGATAGATTCTGCCATAAGGCTTTGTATATCAAGTGCTATGTTTTTAGTAACTAGTCTCTCCGTAAAAACAAAACGATGCAAGCTACCTTCCTCGACAATCTTTCGTATAAATAAATTTGGGACTACTTTATGCAAAAACACTCCTTTAATTTGATAAATATATATCATATATGATTGTATAGTATCATTTATAATATCTAAAGTCAAGTCATATATAATCACTTTAGATTGTTTTTGATAGAATATGTGTATTAATAATAATAGAACCAAGGGACTACATGACACGAGAAGAGATTACAAAACATGTAAAGCAAGTGATTAAAATGGAGATGCTAAAAAAAGATATGAACTTTGTAGAACTGCAAAAAGTAATGGAGGAGCATGGCTATAATTATTCTTTAGATGCGATACGTCAGAAAGTAGGGCGGGGTACGTATGATGCACGTTTTTTATATGAGTTTGCGGAGAGTATGGGGTTGGAAATACAATTTATAGATAAAAATTATAAATATTGACAAAACGGCGATATTCGCCTATAATTAAATAAAAATACTAAGGACAACTATGAACCAGCAACAAATGCACACACTTCTAGATGTACCTGAACGTACACTAAGAGACTGGAAAACAGGCAACAGAGACAAGCTCTATAAGCTGCTAGAAACATTAGATTATGATACAGCCCAACAGTTACTCAACATGAATAATAATAGTGATTTAAAAAAATTACTTGAAAACGAAAGGCACTATAGTTCGTTACGAGATTTTGAAAAAGATCTCTATGAAGTGCTAGTATCAGGTAGAGACAGTAAAGTATGGCTTGAACTCTCACGTGATACAAGCTTATCTAAAAAAGCAAGAGCAAGAGCAGCGTACCTATATAGTTTTCTAAGCAACAAAATGACCCAACTCTCTTTTAAAACTAAAGTCAATGTAGGTCTATACCATGGTAATAATAATGATACAGGTAATGGGCTAGCACGCTTGTATGGACTCAAAAACGGTTTGGATATGGCAAGGTTCAATCAGTTTAAAATGACGGGTAGATTTTAGTGATAGCTTATAGTTTCAATGAAGTCATTATAGAGATGATGGCTGAGATAGCCAATATCATCAAAACAGGTAAGGTAGATAAAGATGAACTTTATGCGTTGGCAACAGATGCTATCAATGTAGGTGTAGGTTTTCAAAAGAACTTTGTTCAGATAAATTTGTAACATGTTATGGAAATGTTTGAGGATTTGTAGGTATGAGATTAGCTCAAAAAAATAAATATACACTATTTCAATATATATAATACAAATATATCATATTTTATGTATAAAATATGATATACTTTCAGTATGAATATCATAGAAATCAGAAAACACCTTCAGTCAACAGTTTTTGATCACGAGACACTAGCAAGTATATTAAGGGGTAAGGTCAGCAATATTAACGCAAAGATTGCATACATGGTGAACAAGGGTGAGTTGATCCGTTTTAAAAAAGGTTTATATGCTCTAGGCAAAGAGTATCAGACCACCTCTGTTGATACGATTAGTCTCGCCAATACGCTTTATGCACCTTCCTATGTCTCTTTTGACTATGCTTTGTCTTATTATGGATTGATTCCTGAACGGGTCTATGAAATTACTTCTGCAACGATGCGTATGAAAAAAGAGTTTGATACTCCCTTGGGTAGATTTACCTATAAACCTATACCTCTACAGGCATATGCTTTAGGTATTGACTGGCTCTATGATGATATACATGGAGGTAAACTCATCGCAACAGCCGAAAAAGCTTTATGTGATAAAATCCGTGCCGATCGTGGTATAGGGAGACTATCTCAACAAAAACTAAGAGCGTATCTTGAGTTTGATCTGCGTATAGATATGGAGCTGTTGTTTGCATTGGATGCAGCACTCATTTCGACTATAGCCACAGCCTACAAATCATCAAATCTGAAAAACCTTAGTAAACTTATAAACAGAAGGAAACAAAGTGCCTAATACTCACCCAGCCATAGCAAAAATGCTAGAGAAATATGATCTCTCTACCGCAGACAAAACTTATGAAGCCTTGAGAGAAATACTGCAAGAAATTATACTTCTTGGTCTGTCTCGTGCAGGTTTCTTTGACCATGCTGTTTTCTATGGAGGTACCGCTTTACGAATCTTGTATGGCTTGGATAGATTTTCTGAAGATCTAGACTTCTCTTTACTTGCACCGGATAAAAACTTTGATTTATCTGTATATGAAAATACAGTCATTGAAGCATTACACTCTTTTGGATTTGAAGTAACCATACAAATAAAGAATAGTGATAGTACGATAAGATCTGCATTCCTAAAAGGCAATACAAGCCAACATCTCTTAAATATAGAAGCTCCTGAAGCTATTGTGAAAACATTTGGGCAGGGTAGGTTGGTAAAGATAAAATTTGAAGTAGACACACAGCCTCCACTGGATTTTGAAAGTGAAAAGAAAACATTGTTGGTGCCATCCCCTTTTACTATAAATACGATGACAATTCCCTCTCTCTTTGCAGGAAAGATACATGCCATCTTATGCAGAAACTGGTCAAGTAGACCAAAGGGCAGAGATTGGTATGACCTGGTGTGGTATATTGCCAATGGGTATGCTTTGGATATGAAACATTTGAAGGCAAGACTGCAACAAAATTGTGCATGGCAGGAGAGTCAAGGTCTCACTATAGACAATGAGATAGATGAAAATTACATTATGGAATTACTGAAGAAGCGTATATCTGATTTAGATATAGCTGCTGCTAAAAAAGATGTGGAAGTATTTTTATCTGACAAGAGGGTTTTAGATATATGGAGCAGAGACTTTTTTATGGAGATTGTTCAGGAAATTAAATTTAAGATTTAGGATGCACGAATTTATATGAGGTCTCAAATATTGGCACCTGCTAGTGCTAAACATTTAAGAGATATCATGCTACAATGTTTTAGCACCATAAGGTGCCAAATATGAGGTTATACTATGCAAAAAGATTTTCTGAACAACATCAATCACTTGATTGGATACCGTACGCAATATTTATTGGATGAGATAAATATACTTTGCGATCAATTAAAGATACAAATACCTTCGCAACTTTCTATCAATGCCCTCGATGCGATTTTCCTTAAAGGGATTACTATGCAAGATGGCTTTAAAAAAACGCTTATGCAATTAGAAAAAAATCATGATAAGTATCTTTCCATCCGCTATAAAATAAATGGCAAACAACATACACTTAAATCTTTTGGTAAGATTTCAAATATTAATCATCAAACCATATTAAAAATAATCCAACTTGTAGCCTTATTTCGTTTGGTTAAACAGATAGATGAACTTTCATACCTTGCATCAGGCGTAAGGTTTTTGACTGAGACTATGGAGAATTAATTTGGGTGACAATTATTACAAATATGTATGCTGTTAAAAATGAGGGGGGGGGAGACCTTTTTTATGAAAATTGCTACAGGAGATAGTTGTGTCAAAAGAACAAGAATGTATTGAGATGCATCAAGAACAACTTTATAAACGACTTACTGAACTCGAAAAACAGAAATCTCTCATTGAAAAAGAAATTATAGCAGTCAAGCAGGAAATTGACAAACGGCCACCTTTTTCTAAAGCAGATAAAATTGCTCTTTTTCGTACCCTCTTCATAGGTAATGAACTTGCTTATGCGAAACACTGGGTGAGTAAAGATGGACTTAAAAAAGGGTATGCACCTGTAACCAAGACCTTTAGAGGAAGTGATTATATCCCTGTAAATGATTTTGTAATTCAACAACATCTTGAAGGGAAGATACGCATAGGAAGTTATGCTGTAAAAAATCAAACTATGTGCTCTTTCCTTGCGATTGATTTGGATAAATCTAGTTTTATTTCTGATGCCAGAGCTATTTATGATGTATGTAAAACTATGTATATTACTCCATACTTTGAACTCTCAAAATCTGGGAATGGTATTCATATATGGTTTTTCTTTGTAGAAGATGTACGTGCGATAGATGCTAGAATACTTGGAGACCTTTTGATTACTCGTGCTATGGATTTAAGCGAGGGAATAGATATGAAAAGTTATGACAGACTGTTCCCAAATCAAGACTATGTTGCGTCAGATTCCCTTGGAAATTTGATTGCATTACCGCTGCATTATAAGTCAAGACTAGAAGGTAAAACGGTTTTTATCGATATCGAGACAATGCAACCGTATGTAGACCCATGGAAAATATTGCGAAGTGTTAAAAAAATAGCACCTCAAACTTTGATGAGTCTCATTGCTAATTATGCAAAATCAACAGAAGAAACTTCTTTGATGCCATGGGAAATCAAACAAGAAAAGTTAGTGCTGCCAAATCTATACGTCTTATTTTATATGATGCAATCTATATTGAAAAAATGCTACTGTCAAAAACATTATTGAACTTGTTAAAACGTATGGCATCATTTTATAACCCTGAATTTTTTATGCGTCAGAGACAACGCTTGTCAACATTCAATACGCCGAGAGTTGTTGCAACCTATGACCTGAATGAACGCTATATTATCTTGCCACGGGGGTTATATGGAAAACTAAGTGCATTTTTTAAAAAGCATAAAATTCACGTGAGCGTTGAAGATAAAAGACTTTGCATAAAAGTACCAACGCCTAAATGTATTTTAGCACTTCGAAGTGAACAGAAGAAAGCAAAAAAATAGATAGTCAAGAGTGACTATGCGTTACTCATAGCTCCCCCAGGTTTTGGTAAAACAGCAGTTGCCTCTGCTGTGATAGCAGAACGTAAAGTCAATACATTGATATTGGTACACAAAACGGTACTTTTAGAACAATGGAGTCAAAGATTAAGTGAGTATTTTAAGATAGATATTAAAGCTATTGGTATATTAGGCAAGGGCAAGAAAAAACTCAACGGAACATTAGATATTGCCACCTTGCAGTCTTTAAAAAATAGACCTGAACTCATTGAAACATATTCACAAATCATTATTGATGAAGCACACCATATGCCTGCAGTTTCTTTTGAAATACCGCTTAAAAGATTTAAAGGTAAATATGTCTTAGGTTTAAGTGCTACACCAAAACGAAAAGATGGTATGGAAGCCATTATGTATTTGCAGTGTGGAGATGTGGTACATAAAGCTATCCGAAAAAATACTATGAAACATAGTTTAAAAATGGTTAGCACACAGTATGAGACTTTTTTAGATCATTTTTCCACGATGCTTGGAGAGATTACAGAAGATGAGATACGGAATAGACAGATTGTTGATGAGATTGTAAAGTTACCAGATAGAAAGATACTTGTACTAAGTGAGCGTATTGAGCATTTAAATATTTTATGGCATATGTTAGAGGCTAAAGGAGTTGACGCTGTTTTACTTTATGGTGGGCTTAAAAGTAAAGAGAAGAAAATACAGTTTGAAAAGACAGAGAATGCTTCTATCATCCTCTCTACAAGTAGCTATATTGGTGAGGGCATCGACATAGGTTATCTTGATACGATACTATTTACTATGCCCATTTCTTACCCTGAAAGGATTGTCCAGTACTTGGGACGTATAGGTAGAGAAGGGCAACAATGTCTTGCTATAGATTTTGTGGATGCATCAGTGCCAATGCTCAAAAGTAGTTTCAATAAACGGATGAAGGGTTATAAGAAGATGGGGTATGTTTTAGGGTATGAATACTCTTTGTTTGATTGAAGATATGTTAATTGTGAATGAGATAATTATGTTATGGGGAAAGAATAGTCCTATAAAATAAAGACTATCCAAAACTTGCAAAATTTCAGAAAAAATGGTATATTTTTCTGAAAAAAATAATTTAGGACTATTTATGGAATCTATAGAACACAAAATACTTTCCATCATACAAAACAAAAAAGCAGAGGGCTATGCCTTTAGCTCCATAGACTTCATAGACACTTTTTCAAGAGACAGCATAGACAAAGCACTCTCCACACTGGTCAAGAAAAAGAAGATTCGCAGAGTCACCCGTGGTATTTATGATTACCCTGAATATAGCGACCTTCTACAACAAGAACTCAGCCCAAACATAGAAGAGGTTGCCAAAGCACTCGCACGAAAGTTTAACTGGCGTATAGCCATCTCTGGTGAGAGTGCCTTGAACATCTTGGGTTTATCTACACAAGTTGTGGGCAGATACATTTACCTGAGTGATGGAGCTAACAGAACGTATGACATACAAGGCACCACACTGGAGTTTAAAAAAGCATCGCTCAAAAACATAGGCTTCCAATATGACGAGAGTAAACTCATCGTACAGGCACTCAAGGCTTTAGGGAAAGAGCATATTACGCAAGAGGTAATAGACAAGGTTAGAAGTCACATAGACCCAAAAATGTACAAGCAAATACTAAATGATACACGGACGACCACGATTTGGATCTATGATGCTATTAAACAGATATGCGCAGAGAGGTAAGATATGGATAAAGTTGCACGTTTAGCAGAAAGTGAAAGACGAAAACTCTTTACGGAAACAGCACGACAAATGAACACAACCCCTGCCATCATCGAAAAAGACTTTTGGGTGGTCTGGACACTTGAGAAGATATTTGCCGATGACCGACTTAACAAGATACTCATGTTTAAAGGCGGAACATCGCTCTCTAAAGTGTTTGACCTCATAGGCAGGTTTTCTGAAGACATCGACCTGATACTTGATTGGCGTGAAGTGACCAAAGAAAACCCTGAAGCCCAAAGAGCCTCAAAGAGTAAACAGGTGAAGTTCAATGAGCAGGTCAATGAAGATGCCAAGAAGTACATTGGTGAGGTGTTGCTTCCTGTGGTTGCTGAGATAGTGGCACCATTTTGTCGTTGTGCTATAGATGAGAAAGATGCTTACAACATTAACATTGCATACTCTGCTTCTTTTGACGATGCCTATCTTCGACCTGAGATACTGCTAGAGATAGGACCTTTAGCATCTTGGCTTCCTTCCGATAGCTTTGAGATAAGTGCTTATGCTGCACAAAAGTTTCCTCATTTGTTTGAGAAGACGCGTTGTAAGGTGAACGCTATCGTAGCAAAAAGAACGTTTTGGGAGAAAGCAACCATCCTGCACCAAGAGTTTCATAGAGTGGCAGGAAAAGCATTGCCTCCGAGATACTCAAGACACTATTATGATTTGGCGATTATGGCAAAGGAAGGTGTGAAAGAGGAAGCATTGTCAGATAGGGAACTGCTTAAACAAGTCGTGGCATTTAAAAAGAAGTTTTACCCTGCTGCATGGGCAAAGTTCGATGAGGCAACACCGGGAACACTCAAGCTCTTTCCTGAAGCGTACAGGATAGATGCTCTTGCAAAAGATTATAAGGCGATGGAACATATGATCTTTGACAAATACTTGTCTTTTGAAGATATAATGGAAACATTGCAAGCTTTAGAAAATGAGATCAATGCGATAGAAGGGGATGAGTAGATGGAAAAAATCACTGAAAACGAGATTGAACTGTTTGCTATAGACCTTTTAGAGAAGCAGGGTTTTGAATACATTTATGCTCCAGACATTGCACCTGACAGCGATACCCCTATGCGAGTCTCTTTTACAAACAAAGACACTTTTGGATGCAAAAGCTTCAAAGTATTTAGAATCTAACTTAAGTATATTGGATGTGAAATCTATAGCAAAATTAAAAGTCATTGCGTTACTTGCAAGAAATAAATCAAGAGACTTATTTAATTTTAAAATAATCTTAGAAAAAAACATACTGACTAAAGAAGAGATACTTGCTATTGCATTGGAAACTAAACATCAGATTAGTAAACTAGAAAGCTTCTATGGATTTATTGAAAGGGTAGAAGAACCTAAAGATGATGAAAAGGTATATCTCGATGAAAACAAACCCATCAATCTTGACTTTGATGAGATAAAAGCAGAGGTACTTAAAGCTATAATGAATATTTTATAGAATAAACATTATGTTAATCAATATTGATTACTTGAACTATTAAAAATAGGATATAATTTAATAACTAAATAAATAGGACAACCATGACACTCATAGGTATAGGAAACGTACTACAAAAAGATGATGGCTTAGGTGTGTATGCTGCTAGCTATCTGAATGAAAATTATACTTTTTCAAAAAAGGTAAAAATTATCAATGGTGGGGTTGAGGGGATACATCTTTTTAATGTTTTAGAAGAAAGCAATCATGTAGTTGTGCTGGATTGTTTACAGCTTGATGACACCCCTGCTTCTATCTATGCTATTCCTGCAACAGAAATATCTGGCTACGGACTGAACAATGGTGGAGCACATGAGATAGGTATATTGCAATGTATGGATATGATGGAGCTTCAAGGGAAAGATATTCCTGAAGCTATGGTTATTGGCATAGTCCCTGAGGAAGTGACCTTTTCTTTTGGATTGAGTGAAGGACTTATTGATGCTTTTGAAGGGTATATTTCAGTGGTGCTTCAATACCTAGATAAACATGGCATTACCTATACCAAAAATACATCACCTATCCCTCTACAAGAAATAATGGACAGAGCCAAAGACCCTTCTGGTGTTATGATAGATTAAGATTTAACCACAGAGGTTTCCCAGCCATCATATTGTGCACTATGTGCTTCAGCAATTTCGATGAGATTCAAAGTAATGGCATCTATATCATGATAAAAAGGTTTGTCTAAACGGTAGAAGTCTAAACCTTTGACCCCCTCTTCATTTTCTATTTCATCTTTTATTTTGAACCCTTTTGCTTCTAGTGCAGTGACAAGGGCTTCTTTTTGGCTCTCATCTTGAAAAAAGAGTTTATGTTCTATAGCACGTGCAAGGTGTAGGCTATCACCTTGTGCTTTTAAGTTGTCACAGACTTTGTGGTTTTGAATGAGCTGCCACTCTTTGGCTGTAGGATAGAGTAGATTTTTGTAGTAGTTCCACTCTCTATCATCTTGATGTCCATTGCTTATCTCGTAACTTGTATGTTCGTTAAGTGCAAATTCTATAAAATCCGGCCAGTTGTAGGTAAACTGCACATAATACAAAAATGTCACATATCCATCATTGATGACACGCCCCACATATTTACCTATACGAAATTTAATCATCGCCGCTTCAAGCTTGTCTTCCATAAAAAGTATTTCGGGCTCTTCATTTTCACTTAGTAAACCATGTTTGTTTGGCTCTTTGAGTTTGGCTTTTACAAACGCTACGATGGGATGCGTGTATTGCATCTCTTCCATCTCCATAGATATACCCGCATTAAACTGTATAGAGGCTGGTTTACCCTCTAGGCTTTTCATATATAGTTCCCAATATTCTTGCATTATTATTTCCTTTTATTCCATTTCTAGGCTCATGAGGTACATATCTTCCCCATCAAGCACTTTGACTTTTAGACTTTCACACTTAGGGCAAAAGTACCTCACTTCATCTACTTCAAATACGTTATTACACTCCTTGCATTCGAGTTTGAGCTTCTGTATGTTCTGTATAAACTCTGCATCTGCACAGATGGTGCCTTCTTTAAAGGTATCAAAGGCAGTTTGCAAAAGCTGTGTTTCTATGCCTGACATCACGCCTATTTTTGTGATGACTTTCTTTACCTTGGTAGCATTGTTTTGTTCGGCTACCTCTTCACATTGGTTGAGTAGTGCTTGGACTACGCTGTATTCATGCATGCTCTCTCCTCGTTATGATTTTCATCGGTGCGATGGCAATCGCCCTCTACATATTTTAATCGTTCTGGTGTTTCTCTTGTGCATAGCTTATACACAAACTCACGTCTGAGTGTATGAAAAGCACTCTCTTCACTCCAAAACTCTGGATGCATCACTGCGAGTTCTTTTTCTTTCAAAGCTTCTATCTTGTCTCTATTCTCTTCTAAGTAGTCTTGCTTGTTCCAGATGAAATCATCGTCATATTTACTCTTTGCAAAGGTGTGCAACGCTTCATAGTAGTTATCATGTGTGAAAACTTCATCTAGCATACCTACGTTTTTTGCTTTTCTTACACTCAATGGAAGGCAGTCATTCAAGAGTTTCTTTGACATCTCTTCGCCTACACGTTTAGGCAGGGTATAGGTATGATACTCGCTACCACTAAGCCCCAAAGTTTTGTAATGAGGGTTAAGCACCACACCCTCTTTACCTACCACATAATCACAAGCAAGCCCCATAAATACCCCACCAGCTCCTGCATTTCGTCCAAAAGAGGCAATGGTGACCACTTCATCTGCATAGAGTATGGCAGAGACTAGGTCATTCATGGCGTTTATGTTTGCCCAGCCATCTTCACCTTGTTTTGCAGAGTCTTCTAGTATGTTTAGGTGTATGCCATTGGAAAAAAAGTCCATGCCTCCTACAAGCACAAGGACTTCGCACTGTGTTTTGAGGTACTCCACGGCATACTTTAGCCGTATACACTGTGCCGTACTCATCGCTCCGTTATGAAAGCCAAAGCAAAGATAGACGACATTGTCTCGCTTTTCCATGCTCACTTCATAAAAGGTCTCATAGCTTTTATCAAAGATAAGAGGTAAACGTTCTTCTTTGATGCCTTGGAGTTTCTCTTTGAGTACATAGGTGGCAGGGAGTTTAAAACCTCCTAGCTCTTTTAGGTGTGTTATCCACACCGCACCATCAACCGTTTTCAGACAAATCGCCCCGTCTCTTTTGGCTAGTATCGTTTTAGGTGAAACTGAAGCATCACTTCCTAACTTTTCTTCTCTATGCACACCATAGAGGTAACAAGGTACGTCTAGTATTTCATCTAAAACCCCTGGCAAAGAGTCTGAGAGGTGTATCTTGTCTATTATGGTCTGTGTATTATCCTCAGTCCAATCTATACTTCTTTTGGCTTGTGTGAACTGCTCGTGTATAGGGTTCATTAGTTGTGGAACAGAAGTATCATTTTTAATATTCTCAAACAAGGTATCCAAAGCCTCCAGCGAAGCCTGCACTACCTCCTGCCTATAGAGTGAAGCTTTATAGGTATCACGTACTTTAAAGTCTACTTTAGCATAAATATCGCCACCATCATAGTCAGAGTTGGCACGAAGCACAACGATCCCCCACTCTTTCGTATGGCTTTGCAAAGCATACTCCAAAGCATTAGAACCCCTGTCTCCCCGTGGTCCAGGGTGGAAGATGTATGTTGGGTAGTTTTTATAAATGCTCGATGGCAAATAGGCTTTAAGAAAAGGACAAAGTATCATCTCCGGTTCATATTCCTCTATCTCCTCTAGCATCTGATCCTCACTGATAGCAAAACATACCGAAACCTCGTGCCCTTTGTCTTTGAGTCTAGTATAGACGACTTGGGTTTGGCTGTTGAAGGCGGTTACTAGGAGGAGGAGTTTCATGTTACCTTTACCTATTTCCAAAAAAATTATATTCAATAAACTCTGTGACACTTAATATCATAGTAGATACTTGTAAATGTTCATAAACTGCTTTAACTTTTTGACGATATTTTTTATCTCCAATAATAAAATAATCCGCTTTGGTAGCATATATAGCATGTGTGTTATCATGCATTCTAGAACGAGATTTATTTCTTCCTTCTGCTTTATATCCAACAACCTCCAATATAGTTAGTAGTTCTGTTATTATTTTTTCAATTTCTCTGTGAGAAGATGATATTTCCTTATATTTTCTTGATAGATTTAGTGTTGGATATTCATTATGTATCAAATTAATAATGCTATCATTTGAAAAAATTTCAGAAGAAGATAATGTCCCAATTATACGTTTATCAATATTATATTTATTTTGAAAATCAGAAAAAACCTCAGAAAGTGCATTAGGATTAATTTTTAATTTATCATTATTTTCACGAAAAATAGTTAATTTTTTATTCAATTCATTCAAGACAAGATTTTTGTAGTTGGGATAATTACCTAACAATAATTGATGAAGTCTATCTTCGTTATTTGAATTTGAGAAAAATTCTTGATATGAAATTTTATCCCTAAATGCTTGGTTAAATTCCTCTTGAAACTCTGCAAATAATGTAGAGTCGTAATCCAATTTTACACGATTTAAACATATACTTGGATGCTCATTCTTTATTATGATTTCAGTTAAGGAAGGAAGTATTTCAATATCACTACTTAGAGTGGAGATATATTCAATATGTTGTTTAAGATATAATTGAGCCTTTTTTTGATCACTCTCATCTATTAAAATATTCCATAATTCTTCTATATGTGCTGGGCTATATGGGAAAATAAATTTCTCTGATAAGCTATTTAGTTTTAAATTAAGAGCATCATGATGCTTTCTATCTGTATCCATTGCGTCAATAAATACATTTGTATCTAAATAAATTAATTTATTCATTATTTGTATCTTGATGTATCGTACTACATATCTCAATATCAAAAGAAACAAACTTCTTATCGTTCGTCACTATCAAATCTGCTTCTATCTTCTTGGCACAGACATACTGTACTGCATCTTCATAGTCTTTATAAGACTTAGCACTATCACTGCACAAGTCAAGTGCCATCAACACGTCATCAGACGCTATCTGAACCAAAGTAAATATCTCACTTACAAAATACATTTTGTCCAATACCTCACTTGTATCGAGTGTTGAACGGTTGGAGAGTATGTAAAATACATTTGCAAGTGTGTCACTATTTATAAAGAGTTCACACGCTTCTTGTTCCATATATTTTGTGATGTGAGCAAAGCTATTTTCATGCATAGCCCTTGTGTTGTCGCACATATCTATGACGATATTGGTATCTACATAAATGTTATTGTGCATGTTTTAAAGCTTTCTCTATACGCATTTCACGTATGTCTATCTCACCTATATTTGCAGCAGGTGAGTTCTTTAGTTTTTCAAGAGCAGCCAATCTTTTGGCTCTCTTCTCTTCTTGTATATCTTTTTCTATCAAATCTTCTATGTATTGCGTTTGCGTTTTTGCTTCTCTTTTTGCTTTTTCTTCTAAGTGTTTCGCTATTTCTTCATTGAAGTTAAAATTTTTACGTATAGTCATTACATATCCTTTCATACATATAGTCTATACATATATTACCATACTTACACAAATTTAGCAAATCCTCGGCAATAACTCACCCGTTGGTAAGTCCAAAAACCGCTTCGTTCCCCAAGAAGAGTTAAGCAATACACGTCCCACATGTTGGGCAGTCACTGTAGCGATTATGGCTGATGTAGTATGTGTTTTTTGTAACACTTCTAGTGCCTTCGCTTCATCTTCCTTAGCCACGCAAAGCACAAAGGTACCCTCATTTGCCAAATCTACTGCTTCAAAACCTAACATCTCACAGATACCTCTTACTTCATCAAGTACAGGGATTTTCTCTTCTTCTACTTCTACACATACATCTGAAGTTTTAGCCCATTCATTCAGCACGGCACTTACGCCACCACGTGTGGCATCACGTAAAGCTACTATATTGATGTTTGCATCCATCAGTGCTTTTACTTGTGGGTAGAGTGACGCACAGTCAGTTTGTAGACCAGACTCCAGTTCTATGCCCTCACGTGCAGCAAATATAGTCGCACCATGACAACCCACATCACGAGACACCAAGATACTCATGCCCTCTTTGAGTCCTGAAGCTGTAATGCCGCCTTGTTCTATGGTGCCTATGCCTGTGGTGTTGATGAAGAGTTGATCGACTGCACCTTTAGGGACTACTTTTGTGTCACCACTCACGACGATGGCACCATTTATCTCTAATTCTGTCTTCATAGACTTGACTATCTTCTCTAGTTCATGTGTAGAAAAACCCTCTTCGATGATGACAGAACAAGTCATATACTTAGGCTTAGCACCCATCATAGCTAGGTCATTACAGGTTCCACATATAGCTAGCTTACCTATGTCTCCTCCAGGGAAGAACAGAGGGCTTACAGTAAAGCTGTCTGTCGTAAAAGCCAGTTTTCCAGCTTCTATGACTGCCGCATCTTCACTCTTTTCTAAGATGTCATTTTTAAAGTGTTTGTAGAAGATTTTCTTAATCAGTTCGTTGTTTTCTTCACCACCGTTACCGTGGGCAATAGTTATGTTTTTTGTCATATAAGGTTCCCATATTTATAATACGCAGCACAAGCTCCCTCAGAACTCACCATACAAGACCCTATAGGCGTTGTAGGCTTACACGCTGTTCCAAAGATAGTACATTCCTGAGGTTTTGCCATACCACGCAGTATGTCACCACAAATACAAAGTTTATGGTCTTCTATCTCCGCTATAGGCAGCACCTCTTTGTATTTCACTTCTGCATCATACTGAGCATACGCTGCACGTAGTTTGAGCCCAGAGTCAGGTACATTTCCAAGCCCACGCCATCTAAAAAGACTCATCTTTTCAAAGTATTTTTCTATTAACGCTTGTGCTTTGAGGTTTCCATCGTGATTGACTACACGTTTGTACTGTATCTCTAGCTCACATCTGTTTTCTACAAACTGCTTGACTATCATGCTAATACCCTGCATAGCATCAACTGGCTCAAAACCCGTCACTACCACAGGACGACCGTAGTCTTTAGGAAATTTGTCATAAATTTTGCTACCACTTATCACAGACACATGTGAAGGTCCTAAAAATGCATCTATCTGGTTGTTGTAGCTGTCTACATGCACATCACGGCTGTCTATGAGCTCTACCATAACCTCTGGTACAGTGACATGATTGATGTGAAAAAGTATGTTAGGTACTTTTTGTTTAATGACTTGCTCTACCAAAACTGCTGTCATAGGGGTAGTCGTCTCAAAACCGATAGCAAAGAAAATGACAGTTTTGTCTGCATTGTCTTCTGCAATCTTTAAACATTCCATCGGTGAATAGACAAAACGTACATCAGCACCTTTGGCACGTGCATCTTGTAAAGAGCCATTAGAACCTGGTACTTTTATCATGTCACCAAGCGTGACCAAAATGACATCTTCTTGCATGGCAAGCACATAGGCATGGTCTATACGCTCTTTAGGCATGATACACACAGGACAACCAGGACCATGGATGAAGTTGACATTCTCAGGCAACAACTGTGGCAATCCAAACTTCATAATGGTATGTGTATGTCCACCACATACTTCCATAATGTTAATAGGTTTCTTTAACTTTTTTGCATCTTCTGCGATGATTTTGGCATAGGCTTTGATGGTATCACCATCTCTAAAGTCATCGTAAAGATTTTTTAGTTCTAACTCTTCCATTAGGTTTTTATCTCCTGTGCATATTGTTCACCACGTGCTTCACACTCGTCATCTTCAAGTATGGCACGTTTTCGTTCTTCTTCATCCATGACTTCGAGTATCTCTTTGTAGGTATCTATGGAGGCTAAGGCTTCTGTTTCATCTATTTTGTTCATCACAAAACCGATGTGCAAGAGTACATAGTCTCCCACTTTTACATCATCATCTTCCATCATCATGAGATTGGCATCACGCTGTACACCCATAGTATCTACAGTACACATCGTTTTATCTTCACTTACTTTTACTACTTTACTTGGGATTGATAAACACATATTAACCTCTCATCTTTCGCTTAAATTCTATCCACTCTGCCACTGCTTTTACACTATCAATATCATTCACATTCACTTCCAAGATGTCTACATTTGGCTTAATACGACGTGCATCGGCTTTCTCTCGTTCTATATCATACTTAAAATGTG
>Ga0256840_1001443_pt1 | contig 22376 bp, 17 predicted proteins | sample 355202metaG_FD_185969 | JGI IMG/M metagenome (GOLD analysis project Ga0256840, IMG submission 185969) | Hydrothermal vent microbial communities from Mid Atlantic Ridge, Atlantic Ocean - 355-202 | ecosystem: Environmental > Aquatic > Marine > Hydrothermal vents | place: Atlantic Ocean: Mid...
CTGGCTTTAGAGAACCCGTATCGCGCGAGGACTCAAAACTACTAAGATCCGTATTTAGAAGTTTAATACCTAAAGCAATACAGAACAAATTAAAACAAAATATATTCGCAAAAAAAGCTTTTAGAGTAATTAATTCATCAGAAAAAATGAAGAAAATATCAAATGATATTTATGAAGAAATAAAAACAAACACCAACTTTTACAAAAAGCTCTAGTTAAGCGTTAACAATTTTTATTTATAAAGTTTAATATTTGTCATTACCATTAGCAAAAAAACAAGTACTATTAGAAAACTGGGATAAACAGCAAAGTATTTTAAAATCCCAGGATTTACATAATTAATTATGGAGAAAAATAATATGGTAGAAATAAATGAAGCAGGAATAAGCCCTGCTTTTTTACTAGGTGCCGGTCGCTCTGGTACAAAATTTCTACGTAATATCATTGCTGTAAGTGAAGATGTATCATCAATACCCTATGATATTAGCTATGTTTGGCGATACCAAAATGATGATTGCCCTCATGATGAATTAACACCCGATATGCTCAATGACTCTATAAAAAAATATATCAGAAAAAACTTACTCCATCTGGCTAAGAAAAAATCACAAAATGAACATATTAAGATTTTACTAGAAAAATCTGTACCAAATACATTAAGACCTGCTTTTATTCATGCAACTTATCCTGATGCAAAGTTTATTCACTTAATTAGAGATGGCCGTGCCGTGACCGAATCCGCATTGCGATTATGGCAAGCCCCTCCCGAAAGAAGCTATTTACTTGATAAACTCAAATATTTTCCGTGGGAAAATTATCAGTATGCTTTTCGTTATGCTAAAGGAATTGTCAAAAGTAAAATATTTCCTGATTCAATTCAACATATTTGGGGGCCGCGCTATTCTGGAATCAATCAAGATGTGAAGACATTACCTTTAGAAACAGTTTGCGCAAGACAATGGCGAAGGTGCATAGAAGTTTCACAAAAACAACTGAGTGAGATGGACGCTACTAATATTCTAGAAATTCATTATGAAGATTTAATGAAGGACTCTAGGACAATAGAAAAAGTTTGTGAGTTTCTGGAAATTGAGGACAAAGACACCGTTATTAAACACTATGAAGATAAAGTAGTTCGTTCAAATACTGATAAATGGAAAAATCGTTTAACAAAAGATCAACTTGCCACCATCAATCTTGAAATAGAGATGCTTAATAAAAAGTTAGGTTATTCATATGATAAAAAAGAGATAGAAAATGAAATTTATTCCAAGCAAAATCCCTGAAGTTATCTTAATAGAGGCAGCCGTTTATGGGGATCACCGTGGCTTCTTTATGGAAACGTGGCAACGTAAAACCTTTGCTGAGAACGGTATTGATTATGACTTTGTGCAAGATAATCACAGTAAATCATCGCAGGGTATTTTACGCGGTTTGCATTATCAGATTGAACAGCCTCAGGGGAAGTTAGTACGCGTAGTTGAAGGCTGTGTTTTTGATGTCGCTGTTGACATGCGTGAGAGCTCTGCTACCTTTGGGCAGTGGGTTGGTTATGAGCTTTCTGCAGAAAATAAGAAGTTGTTATGGGTTCCCCCAGGATTTGCGCATGGCTTCTATGTGATGAGCGAGTCGGCTGAGTTTGTTTATAAGTGCACTGACTATTATGCACCGGAACATGAACGTAGTGTTCTTTGGAATGATACTAAACTGGGGATTGATTGGCCTTTGATTAAGAATAAAGATGATAACAATACGGCTCCTACGCTATCTGAGAAAGATGCAGAAGCCCCCACCTTTACCGATGCGGAAAAATTTAAATGATTTCTTCAATAGGTAAAACCACCAACGCCATTAAAAAAGTTTTAATCACCGGCGCCAATGGCCAACTAGGGTTCGAGCTGCAACGCACTGTACCTGTTGGTTATACGTGTGTTGCTACGGATAGAAATGATTTAGATATAACAGATGCAAGTGCTATCAAATCATTTATTGAAAAGATTAAACCGGACGTGATTATCAACTCAGCCGCCTATACTGCGGTTGATAAAGCGGAAGAAGAGCCTGCTTTAGCGAAAGCCATAAATACCACGGGGGCTGCTAACCTTGCACAAGCCTGTAAGGATGCTTCTTCACAAGGTCAGCACATTCAGTTTATGCAAATTTCAACTGACTTTGTGTTTGATGGCAAAGGCTACACGCCCTACCCTGTTGATGCACTGGCAGAACCAGAAGGCATGTATGGCATCACCAAACATAAAGGTGACCTGCTGGTACAACAAATACTCGGTGAGGAAGCATTTATTATCCGCACCTCTTGGCTTTATTCATCTCATGGTAATAACTTTGTAAAAACGATGTTACGCTTTATGGCCGAACGCGAAGAGCTGGGGATTATTGCGGATCAAATTGGCACACCGACTTGGGCAAATTCTTTAGCAAATGCTGTTTGGCAGGGCGTTGAAAAAAACATTACCGGCATTCACCATTGGAGTGATGCCGGTGTTGCCAGTTGGTATGATTTTGCATATGCGATTATGGAAGAAGGCGTTACACTGGGCTTACTTGATAACACTATTCGCATAAAGCCCATCACCACGACAGATTATCCCACACCTGCTAGCAGACCTTGCTATAGCGTGATGGATAAAACAAGCACATGGCAAGCGCTAGATTTTAAAAGCGAACATTGGCGTGTAGCATTAAGACAAATGTTAATTGAATTAAAAGAGAATGAAGAAAATGCGTAGATTACTCGTAACAGGCGGTGCTGGTTTTATTGGTGCTAATTTTGTTTATTACTGGATGCGAAACTACCCAGAAGATCACATGGTAGTTCTTGACGCACTAACCTACGCGGGAAATGAACCCAGCTTAGATGCGCTCAAAGACAAGCCTAATTTCAAGTTTGTAAAAGGCAGTATTGCCGACCAAGCTTTAGTTGAAAAACTACTGGTTGATGAGGATTTAGATACGATTGTAAACTTTGCCGCTGAAAGCCATGTTGATCGCTCAATTTCAGGACCTGATATTTTCTTAGAAACCAATATCATCGGCACACATAATATTTTAAAAGCCGCTCGTAAAGTCTGGATTGAAAACAAACACACTGCCAAACCTAATCATCGTTTTCACCATGTCTCGACCGATGAGGTTTATGGTGAGCTGGATGATGACTCACCAGGGTTTACCGAAGAGCATGTGTATGCGCCAAACTCGCCCTATTCTGCCAGCAAAGCATCTTCTGATCATATCGTGCGCGCTTATCATCACACCTTTGGATTAAATGTAAGTACTACCAATTGCTCTAATAATTACGGGCCTTATCAATACCCAGAAAAATTAATCCCTTTATTTTTAACCAATATTTTACGCAATAAAGCCCTACCTGTTTATGGCACCGGTAAAAATGTACGCGACTGGTTATATGTGGATGACCATGCAAAAGGCGTCGACCTGATTCTAAACAGCGATAAGGTCGGTGAAATTTATAATATCGGCGGTAATAATGAATGGAATAATATGGATATTATTCATTTATTATGTGAGTCGATGGATAAGCGTTTCGCAGAAAACCCTGAGTTAGCTAAACAATATCCAGAAGCCGCGCCTGCTAATGGTAAAAAATCGTCTGACCTTATTACGTTTGTGGAAGACAGAGCCGGCCATGATTGGCGTTATGCCATTGATGCCAGTAAATTTAGAAAGGAGCTGGGGTACGAACCCGATGAAACCTTTGAAACAGGCATTCAAAAGACAATTGATTGGTATTTAGATAATGAAGCGTGGTGGCGACCGCTGTTGATTTCATAATTTTTTTATCCTTCTCACCAGTAATTAGCCATAAACAAGCATGTAAGGGATAAGGTAATTATTCTTATATAAGGGATTGATTATTGATTGTTTACCTACTACTATGCTCAGCAGTGTGATTAAAAATCATACACATTTTTTTGGCATGGATAGTCTTACTATAATCACTTATGAATGATAAAAACCAGTCGGCCAACACCGAAAGAGATGATGACGATATAGATCTGTTAGAACTTGTATTTACCGCTTTACAAGGGAAGTGGACTATTCTAGCTTTTACCTTAATCACTACCTTACTCGCTTTTTTATACGCTTTTGGTAAACCTACCGTATACAAAGCAGATGCATTACTACGTGTCGAAGACTCAAAGGCAAGTATTCCTGGCCTTGAAGACTTAGCAGGTTTAACCGGTGAGGATACCTCTGTAGGTACCGAGCTTGAACTCATCAAATCAAGACGAAATCTATTTAAAGCGGTTACCGCACTAAAACTGGATATAGAAGCCAAACCTAAAAAAATACCGCTATTAGGACATTTCTATGAGGTGTTTTTTAATAGTGATAATAGCAATAAGCCACCGCTTATTTGGGATAAACTGGACGCTTGGGTTCAAACCTACGCCTGGGGAAATGAAAAAATCCAAGTCGATCGCTTAAAAGTCCCAAGTGAACTTTTAAGAAAACCACTTACGCTGGTTATCACTGAAAAAAATAAATACGAAATATTTTATAAAGAAGAGTCTCTATTAAAAGGTAGGGTTGGCAAAGCCGCCTCCTCAAATAACAAAAAAACAACTGCCTATATATCAGAACTAACAGGGCTTCCTGGTACCGAGTTTATCCTTAAAAAGCTCTCAACTCGTAAAGCCATAGCTAATCTAAAAAAACAGATTAAAGCCTCTGAAAAAGGTAAAAAAACAGGAATCATCTCTTTATCGCTGACCGGCTTAAACGAATCAACCATTGTAAAAACACTCAACAAAGTATCCACGACTTATGTTGAACAAAATAAATCACGAAGCTCGGAGGAAGCCAGCAATGCTCTTAGGTTTTTAGAAGAACAAATTAAACCGGTTAGAGAGGCTGTAGGTTCTGCCGAAGCCCAACTAAAAGAATATAGAACAACCAACAAAACAGCGGATTTATCCAAAGAAACGCAAGCCGTGCTTGATGTGATTTCATCGATCAATACCGAGTTACAAAAACTATCCTTAATTAAGGAAGACTTAACTCAACGCTACACTGAAAGTCATCCAAAACTCCTGGCACTAGCCGCCCAAGAAAAGGAATTACTAAGACGGCGAGATCAAACAAAGGGCACCATATCAAAACTACCTCAGACTCAACAAAAAATTCTTAAATTAGAAAGCAACTATAAGGTATCTAATGAAATTTACATTGATTTACTCAATAAAATTCAAGAGTTTAAGATAGCCAAGGCCAGCACTGTAGGTAACGCCTACATTGTAGACACCGCAGATATAGATGAAGATTTTGTAAAACCTAAAAAGACTATGATCTTAGCCTTAGGCGCGCTGTCTGGTATTATGCTCGGCCTACTCACTGTATTCCTTCGCAAAGCCTTAAAGCATACGGTTGATAACCCGGAAAAGCTTGAAAAAGAAATGGGTATTCCTGTATATGCAACCATTCCTTTTTCTGACGCAGTAAAACTAACTAATTCTTTAACAGAGAAAAATAGAAAACAGAAAAAGTTACTCGCTACCCAAGATAAGCATGACCCTGCGATAGAAGGTTTACGCAGCTTACGCACCAGCTTACACTTTGCTTTGCATGAAGCTAAAAACAATATCGTGATGATTACTGGCCCATCACCCAATATCGGAAAATCATTTATCTCGTCAAACTTTGCTGCGGTTGCTGCTGCTTCAGGGCAAAAAGTGATATTAATTGACGCTGATATGCGCAAAGGCTATCTGCATGATCTTTTTGACAAGGAACTATCCAATACACCATCAGTAGGACTGTCAGACATAATCACCGAAAAAGCAACTCTTGAAGAGGTAATTCAAACCGTACAAGTTGATAAAGAAGATAATATTTCGATTGATATAATGACGCGTGGACAAACACCACCCAATCCCTCCGAACTATTAATGCATGATTACTTTAAAAAATTGCTTGATCTACTTTCTGAAAACTATGACCTAGTTTTAATTGACTCTCCGCCTGTTCATGCCGTTACTGATCCCACAATAATCGGTGCCCACGCGGGCGTTGTGTTTATGGTAGTTCACTCTGAGCGCCATTCAATGAAAGAGATTGAGCACGCAGTCAATATACTTTCTAATAATGGTATAGATACCAAAGGCTTTATCTTTAATGGTTATGTACCCAAGGCCTCTACTTATGGATACGGATATGGGTATAACTCTTATTACAGTGATTATAAATAAATTGCACACAAATAATTTAACACTATCACGCCAATCAAGTAGAATGGAGTAATGACGAGGAACCTTAAAAACACATTACAATCAAAGTCTCGCGCTAAAAAGCGTCTGATTTTAGTGGCGTTTGATGCCTTAATCATCCCTATTGTGTTATTTTTATGCTTCTCATTACGCTTTCAAGAGTTTTATAATCCTACTGAAAACAATGGCTGGCTAATTTTTCCACTAGCGACTTTAATTGCGTTACCTATTTTTCTTAAACTGGGTTTATACCGTGCCGTATTACAACACTTTCGTAGCCAATCAATATTAACTATTATTGGAGCTACGTTACTATCCACCGTGGTTTGGGTGGGAATTATTAACTTACTTCACTTGGCTGAAATACCCGCATCCGTTGCACTTCTTTACTGGCTTGCCACCTCAACACTAATTATCGTAACGCGCTTGATTGCCCAAAACTGGCTATATGGACCTCTCTCAAAATCAACCATAGGTAAAAAAGTATTTATCTATGGTGCAGGTTTAGCCGGCTCACAATTAGCCAAAGTCATTGAATCAGACCCTGAATATTCACTACTCGGCTTCATTGATGATGATCCAAACTTAAAGGGCATGAATATTCTTGGCTCAAAGGTCTACTCTTCACTTCAATTCGATGAACTTAGCGATAAAAATTCCATTGATGAAATCATCCTTGCAATGCCTTCGATTGGAAGAAAAAAACGACAAAGCATCCTCAAGCGTTTAGAAAACCTTCCAATCGTTCTTCGTAGTGTACCCTCTTTCTCTGACCTTGCTAGCGGCAAGTTAAGCACTTCTGACATCAAAGAAATTGATATTGATGACTTATTAGGTAGACAGGTAATTAAACCTGATGAGTCGCTACTACCCGCCAATATTAAAGATAAAACCGTCATGGTTACTGGTGCAGGTGGATCTATTGGCTCAGAGCTTTGCCGCCAAATAATAAGTCTATCACCGAAAAAACTTATCTTATTAGAACAAAGTGAATTTGCGCTTTACCAAATAGAACAAGAGCTGGAAGAAGTTTTAGCCAAAAATAATTTATCGATAAAAGTTGATAAGGTTTTAGGTTCCATCACTAACCCTATTTTACTAAAACAGTTATTTAACAATAAATCTGTGCAAACCATTTATCATGCAGCAGCGTATAAACATGTACCCCTTGTTGAAGGAAACCCCGTTGCTGGTTTAAGTAATAATATTTTTGGCACGCAGCTTTTAGCTCAACATGCCTTAGATGCGGACGTTGAAACCTTCATATTAATTTCGACCGATAAAGCCGTTCGTCCGACCAATGTAATGGGTTGTTCTAAACGTGTAGCAGAGCTGGTACTCCAAGCATTCGCTGATCAAGAAAATTGCAAAACAGTTTTTTCAATGGTCCGCTTTGGCAATGTTTTAGGATCCTCTGGATCAGTTGTTCCAAAATTTCGACAACAAATAAAAGAAGGTGGGCCGATTACAGTAACCGACAAAGAAATTACCCGCTTTTTCATGTCGATACCCGAAGCTGTTCAATTAGTTATTCAAGCAGGGGCGATGGCTAAAGGCGGAGAAGTCTTTGTGTTGGATATGGGTGAATCAGTCAAAATAGTAGACCTCGCAAAAAAGATGATTTCACTCGCAGGGCTAAGCATCAAAGATGATCAAAACCCCGAAGGTGATATTGAAATAGAATATTCCGGACTGCGCCCTGGAGAAAAGCTCTACGAAGAATTATTAATTGGCGATAATGTTAGCAAAACCCAACACAAGCGTATCATGCAAGCCAACGAAGTCTTTATCGAAAAAGCCAAGTTAAATTCGCACTTGGACAGCTTGCAAAAAACTATGTTGAACGCTGGAGCAAGCGATATTAGAAAAGAACTCGCTGTTTTCGTGGATGGTTATAAGCCTTGGAAAGAAACCGCGCCTTAGCAACTACTACCCTCACCCATTTGACGTAGCACCGAGTGATTTTAAAAAGTTCTATTTTCCTAATTCACAGCAATACCAAAATTGTATCTTTCTCAACAGGCTTTTCTGTTAATTCCGCGCCTTATCTGCGCTCTAATTATACTCTAACAATTTTCATTTCCTTTTAAACCTATACTTCTGTAATATTCGGCCTCATTCTCGCACCTTACATAATACGAAAACTAGAGGCAACAATGACTCAACTAACAGCTGATAAAGTTACAACACTAAGCCTTATAAAAAAGAAACTACCTTCGCTTATTATATTTATCGCTTTGGCCGCATTTTTAGCTTCTGTTGCCCCAACTATTCAGGTTGCCTGGGTAGCTATTCTACTGGTTCTAACCATTTACCTGTTTGCGTTTGAAATTGTTGATGTTGATGTTGCTGCCATTAGTATTATGGTGTTACTTGGTCTGAGTAGTTTATTTTTCCCACTTATGGGGCTTAATGAGGCACTAGTTAATCCTAAGCATTTATTTGATGGCTTCTCCAGTAATGCCGTTATGTCCATTATTGCCGTAATGATTATTGGCGCAGGCTTAGATAAAACAGGCATTATGACTAAGGTTGCAGCCTTTATTTTAAAAGTTGGAGGCACCTCTGAAAAACGCATTATTCCCATAATTTCAGGTACCGTTGGTTTTATTTCCTCATTTATGCAAAATGTCGGTGCTGCCGCCCTATTCTTACCTGTTGTAGCACGTATTTCTGCTCGCTCTGGCGTACCTATGTCACGCCTCCTGATGCCAATGGGTTTTACAGCCATATTAGGTGGCACAATGACAATGGTTGGCTCATCACCACTCATTCTATTAAATGACCTAATTCAAACCTCCAACACCGCTCTTCCAGCGGATCAACAAATGGATACTTGGGGGCTTTTCTCAGTTACCCCCATTGGCGCACCGCTCATCATTGTAGGGATTCTTTACTTCGTTATAGCGGGTCGCTTTGTATTACCCAGCTCCAAAGAAACAGGCACAAAAAATGATGACCTGCGCTATTTTGAGGATGTATATGGTCTTCGCTATACCTTACATGAAGTTGTTGTAGGCAAAGGTAGTCACTTAATTAATCGTCACCTTGATGACATCGAAACAAAATATAAAATTAGAATTATTGCGACTAAGCGCCCTAACAGCTCACCACGAATTGGCCCTGGCGCATTAGATCGAGATACCGCAATTGAAGAAAACATGGTGCTGGCCATAATCTCAGAGAGTAAAGAATTAAAATCATTTCTTCAAAAGTACGATAAACTCGAAAAGCGTGCTTCGTTACAAACTTTTGCAGATGAACTCTCACAAAGTAAAACCGGCATTGCTGAAATTGTTATCCCACCCAGCTCCTCAATGGTCGGTAAAAGTGCTAGAGACATCTGGATGCGCAAAACCTATGGCACCTCAATGATAGGCTTGCATCGTAATGGAGAAACCCTGCATGAAGGTGATGACATTCGAAGCATCCCTATGCAAGCTGGCGATACACTCGTCGTGTATACCCCTTGGGATGCCTTGGTTCAACTCAATAAATCACCCGACTTTGTTGTTATCACTGATAACTATCCCAAAGAAGAACTACGCCCGCAAAAACTCATGTGGGCCTTAGTATTTTTTGCTATCGCTCTCACCATGGTACTTTTCACAGATGTACGCCTCTCTATTGCTTTACTTACCGGCGCGCTTGGAATGATTCTTTCAGGTGTTCTAAATATTGATGAGGCTTATCAAGCCGTCTCATGGAAAACTGTATTTTTACTCGCTAGTTTAATTCCACTAGGTTTAGCAGTAGAGCAAACAGGCACTGCCAAATGGATTGCAGATCAAACCTTAAGTGTCGTTGGCGATATGCCTATCTGGGTAATACAAAGCGCCATTGCAATACTCGCCACATTGTTCAGCTTGGTAATGTCAAACGTAGGCGCAACTGTATTATTAGTGCCTTTAGCCGTCAACATTGCCTTAGGCGTTGGCGCAAACCCTGCTGTATTTGCACTAACCGTGGCGATTGCAACCTCCAACTCATTCCTAATCCCCACACATCAAGTGAATGCACTCATAATGGGACCAGGAGGATATCGAGTATCTGACTTTATTAAAGCGGGAAGCATCATGACAATTCTCTTCTTAATTGTCATGATTGGTATGCTGAACTTAATTTATTAATCCCTTTTATCGGAAAAAGTTATACTTTTGTCACCTCCTTGTAATAAGGCTTAGTTATTAACCATAGAATTTAACTATGAATAATACTATACAGCTTCTTACAATTACTCTTTTGTCTTTCCTACTTTTTTCATGTGGGAGTAGCAGTTCTAACAAAAACAGCAATAGTGGCACAAATAATGGTGAAGGGGGAGGCAACAATCCTACTCGCCCCAATAAGTCAGATATTAAAATAGCCATCATCGGCGACCAAAGTATTAGTGATAACGCACACAAGCTTCTAAAAATGATCAAAAATGAAGGTGTTGAGCTTTTATTAATCAACGGTGACTTCGATTATAAAAACAACCCTGCTGCCTGGAAGAAAATGCACGATGATATTTTAGGCTCAGACTTCCCTATAATCGCTGTTGCAGGCAACCATGATGCTGATGATAGCTGGGAATTATGGCAAGAATACCAACGTATAACCGCAGATTGGGATGCTAATCCAAATTTATCTTGCTCAGGAACACCTGGAGAAGAAAGCAGCTGTATTTACAAAGGGATTAAAATCGTTTCAGTTTCACCTAATCAATTTGATTACGAGCATGTCAAATATATCAATAAAGAACTTGATGGTGATAATGGCTGGAAAATCTGTGCATGGCATAAAAACATGACCAAAATGCAAACGGGCAATAAACTTGATGAAGCTGGCTGGGGCGTTTATGAAGCTTGCAAAGAGCAAGGCGCGTTAATTACCACAGCCCATGAACACGCCTATGCACGTAGTTATTTATTCAGCGATATTGAGCACCAAGTCATCGCCAACAACGACCCTAAAACAGCTAATCTAAAACGAGGAGAGACAATTGTTATTCTTTCTGGTTTAGGCGGAAAATCTTCTCGCCCTTTACAAAGAGACGACAACTGGTGGGCACATAGAGAAAATGCTAATACAGGTGCAGTAGCTGGTGCTTTGATTTGTAGCTTTGGTAAAGCCAGCAATAAAGCAGATTGTTATTTCAAAGATATTACAAAAGGTGTAGTTGATGCTTTCACTCTTACAAAATAAAAGAGTTACTGAATTTCTTCTGGGAAATTAGGAGGCTTTAAAAAATATAATTTTAACTCTAATGGCCCAACCCTACTAGCTTCTACCATTTCTACCAACCAAAAGTCGCTAAAAATAGTCTTTAGTTTAAACTCTTTATATACTGTCGCCAGCCGTATTGTTAGATCACCTTTACTCAAAGAATAAGAGTAATCACCAACCAACTCAGAACTACCTGTAAGATCGTCACGTAGAACACTTTGAATATTTAGCGAGTCGCTATCCGTTATACTAATTTTCTCAAAAATCCTTAAATCATCTGCTTCATACTGATAATAAAACATTTTCCCCGATAGCAATGCTGGAGTAATATTAAGGAAACCATCACTTCTTGAATAGCTACCACTCCCTGATCCATCTCCACCACAAGCAACTAACATTGATATTATTAAAGCACAAAATAACTGTGTTATTACCTTAAACATTTTTACTGTTTTCGCTCCTCATCTTCATCTTTAGTAAACAAGCTAATTGTAACTAAAATAACCGCACCAATATTTATCGCAATATCGGCCACATTAAATGTCGCAAAATGCCCATTGTGCAGAAAGAAAACATCCCAGTCGGCATACACATCAATAAAATCAATCACTCGGCCATACAAAGCTCGGTCGATCAAGTTACCTACAGCCCCGCCAAGAATCAGTGATAAGCCGATTGCCAAACCCGTTTCCTGCTTTTTTAAACGTGCTAACCAAATAAGAATAACAATACTGACAACCGACGCTAGAATCACAAAAAACCAACGCTGCCAACCACCTTGATCACCTAAAAAGCTGAAAGCAGCGCCATAATTGTACGCTAGAGCAAAGTTTAGATGAGGTATTACCTCAAACACATCCTTACCTAATTCAAGATTAGCCTCAGCCATCCACTTGGTAATTTGATCGATAAAAACAATGACAAAAGTTATCCAAAGCCATTTTAATTGCGGACTACGTGACTTCTCAACATCAAGACCCGAGTCATCATCTGAGTTGCTGGTGTTTTTAAGCATAACTACGTGCCTCACCTTTACCACTCACATTTTCAACACAACGGCCGCAAAGCTCGGGATGATCGGTATCGTTACCGACGCTCTTTTGATGATGCCAACAACGCACACACTTTTCCTCACCTGATGCTTTAACGCTTAGCCAAACACCACTAGCCCCTTCTGCCTCGATTGTATCTGCTGGCTTACTATCAACATTTTCAACAGTTGCACCTGACGTGATAAGTACGAAACGCAACTCCTGCTCAAGCTTATTCAGTGCATCAAACGTTTCACCAGTAGCATAAACAGTGACGTCTGCATTCAGTGAGGAGCCGATAGCGCTATCTTTGCGAAGTTGCTCCAGTTGCTTGCTGACAGCGACGCGTACCTCAAAAATACTTGCCCAATCAGATTCAGTTAATGCTTCATTGTCGTCTAACTCAAATAAGCCATCGTACCACTCTGTGAGCAATACATAATCAACCGGTTTCTCAGAGCCTTCAGCGGAATAAATTGAATCCCAAATTTCTTCACTGGTAAAACTGATAATCGGATACATCCAACGCACTAAAGCTTGCAAAATATGATACGCTGCCGTTTGTGCTGAACGACGTGGCAATGAATTCGCTGGCATGGTGTATTGGCGGTCTTTGGTGATATCCAAATACAGGCTACCCATATCAATCGAGCAGAATTTTAGGATTTCTTGATACACCACATGAAACTGCATATCCTCATAAGCTTTTACAATAATCGCTTGTGATTTGGCTGTTTTATCCATTGCCCAACGATCAAGCGCCAACATGTCTTCTGGTGCAATTACGTCCGTTGCAGGGTTAAAATCACTGGTGTTTGATAACAAATAACGCGCTGTATTTCGGATACGCCGATAGGCATCAGCCGAGCGTTTTAAGATTTCATCCGATACGGTAATCTCACGAGAATAATCAGATGATGACACCCACAAGCGTAAAATATCTGCGCCTAAATTCTTCATCACTTTAACGGGAGCAATACCGTTACTATCTGATTTTGACATTTTTTTGCCGTTTTCATCCACCACAAAACCATGCGTTAATACGTTTTTGTAGGGCGCTCTGCCGTGCATCGCAGATGAGGTTAGTAATGATGAATGGAACCAGCCTCGATGTTGATCCGAACCTTCTAAATACATGTCCGCAGGAGAATATAAATGATCTTCACGGTCTAATACCGAGAAATGTGTCGTGCCAGAATCAAACCAAACATCCAATGTATCGGTGGTTTTTTCATAATCATTAGCATCATTGCCGATTAACTCTTCCGAAGTCATACGATGCCAGTATTCAATACCTTCTTGCTCAATACCTTTTGCCACAGTCTCCATAATTTCTAAAGTTTTAGGGTGTAGCTCTTGCGTTTCACTATGCACAAACAAAGGAATCGGCACTCCCCAAAAACGCTGACGAGAAATACACCAGTCTGGGCGCGTTTCAATCATTTTAGAAATACGACTCTCACCCCAATCAGGCACCCAGTTAACGTCTTTAATACCTTTTAAGGCAGTGTCTCGTAGGCCCTCTTTATCCATACTAATAAACCACTGTGGCGTAGCACGGAAGATGATCGGCGTTTTATGACGCCAACAATGTGGATAACTGTGATTGATTTTTTCTTGGCACAATAAACTGCCATTTTCAGCAATTTCAGCCAATACGGTCTTATTACCGCCGTAAACAAATTGCCCACCCACTAGGCCAACATCTTCAAAGAAATGGCCATCGTTACCCAATGGGTTAATCACTTCTAAGTTGTATTTTTTAGCGACAATATAATCATCCGTTCCGTGTGCGGCGGCGGTGTGAACGGCACCTGTACCGCCTTCTGCAGTAACATGCTCACCCAATATTATTGGCAGTTCACGCTCATAGAAAGGATGCTTTAACATTAAACCTTCAAGATCAGAGCCTTTACATGTGCCGAGTACTTCTTGGTTTTCTAGCTCATAACGTGCCAAAGCCGCCTCGTGTAACGACTCTTCTAAAACTAGCGCACCTTTTTCTGTCTTAATTAATAAGTAATTAAAATCTTCATGCAGTGTTACCGCCATACTAGCTGGCAATGTCCAAGGCGTAGTTGTCCAAATAACCAAATAAATTTCATCGGCAGGATCAGAAACACCAAACTTTGTCGCAATCTCACTTTGATCAACTGCTAAGTACTTAACATCAATAGAGTCAGAAACCTTATCTTGATGCTCAACCTCAGCTTCTGCTAGTGACGAACCACAATCCAAACACCAATTAACCGGCTTTTGCCCTTTAATCAGATGCCCTTTTTCAATAATTTTACCGAGCGAGCGAACGATATCCGCCTCGGTTTTAAAATTCATGGTTAAATAAGGCTCATTCCACTCACCCAATACACCCATGCGGATAAAGCCTTCTTTTTGTTGCTCAACTTGTTTACCCGCGTATTCGCGACATAGCTTACGAAACTCCGTGGCATCGACCTTCTGCCCTACTTTACCAACCTTTTTTTCAACGACCGCTTCAATCGGCAAGCCGTGACAATCCCAACCTGGCTTATACGGTGAATCAAAACCTGCCAATGTTTTACTTTTAACAACAATATCCTTAAGAATTTTGTTGATTGCATGACCGAGGTGTAACTCACCGTTCGCATACGGCGGGCCATCGTGCAGAATATATTTAGGGCGGCCTTCAGCCGCTTTACGCAACTTTCCGTACAGGTCATCTTTAGTCCACGCTTCTAGCCAAACAGGCTCACGATTTGCCAAGTTACCTTTCATAGGAAACGAAGTAGAAGGGAGATTTAACGTCTTTTTATAATCGATGCTGTTATCAGGATTATTAGATTTATCGTCGCTCACGGAATGCCTTTCTTTTATTAGGTTTTAGAGCCAGTGAGGATAACAATTTTTAGTGCGAAGAACTACGGGCGAATAGCCAATTTTTAAAATAATCCGTCACCTACAAAAGATGACAGATATAACAAAAAAAGCAGCTTACATATCTTTAGCTTTTACTTCTTTGCCGCCTTTTGTTTTACAATCTTCAGCGCTCGCTTTAATCCAGCCTTTACCTTTACAGCTGTTTTGACCAGCACACGCACTGTCTGCGGTTGCACAAGCAGATGTACCCTTACAAGAGTTTATGCCAGAACATTTGATCTCTGCAGCTTTGCCGCCATGGCTACCAGCAACAGCAGAAGAGCTTACTCCTGCTAAAAGCATTGTTGCCGCCGCAGTTGCTAACGCCACACCTGATAATTTTTTTACTTGATTCATTTTGATTTCCTTCGAATAGAATTAAAATAAGTTATAAGCTTAAAAAGCATAATAACCTTACATCATAACGCATAAAAAATCATCTTAGATGCACTTCTCTCTTATTTAAAAAAATCAACTGAAAATAAGGTGATTTCAAAACAATTCCGCAGCAACCGCTTTTCCTCTTTTGATAAATGTTTGAATATACGTCACCTCTCGATCGTCATGATGCAAAGCAAGGTAAAGTTTTTTATGAATACCTTGTTCACCGAGCTTTAACATTTTCATACCATTTTTCACTTGATGTTTTGTCTGTGGACTTTCTACAGCATGGCGTGCTAGCCATTCTGGCAAGACACATACACCTCGCCCTAACGCCACCATCTGTAGCATTAAATCAATAGACTCTAACTCTTTTATTTTTTTTGGCCTAACACCCGCGGGGTTAAAAAACTGGGTCATTGCATCCATACGTTCAAGGGGAATAGGAAAGCTCAACAATATTTCATTCGATAGTTGCTCCGCCTTAACAACTGTATTTTTTGATAATTTATGCCTATCTGATACCAATAAAACAAGGTCATAATCTGCTAGCGATTCGTAGTGTATCTTATCATTTTGCTCTAAGTCTGGTGTCACTAAAATATCAATATGATGATTCAACAAGCCTTCTAAGCCTGAAAATTGAAACTTATTAACAATATCAATTTCAACCTTTGGCAGATCTTGTAAAAAACCGCCGACCACGCTATTTAACCACTTTGAACATGGGTAACATTCAACCCCTATTCTCAAAGCCCCTAACTGACCTTCACCATAAGCTTTTAACGTTTCTTCTGCTTGGTCTAACACCGGTAAAACTTGATGAGCCACTTGCAAAAGAAGTTCACCCGCTTGAGTTAATCGCAATAAGCGCCCTTCTTTTTGCCAAAGTGTAATACCGAGTTTTTTCTCTAAATAACGAATTTGATGCGATAAAGCAGATTGACTTAAATACAATGAATTTGCTGCTTTTGTGAGCGTTCCATGTTGGTTTAAGGCACGTATTACTCTCAAGTGACTTTGCTCAATCATCTCTTTTGATCCTTTACATTCAAACCTATGAGTATTATTCATAGTTAAGACAAAAACAATCATTATTACTCATCACTATCTATCAATAGAATAGCCATTCTCAATCTTAACTACTGAGACCTCACCTACCAAAAGAGAGAAAAATAATGATTACAACACATAACTTTGGATTTCCTCGTATCGGCAAGAAGCGTGAATTAAAATTTGCGTTAGAAAGATACTGGCGACGTGAAACCACCCAAAATGAGCTACTCAACACGGGGCTAGAACTCCGCCAAGAAAACTGGCAACACCAACAAAAACTCGATTTTATTCCTGTCGGGGACTTCTCTTTTTACGATCAAGTCCTTGATACCAGCTTCATGCTGGGCAATATCCCAACCCGTGTGCGTGACTTAGGTTTAAAGCCCACTAATCATGAAGATATCGATAATTATTTTCGGGTCGCACGAGGCCGCTCGGGCAAAAATGAATCAAGCTGTGCCTGCGTAAGCGCGGGTGAGATGACAAAATGGTTTGATACTAACTATCATTATATTGTTCCAGAATTTGATCAAAATACGCACTTTTCTTTAAATGCTGATCGGCTGATCAATCAAATCAACGAGGCTAAGAGCCATAATAACAACATAAAACCCGTTATCATTGGCCCTGCAACCTACCTTTGGTTAGGCAAGTCAAAAGACAGTACCGACAAACTCACTCTGCTGGATGATTTACTCATCGTCTACAGCCAACTTTTAAAGCGTTTAAGCAATGCAGGTATTGAATGGCTACAGATTGATGAGCCGATTCTCGTCACCGAGCTACCCCAAGAATGGCAACATGCGTTGAGAAAGGCTTATTTTCAACTCAGTAATCAATCCATTAAGATACTCTTAGCCAGTTACTTTGGTGAGCTACAAGAGAACCTACAATTGGCTTGCGAATTGCCTGTTGCAGGCATTCACCTTGACGCTATTAATGCGAGCAATGAAGTGCTCAAAGTCATTGACTGGCTACCCAGCCATAAAATACTATCTCTGGGAATTATTAATGGTCGTAATATTTGGAAAACCAACTTAGCGACAACACTCGATTGGTTAGAACCCATTTATGCACGTTTAGTAGATCGACTTTGGCTTGCACCCTCCTGCTCACTACTGCATGTACCCGTTGATCTAGAAAGCGAAGAAAAACTGGATACGGAGATCAAATCATGGCTTGCCTTTGCACTGCAAAAAATAGATGAACTCGCTATTTTAGCCAAGGCGCTGGACCAAGGCCGTGATAGTGTTCGTAAAGAACTTGAAAAGAATCGTCTTGCACTTACGTCACGCGAACAATCAAAACGTGTGCATGACCCACGGGTAAAACAACGCGTGGATAGTTGTAATGAATCGTTAGAACATCGCCAATCACCTTATCAAGCACGTGCGAATATTCAAGATAAAATATTTAATCTACCCTTATACCCGACCACAACCATTGGTTCATTTCCTCAGACGACTCAAATACGACAAGCACGAAAAGACTACAAAAATAAGACTATCACCAATAAAAACTACCAAGCACAAATGAGAAAAGAAATTGAATACTGCGTAAAGGAGCAACAACAATTAGATTTAGATGTTTTTGTACATGGCGAGCCAGAACGCAATGATATGGTGGAGTATTTTGGCGAACAACTTGAAGGCTATGCTTTTACTCAATTTGGCTGGGTGCAATCTTATGGCTCACGCTGTGTAAAGCCACCTATCATCTTTGGCGATATTTCTAGGCCACAAGCAATGACGGTTGAGTGGGCAAGCTATGCGCAGTCACTCACTAACAAGCCCATGAAAGGCATGCTCACGGGGCCTGTAACTATTCTAAACTGGTCATTTGTACGTGATGATCAAGCACGTTCTGATACTTGCCTGCAACTCGCCTTAGCGATTCGTGATGAAGTTTTGGATTTAGAAAAAGCGGGCATTAAAATTATTCAAATTGATGAGGCAGCATTACGTGAAGGACTGCCTCTCAGAAAAGCACAATGGAGCAACTACTTAGACTGGGCCATCCGCGCATTTAGAATCACCGCTAACGGCGTACAAAATGCCACTCAAATTCATACCCACATGTGTTACTCCGAATTTAATGACATTATCACAGCCATTGCCGATATGGATGCTGATGTCATTACCATAGAAACATCACGCTCCGATATGGAATTACTGGATGTATTTGATGACTTCCAATACCCCAATGAAATTGGCCCAGGCGTTTATGATATTCATTCGCCCAACATCCCCAGTGTAGATGCCATGGTTGATTTAATGAAAAAAGCCAGCCAACGCATACCCGCCAAAAGGCTCTGGGTGAACCCTGATTGCGGGTTAAAAACACGCTCGTGGGATGAGGTACGACCCGCCCTTATTAATATGGTGGCTGCGAGCAAACAACTAGCAACTGCAAATTAACGAGCGAACCCAATAAAGCCTTTAAAACTTTATTGGGTTCGGATTTCAACAGGCTAACTCAATAACAAACTATCATCGCTCAGCTCTTCTCCCTGCTGATTTTTTTTAAATAAATCCAATAAATCAGCAACCACCAAGTCCTTGCGTTCTTCACCTGAAACATCAAACACAACCTTACCTTCATGTAACATAATCGTGCGTGTGCCGACTTCAAGTGCCTGTTGCATACTGTGTGTTACCATCAGGGCCGTGAGTTTATTTTCATCAATAATTTGGCAGGTCAGGTCAACCACAAAGGCGGCGGTTTTGGGGTCAAGCGCCGCGGTGTGCTCATCCAATAGCAGAATTTTTGCAGGCTGTAGTGCTGACATTAACAAGCTGATGGCTTGGCGTTGGCCGCCTGATAATAGCCCCATTTTATCTTTTAGGCGATTTTCTAAACCCAAACCTAAGCGCGATAACTGTTGTTTAAAGACGTCCCTGTTTTCGGCATTTAAAGCGGCCGAAAAGCCTGTTTTTTTACCACGATACCATGCCAACGCCATATTCTCTTCAATACTTAAATTTTCACACGAACCCGCTAACGGGTCTTGGAAAACACGGGCAATTAACTCGGCTCGTTGCGCACTTGACCAGCGTGTCACATCCTGATCACCGACTAAAATCGTTCCTTTTTGTGGATGAACTTCACCACTTAAAGTATTCAGCAAGGTTGATTTTCCCGAACCGTTACTGCCGATAACTGTAACAAACTCTCCAGCATTAATGCTTAGGCTAATACCGCGAACAGCACGAGTTTCTAGCGGTGTGCCTTCGCCAAAGGTGACCTGTACTTGATCTAAAACTATCATCCGTTTTTACCACGTGCCAACCATGCACTGACGTTGGCTTTTAACTTAGGCGCAACAATTGCAAAGGCTACCAGCACCGCAGTCACAAGATTTAAGTCTTGTGCTTTTAAACCAATAAAATCTGCATTTAAAGCAAATGCAATTGCAAAGCGATACATTATCGAACCAACAATACAGGCGACTAACGCCAACAACATTGTTTTGGGCGTAATAATTGCCTCACCACCTATAACTGATGCCAAGCCAATGACGATGACGCCAACTCCCATCGTAATATCAGCACTGCCTTGGGATTGCGCAAACAAACTCCCTGATAAACCCACCAATCCATTTGAAACTGCGACACCCAAAATCACCATACGATCCGTATTTATGCCTTGCGAACGAGCCATTCGTGCATTTGCACCGGTGGCACGCATCGCTAAACCTGCTTGGGAATTTAAGAATTTTAATAAAAAGAAAAACACCACTAAAACGACGATAGAAAAAGCCAGCGGTGTGGCGTAGTAATAAGCCATTCCCCATGATTCAGTTGGACTCAGCACGGTTGTTTCACCCAACAATGCCACATTAGGTTTACCCATAATACGCAGGTTAATGGAATACAGTGCGATCATGGTTAAGATGGATGCCAACAAATTAAGAATACCGAGTTTGGTATTCATCCACGCCGTCACCACTCCAGCCATCATCCCCGCAACAAAAGCAGCGAGCGTTGCCAGCCAAGGGTTAACACCCGATACAATCATAATAGCACTAACAGCTGCTCCCAAAGGAAAGCTGCCATCAACAGTTAAATCAGGAAACTCTAAAATCCTGAATGTCATAAAAACACCAAAAGCGACCAGTGCAAAGACTAAGCCGCTTTCCAATGCGCCAAGCGCTGCAATTGTTGACATAAATCTAAACCTGTTAGGACTTTATCCACGGAACGCGCAGAAGGACATAGAAGAAAAACAACAAAGCTTTGCTACTGGTAAACTTCACAATAATTTTTCCGCGCGTTTCCGTGGCAAAATAACTACTTTTTCTCAGCCGCTTTTTTAGCTTCTTCGGCTTCACGTTCAGCCTTGGTCATCGTTTGCACGATTTCTTTAGCAGATTTAATCATTTCATCCGACAGAGTAACACCCATCAACTTTGCCGACTCGGGGTTAACATATAACTCGGTTTTAGAAACACCCTGTGGCTGAATATCGCCCGCTTTTTTACCCTTTAAAATAGCCACCACCATTTTTCCTGTTTGGCGACCGAGGTCATAATAATTAAAACCTTCAGCAGCAATCGCACCACGTTTTACAGAGTCTGTATCTGCAGAAATAACAGGAATTTTAGATTCTTTAGCCACCTTAATAACCGCCTCAAACGCAGAGATTACGGTATTGTCTGTTGGCACATAAATCACATCCACCTTGCCAATAAGTGAGCGTGCAGCCGCTAGAACATCTGATGATTTTGGTGAGCCAGCTTCAATCACTTGCATACCGTGATTTGGAGCAAACTTTTTTACCAAGCCGACTAAAGTTACCGAATTTGCTTCCCCAGGATTAAAAATAACGCCAATTTTTTTAGCCTTAGGTACAATCTTTTTTACCAAAGCCATGTGGCTATCTACAGGTGACAAGTCAGAAACACCGGTAATATTCCCACCGTTTGCCTTATCCATCGACTTGACTAATTTCGCGCCAACAGGATCTGTAACAGCAGAAAAAACTTGCTGAATGCCACGAGCAGATGATGCTAATGCTTGCGCAGAAGGTGTAGCGATACCGACCACAACATCGGGATTTTCACCGGCAAACTTCTTTGCTATTTGCGCTGCTGTTGCTGGTGCGCCTTGGGCACTTTCAAACGACCACTTTAAATTTTTACCCGCTTCAAATCCCGCAGCCGCAAGCTCATCTTTAACTCCTTTACGGCAGGCATCCAACGCGGGATGCTCTACAATTTGGGTAATTGCTACATATTTATCAGCAGCTTGTACGGTACTACTCAGCGTTAATGGCAAAACAATAGATGCTGAAACCATTAAGGAAAGTAAAGAACGACGGGTAAAATTCATAGTAACTCCTTCAATTAATTAGTAGTTCACCGCAAGCATAGCCCAAAAACCCTCGATGTAAATAGCTATTTCTGTTACGAAGGATTTACGCCAGAATGATTAAGGAAAGCCTGATCAAGTACCATAAATTATGGCAACGCCAAAGGGTAAGGCTCTAGGGCAGCATCTCCGTTGTTGTATTTCTCATGAAGGCAATAAGCATTCATTTCAAAATACGCCTAGGATATACT
>Ga0256840_1001444_pt1 | contig 22350 bp, 19 predicted proteins | sample 355202metaG_FD_185969 | JGI IMG/M metagenome (GOLD analysis project Ga0256840, IMG submission 185969) | Hydrothermal vent microbial communities from Mid Atlantic Ridge, Atlantic Ocean - 355-202 | ecosystem: Environmental > Aquatic > Marine > Hydrothermal vents | place: Atlantic Ocean: Mid...
TTAAGTTGACAGCAACCGCCTCATCCCATGCTTTATCATCTGTTTTACCAAATTGTGAAGCCTCTAAGGCATAAACACCGGCATTGTTGATGAGCATATCCACCGGCTTATTATGTAGCGTTTCTTTTAATGAACCCATTTGACTTTCATTAGTCACTTCAAGCGCATGAATAGTCAGCATATCTTGATAGTTTTTAGCTAAGTCATTTAGCGCATTGGCATCGTTTGGCTTGCGGCAACAAGCATGCACCTGCCACCCTTGAGCTAAATAGTGTTTGCTGAGTTCTAGCCCTATACCACGATTGGCACCGGTAATAAGCAATGTTGGCATGGTTTGATCCTTTTTACTTTTAAAGAGTTTCCCCATCTTATTATATTTAGTCGTATAATCCGACTTTATCTAACAACAAATTATAACGTTATTGATCTGAATGAATAAAAATCCAATTAAAATGACCGAATACAGTCACGGCTCGGGCTGTGGTTGTAAAATATCTCCTGCCGTACTCGATGTAATGCTGAAGAGTCAAATCCCTGCTTTTGTTGATGATCAATTGCTCGTGGGTAACGATACTCGTGATGATGCGGCGGTTTATGATCTTGGCAACGGAACGGCTATTATCAGTACCACAGACTTTTTTATGCCGATTGTGGATGATCCTTTCACTTTTGGCAGAATTGCAGCAACTAATGCGATTAGTGATATTTACGCTATGGGTGGCAAGCCGATTATGGCAATTGCTATTTTCGGTTGGCCGTTAGATAAGTTGCCCGCTGAAGTAGGGCAGCAGGTTATCGAAGGCGGTAGGCAGGCATGTAAAGATGCGGGCATGTCACTGGCAGGCGGCCATAGTATTGACTCACCCGAACCTATCTTTGGACTTGCAGTGACAGGTACGGTTGCATCCAATCAAATTAAACAAAATTCAACAGCAAAAGTAGGGAATAAGCTTTATCTGACAAAACCCTTAGGTGTGGGTATCTTATCAACCGCACAAAAGAAAAAGATCATCCTCCCTGAACATGCGAATTTGGCACCAGACACCATGTGTATTTTAAATAGAATTGGTGAGAAATTGGCTCAGCTAGACGCTGTTACCGCAATGACTGACGTGACTGGTTTTGGTTTAGGCGGACATTTACGTGAACTTTGCGAAGGGAGTAATCTTAAATCCACAATAAATTACAATAACTTACCGGTCTTACCGCATGTAATGACTTATCTTGAGAAAGGTTGCTCGCCAGGTGGTGCAAAACGAAATTTTGAAAGTTATGGTGATAAGTTAAATAAACTAACCGCTGAACAGCAAGCAATAGTTTGTGACCCTCAAACCAGCGGTGGCTTATTAGTTGCGGTAAACAAAGCAGGGGAGAGTGACTTTCTTGAGCTTACCCAAAAAGAAGGTTTAGATTTAATGCCTATCGGTGAGCTTCATAATGATGCAAATCAAACGACATTGATCAATGTCATTGTTTAATGTCTAGCGAGTTGAAAAATGCCGAGTGAATTAAAAATTGATGGTCTCCCAAAAGGTGAGCATCCAATACATGAGGATTACGCTGCATTATTTATTCACGATGTTCCACTGTTAGATGTGCGTGCGCCGATTGAATTTGAGCAGGGGGCTTTCCCAAATAGTGCAAATATTCCCTTAATGGAAGATGATGAGCGCGAAGCGGTGGGTATCCGCTATAAAGAACAGGGTCAGGAGTCTGCTATCTTATTAGGCGCTGAGCTTGTAGGTGTAGACAAACAAGGACAACGTAAACAACAGTGGGCTGAATACTTTCAAAAGCACCCAAATGCGGTTCTTTATTGTTTTCGTGGCGGCTTACGTTCTCAAATTTCCCAACAATGGATTTTTGATCAGACTCAGCTAGAGTACCCACGTGTTAAGGGTGGTTACAAGGCACTACGCCGTTTTTTAATTGAAAGTACTGAGCGTATTGCAAAAATAATTCCGATTGTTATTCTGGGTGGTCGAACCGGCTCTGGTAAAACACGAGTACTTAAACAACTCAATAATAGCATCGACTTAGAAGGCCTAGCTAACCATCGTGGCTCAGCCTTTGGGCCAACAGCAACACCACAGCCTACTCAAATCAACTTTGAGAATGCCTTAGCGGTAGCGTTGTTAAAGCAAGAGGCTGCTGGTGCAACGTTTTTAGTGATTGAAGACGAAGCCCGTAATGTAGGCTCCTTAGGTGTACCACAGGCATTGTACGATGCAATGCAAACAGCGCCCATTGTCAAACTAAACGTGCCTCAAGATGATAGAAATAAAATAAGTATCGAAGAGTATATCGTTGATACACAGACACATTTTGATGAAGCCTTTGGCAAAGAAAAAGGCAAGAAAGCACTTGCCGAACACTTATTAAACAGCTTAAGCCGGATTCAAAAACGCTTAGGTGGTGAGCGTTATAAAGTGGCGCAAGTTATGATGGAATCTGCAATAAAACAATGGCATAACGAACAATCCTTAGATGGATTTATTCCATTGGTTAATACCTTATTGGTCGATTATTACGACCCTATGTACGATTATCAAATTGCAAAAAAGACTGATCGTATTCAGTTTCAAGGCTCTGTTACAGAAGTCTTGGATTATTTGCAGTCATACGAAGTTTAGGGAATCTCTGAATAACCTAGCTGAATTCTGGCAACGCCAAGTTTTCAAGTTCGAGGCATTGATTTTAAGCATAGTCATTCTATGGTTAAAATCAATAACAAAGAAATTGGAAACTTGGCTAAGCCCCGTAGGGCGAGCTTGCAAGGCATCAATTCCGTTGTTGTTATTTTTTGCGAAGGGAGCGACCATTCTCAAAAAATACGCCTAGGACTTGATGCCTTGTAAACTCGCAGAATCCAACTAGGTTGTTCAGAGATTCCTTAGGTAGGGTCTCTATATATGAATATAGTTAACGCACATCCTATTTAACATAATATAGATTATGCGCACATCCGATATGGATAGCAGGGTGCTTGTAAGCTTCTCTAGGTTGGCAAACACACAATGAAATTAGTACCTTTGCCCAAGGTGCTTGTAATGTTTAAGTGCCCGCCATGGCGTTGCACAATATGATGCACGATTGATAAGCCTAAACCTGTACCACCTTTATCACGTGAACGTCCTTTATCAACACGGTAAAAACGCTCGGTCAAATGCGAAATATGTTGTTTGCTTATTCCTTGGCCGTTATCAGACACCGTTAAACAAGCTTCAGAGCGTTTATTTTTCTCCCATACAATTGTTATTTCTGTACCATCTTGTGTGTGACGAACTGCGTTGTGAATCAAGTTACTACACACGCTAATCATTTCAAGTTCATTACCCGTTATCATTAATGACTCATCAATTTGTGTAACTAGCGTATGCGAGTTATTTCTAATCAATGATTGCTCTTCTTTTATGATGCTGTTTAAAAGCTTTGGCATGTTTACAACTTCGCTGGCACTGTCATTCAAACTATTTTCAAGTCGAGAAATCATCAGTAAATCATTGATAATATTTTGCATTCTTAGTGATTGCTCACTTGCTGAATCAACGGCCCTTTGTAAGTCGTTCGGTAAACGAGCATCGGTCTGTAAAATTTCTAAATAACCAGAGATAACTGTTAGTGGTGTACGAAGCTCGTGAGAGGCATTGGCAATAAATGATTTACGCATTTGTAAGACATTTACTCGCTCACTAATATCACGGGCAATGAATAGTTTTAAGTCATCTTCTATCGGGATTAATTTAATGTTTAACGGCCGTAAACTAGCATGTGGGAGCACAAGTTCAATACTATTTATTTCACCTTTATCGATAATAGACGTTATTTCTGGTATACGAATTAAATTATCAATTCGATTTCCCCTGTCATTTTTAATACTTATATTCAAAAGCTTATGTGCTTTTTTATTTGCCCAGTCAATTTCATTATTTTTATTTAAAACAACGGTTGCATACGGAAGACCAGTGATTATCCCTTGCATCCGTTTAACCAGCTTTGCAGTACGCCTTTTGCGGGTTAAACTTTTCTTTTTTAGCCCTTGAATTTGATGAACGAGATGCTCCCAAATACCATTACTATCCGGATGATGTTGTCTATTGGCACCCTTCTCTAACCAGTGATTAAGTTGTTGAATTTTATAAAGTAACCATGCGATATAAGCAATTAATATTATCACCAAGGCCACTAACCAGTAACCCGTAATTAAACCTAGGAGAATGGCTGCAAATAGTACTAAAAGGATTCTCCAACGCTCAATGCTCCAGCTAGAATTACTCATTTTTTATAGCCGTCACAAAGCGGTAGCCCAAGCCTCTAACGGTCTCGATATGATGAGCTAAGCCATACTGTTTTAAGATTTTTCGTAATCGTAATATATGAACATCCACGGTACGCTCTTCAATAAATGTTCCCTGCCCCCAGACTTGATCTAAAAGATGCGAGCGAGAGTGCAAATAATCGGGGCGTTTCATTAAATAATGTAATAGCTTAATCTCTGTTTTTGCCATTTTAATGGGTTCATCATCTGCTTTAACTTGGTAACTTTCTATATTTAAAGATAAGCGCCCTATTTTTATGATCTTTTCTTCGGTAAGTCCTTGTGAGCGACGTATCAGTGCCTTTATACGCGCGCTTAATTCGTGTAATGAAACAGGCTTTGTCATGTAATCATCAGCACCAGAATCAAGGCCTTTTATTTTATCTGCTTCTTCTGCTTTTGCGGTTAACATGATGATAGGTATATCTTTTTGTATCCGGTTATTACGAATTTCTTTAATGATTTCAGGTCCACTTCCATCGGGTAACATCCAGTCGAGCAAGATTAAATCAGGGTTTGATTGTTGAAGAAATTGAAAGGCTTGAGCAGCATTTTCGGCTTCTAGCACATTAAATTTCTTACTTACAAGAAAGTGATGTAGCATTTCTCGAATGGCGAAGTCATCTTCAACTAATAATACGCTTAACATTTAATTTATAACTCAAGCTGATGATTTTCATCATTAAAATATTCAGATAGAACGTCATCAATATTAGCATGACGAATATCCTTTCCCTTGACCAAATAGACAATATGCTCTGAAATATTAACTGAGTAGTTGGCGATTCTTTCCAATGATCTGGCACACCAGGTAATGCGTAAAACATTCTTTATATTACGCGTGTCTTCCATCATATGGGTAATAAGTAATCGAGATAGACTATTAAATTCTTGATTGATTTTTGCTGATTGGGTAATGATTGTAACCGCTTGCTGATCATCTAAGCGTGCAAAAGCATCTAAGGTATCATGCAGTAATTGTAGTGCTAGTTCGCTCAGGTGAGTAAGCTCTGCATGCATGCCACCCACGGCTTTTTTCTTTGCCAGTTTTTTTGCATAGCTTGCTATTTTCCCTGCCTCATCCCCTATTCGTTCTAAATCCGTAATTACTTTTCCGACAGCAAATACTAAGCGTAAATCACCTGCTGCTGGCTGCCGACGCGCAATCATTTGGATGCAGTCATCATCAATATCAACTTCCATTAGATCCACTATTGTGTCTGAACCTATGACACTTTTTGCCAGGGCAGTATCCCGTGTTAATAACGATTTAATGGCATTTTCTGAATGACTCTCAACAATGCCCCCCATTTTTAGGACTTTATTACGAATGTCTTCGAGTTCTTCGTTATAGCGTTGTGAAATGTGCTGTCCAAGTTCCATAGTGATCTCCCTTTTACCCGAATCGGCCAGTGATATAGTTTTCTGTTAGTTTATGTTCTGGGTTAGTAAAGACGGTTTTCGTATCATTTACTTCGACTAAATGACCCATGTGAAAATAAGCAGTACGTTGTGATACTCTGGCAGCTTGTTGCATCGAGTGAGTAACGATTGCAATCGTATAATTTGCTTTAAGTTCATCCATTAACTCTTCAATTAAAGCCGTTGCAATCGGGTCAAGTGCAGAGGTTGGTTCATCCATCAAAATCACCTCTGGGTCAACTGCAATAGCACGTGCAATACATAAGCGCTGTTGTTGCCCTCCTGATAGACCAGTTCCAGGTTTTAACAAGTCATCTTTGACTTCTTTGAATAACCCCGCCTTTATTAAACTTGCTTCCACTAAATCATCTAACTCAGAGCGGTTTGCTGCTAGGCCATGTAGACGTGCTCCGTAAGCCACATTGTCATAAATAGACTTTGGAAAAGGGTTAGGCTTTTGGAACACCATTCCTACTCTCGCACGTAGCAAGACAGGGTCTTGATTTTTTGCATAGATGTCTTCACCATCTAAGGTATGCTCACCCGTAACTCGACAGATAGGAATCGTATCATTCATTCTATTAAGTACGCGTAAGTAAGTTGATTTTCCACAGCCTGATGGGCCTATCATTGCGATGATTTCATGCTTGGCAATATCAAGATTGACATTAAAAATAGCCTGTTTATCTGCATAAAACACATCACAGTTTCTGGATGACATTTTGGGATTGTCCACAAAAGGACTACCTACGGTGCCATCAATCTCTACATTAAATTCATCACGTGTTTCTGGCTTTTCAGCGTTTGCCATATTTTTTTCTATGCTTGAATTACTCATTATTTTGTCCAATTACCACTTCTTTTCAAAACGTTTACGTAATGTAATGGCGATTAAGTTCATTAACACCAAAAAACCCAATAAAATCATAATAGCCGCCGATGTGCGCTCGGTAAACGCACGTTCAGGACTATCTGACCAGAGGTAAATTTGCACAGGCATTACTGTCGAAGGGTCAAATATGCCACCGGGTATATCAGAAACAAAAGCGACCATGCCAATCATTAATAGTGGTGCAGTCTCCCCTAACGCTTGTGCCATTCCAATAATGGTACCGGTTAAAATACCTGGCATGGCAAGTGGCAAAGTATGTTGGAATAAGACTTGCACCGGTGAAGCACCTAAACCAATAGCAGCCTCTTTAATTGAAGGTGGGACTGATTTAATCGCTGCACGACTGGCAATAATTATCGTCGGTAAGGTCATTAAAGTAAGCACTAAACCACCCACTAAAGGGGTTGATCTTGGAATACCAAAAATATTAATATAAACGGCAAGCCCTAATAGACCAAAAACAATGGAAGGCACAGCTGCAAGGTTATTTATATTAATCTCGATTAAATCAACCCAGCGGTTATTTTGTGGGGCAAACTCTTCTAAATAAGCAGCAGTTGCCACAGCAATCGGAAAAGATAATAAAATCGTCACCAGCATTGTTAACAATGAGCCGATAATTGCACCTTTCATGCCTGCTTGTTCGGGTTCACGAGAGTCACCAGCGGTAAATAAGACGGTGTTAAAGCGCTTTTCTAAACGATCTTCTTTAATAAGTTGATCTATCCATGCCAACTGATAATCTTTTATACGTCGTTCTGATTCTGGAAGTTTACGATCAATACCTCCTTTCATAAATACATCAACATCATCTTTTGCTAGAAACCAAAAAGTTTGAGTCGTGCCAAGTATAGAGGGATCCTGAATAACTTTATCGCGTAGCTCATATGCCGCTGATTTACTCACTAGGTTTTTTAAGGCTCTTTTTTGTTTGCGACCGTGTACGCCCGGAAACATCGCTTTTAAACTATTATTAACAGTTTTACTGTAAGGTGCTGAAAATAATTCATCTTCTGAAGCATTCTTATCAATACCTAAATCAGCTTGATCAAGTGTCACATCTATTTTGATGTAGGTTTGTTGAAAAGCAGGCAACCCTTTGCTGACAATAGTTGTTAATAGCACCAGTAAAAAAGCAAAACTAATGATGAGAGAAATAATACCGTATAAACGAAATCGTTTTTCTTTTGCGTAACGCCTCTTAAGTCCTGCTTGAATTTTTTGTGTAGAAGTACTTTTCTCTGAAATACTCATAGTAAAATCCCTCTACAACAAGAGTCATGATTTATTTTAAAGAGAATATACTTATTATTTAAAGCTCTAAGAAGCCCAATCATTCGTACTGCTCCCTGTATTTTCGAATAATATGTAACGCAATAATATTTAACAATAACGTCACCATAAATAGACCTAGTGCTAGTGCAAAAGCGGCTAAGGTTTTGGGGCTATCAAATTCTTGGTCACCCGTTAGCAGTGTGACTATTTGCACGGTTACCGTAGTAACAGCTTCAAGTGGGTTTATCGTCATTTTAGCCGATAAGCCTGCTGCCATTACTACAATCATCGTTTCGCCTATAGCGCGTGATGCTGCTAACAGTACGCCACCAACGATACCCGGCAAAGCGGCAGGAATAACCACTTGCTTGATCGTCTCTGAGCGTGTCGCTCCCATCCCATAAGAGCCATCGCGCATAGCTTGAGGTACTGCCGATAGCACGTCATCCGATAGCGATGAAACAAAGGGAATAATCATAATACCCATAACGAGACCCGCTGCTAAGGCGCTTTCTGAAGCAACACTTAAACCAAGCATTTCACCAAACTGTCTTAAAAATGGTGCTACCGTGAGTGCTGCAAAAAAACCATAAACAACGGTAGGAATTCCCGCGAGAATTTCAAGCACAGGTTTTGCAAAAGCACGAATTTTGGGTGTCGCATATTCAGAGAGATAAATCGCGGACATTAAACCTAGTGGTACCGCTATGATTAGTGCGATAGCTGAAATTAGCAGTGTACCTAAAAACAAAGGAACCGCGCCAAAAGAGCCAGAGCTGCCGACCTGATCAGATCGCATTGATGTTTGAGGGCTCCACGTGGTACCGAATAGAAAGTCCGTAGGCGGAACATTACTAAAGAAGTGAATGGACTCAAACAGCACCGAGAAAACTATTCCTACTGTTGATAAAATGGCAATAGATGCACATAAAATCATCATCCAGCGAATCACCGTTTCTACTTTATTTCTTGCTCGTGTTGCTGGGCTAATTAAACGCCAGCCAATTAACATACCTACAAGTGCAACCGCAAACACAACAGCAGTTTTTGCTAGGGAGCTTATTCCTTGCAAACGCTGGTAATGCGTTGCAGCATTCCGCAAGACGCTATCACTATGCTCTGCAGCTTTACCAGACTCCGCAAGGTTGATGATTTCATTCATCATTAAGCCAATTGAATCAGCAGACTGTGTGTTTTGGGTTTCTGGCATGCTAGCAACAGTCAACGAGGAGATTATTGGTGCATTAAATGAAGACCACAGGGTCAAGACTAAGATTGCAGGCATTCCAGCCCAAATAGCGACCAAATAGCCATAATATTGGGGTCTAGAGTGTAAAGGGGTCTCACCTTCATTTAGAGACATAGACACAGCAATAGAACGTTTTCGACCTAGAAAATAACTAAACAGTAGCAAAGCTACTAAGGTTATCAGTATGGTTTGTGTTGGCATATTACCTTCTAAATAATGTTTTTGCGGTGACTCTCTCTGGTCTGAGCCGTTATGACGTAGTGTTGAGCAGAGCTCTGTTACTAAACGACTCAGGCCAGAAAAAGCCAATGGATAGTAAAAGGAAGGAGATACTATCCACTGACATAATATAAAAGCTTACAATTTAAGCTTTGTTAGGTTTTTTGCATTAGTGGCAATTTCTTTGCGTTTTTCTTCGCTTAATGGAATGAGGCCTTTTTCTGTTAAGTAACCATCATCACCCCAAGCTTCTTCTGAAGTGAACTCTGCTAAGAATTCCTTAATACCCGGGACTTTTCCCACATGGTCGTTCTTCACATAGAAAAATAGTGGGCGAGATACTGGGTAACTACCATCGGCAATACTTTCAAAAGTTATCGCAACGCCATCCATTGATGCACCTTTTACTTTGTCAGAATTTTGATCAAGAAAACTAAATCCAAATATACCTAAGGCATCAGGGTTCTTTTCTAGCTTTTGCACGATTAAATTATCATTCTCTCCAGCCTCAATGTATGCACCATCTTCTCGTAATGAGTGGCACAATGTTTTGTAAGCATGCTTATCTTTCTTTTTTAATGCTTTAATCCATGAGAATGTTTTACAACCACCTTCCATGGCTAGTTCTGCAAAGGCATCACGTGTACCTGAGGTAGGTGGTGGACCTAATACTTCAATCTTAATATCAGGTAATTTTGCATTGACTTGCTTCCATGTTTTATGAGGGTTTGCTATTAACTCCCCCTCCTTGCTTGTCGGAATCTGTTTCGCTAAAGCTAGGAACAGGTCCTTTCTCGTTAGTGCAAAGGTTTGACCTTTTTTAGAATTTGCAATAGCGATACCATCAAAACCAATTTGGATTTCAGTAATATTATCCACGCCATTCGAATGACATTTCTCTACTTCACTTTTCTTAATGCGACGTGATGCGTTCGTAATATCTGGAGTATCGATGCCATTACCGTTACAAAAAAGCTTTAGGCCGCCGCCCGAGCCTGTAGATTCAACTTTAGGTGTTTTGAATTTTGTTTTTTTGCCAAATGTTTCAGCTACTACAGTGGCAAATGGGTAGACCGTAGATGATCCTACTATTTCGATATGATCTCTGCCTGCAGCGAAAGCACTCGAGCTTGCAGTTGTCAAAGAAAGTAGCAGACTAGTTGCAGCTATAGAAGTCACACGACTTAGGGGATTGATACGTCTTATCATTTTAATGCTCCGGTTTAATTTAAAAATTAATTAGTACGAAGACGATGATAATAGACAAATATGACAGTTTTATTACAAAGCTGTATTTTTATGATTTTTTAAAAAGTGATGTAACCTCGTAGCAGAATAAAGTCTTATGAGACCTTAAATAAGCGACTAAAGTTATCAGCAGATTCTTTGGCAATCGTTTCATAACTGCATTCACGTAATTCAGCCATTTTTTCTGCTACATATTTAACATAGGCAGGTTGATTGGGTTTACCGCGTTTTGGTACAGGTGCAAGCCACGGCGCATCGGTTTCAATGAGGTATTTATCAGATGGCATTTTCTTGGCAACTTCTTGCAATTCTTTGGCAGAGTTAAATGACACAATGCCTGAGAATGAAATATAAAAATTCAAATCCATCGCCTTTTGTGCAGTTTCCCAATCTTCAACAAAGCAATGCATCACACCGCCCACTTTCTCAGCATGTTCTTCTTGCAAGATTCTGATGGTATCTTCACGCGCTTCACGGGTATGAATAATGAGTGGTTTTTGAGTAATGATAGCGGCGCGAATGTGGTTACGAAACATATCATGCTGCCAGCTCATATCGTCATCTTCGCATCTAAAGTTATCTAAACCTGTCTCGCCAATGGCGATAACTTCTTCAGGCTTGGCTAGCTCAACCAGCTCATCTACACTTGGATGATATGAATCTTTATGGGTGGGATGAACCCCTACACTGCAATAGATATTAGAATAATCTTGCGCAGGTTTTAAAACACTGTGAAAATTTTCTGTATCAATACAGACACATAAAAACCGACTTACATCGGCTTCATGTGCGGCATTAATCATATTATCAAAACTGTCATCAAATAAGTCTAAGTCTACTTTATCTAGGTGGCAGTGTGAGTCTGTAAGCATGGTTTATTGTTCCAAATAAGCTAGTCAATACAAAAGGGAAGCTTTACGCAATGCGACTCATGAAGGATATTTTTTAACCTTCATGGTCTTCATGCCCTTCATGGTAAAAATTTCTTGTTTAAATTATGATGAAGCTTGTTGATCTTGTTGCTGCTGCATTGCTTCTGAAATCGAATAGCCATAAGCACAATCAACTTCCATACGGACTTTTAGTAAACCGTTTGGGTTATCCGTGGCCATTATTACCGCTAAAGGTGTATTACGCTTAAAGCGACGATGCGGCTTACGCAACCACATTAAGCGCATTTTATCACTGAATGGAAAGGTGGTGCGTAGTGCATCAGCGATACCAATAATATGATCAATTCGGGTAAGTAATTCATCGGTTTTAGGAAAAGCCTTTTCGCCCAAACGAAAGCTATTTAAATGCCTATTTTTTGCTGCTTTATCTAAACCCAAAATAACTAAGGCTTGTTCGCTGGATAATTTCCAGCCGTCAAGGTATTGCATCACGCCTTTGGTTAATGCAAGCATGTCTTGTTTGCTGTAATCGTCGTAAGTTTTTAATGCCATTGTTTGTTTCCTTATTTCATTTCTTAGTGAGTGAATCTAAAGAAACCACATTAGATTTAATTTCTTGATCGGTGTATTGAGGGCGATCATTTAATTCAAACCCTGCTTCCTTCGCAATTTCTTGCTCACGTGCTGCAATCATCCCAAAGCACATTTTTATATCTTCTATGGTGGCATCAGTGAGTGGTGACTTTAGGGCTGAGCTTGACGGGGTAACATCTTTAACAACGCTTGATAAGGTTTTACGCATGGCAACTAATATGCGTTTTTCTACCGTAAAATGTTTGGATTGATCTGACATAAACAAAACCAGCAAATAATATAAAGTTGTAATTCTACTTGAGTTTTGAGTATGAATGTATATCCCTTAAGGTTTTCCTGTTTAGCCCTAAAAACTTATAGGGATAATTGCATGATAGTATTCAACTATTTATGATGTGACGACTTAAAACCTGAGAATCACTATGCGCCCTGCTTTACTTAATACCGTTTTAGACAAAGAATTTATTGGTGCTCAAAATGGCAGTCATACGCCAGTTATGCTTTGGGGGCCGCCTGGGGTTGGAAAATCTGACCTCATTAATCAGGTAGGAACGCGTCACGATGTGCACGTAATTGACATTCGGCTTTCACAAATGGAACCCAGTGATTTACGCGGCATTCCGTTTCGTGATGCGGAAAACGGCCATAAAGTTGAATGGGCGATTCCCTCAATGTTGCCAAACGCTGAAACTCATGGTCCGAAAGGGATTTTATTTTTAGATGAAATTACCTCTGCCGTACCGAGTGTTTCTGCAGCCGCCTACCAACTTATCCTCGACCGCCGTTTGGGTGATTATCGTGTGCCCGACGGTTGGGCTATCTTTGCTGCAGGTAACCGTCAAGGAGATCGGGGGGTCACTTATACCATGCCTTCCCCGCTAGCTAATCGTTTTTCACATTATGATGTGGATGTAAACTTAGATGACTGGGTAAGTTGGGCATATAACAACGACATAAGTGAAAAAATTATCGCTTTTCTTCGTTTTCGTCCCGATCTTTTGTTTGACTTTGACCCTGCGCATAACCCGGTGGCTTTCCCGTCTCCACGTTCTTGGCAGTTTGCGCATCAAGCTCTGATAAAATTTAGTCATACTCCGCAGGTACTACTGGGGGGGATCCAAGCTTGTGTTGGCCCTGCTGCAGGAATTGAATTGAAAGCATTTATAGATAGTATGGATCAAATGCCTGACTTAGATGCCATTTTACTTGGAGAAGATGTAAAAGCCCCCAAAGAAATTGATTTGCAATATGCGGTCGCCAGTGCCCTTGTCGGACGCGCGATTCGTGCCAAAAATGATGGCGCTAAAACGGGTGGTTCGGTTGATGATGCTAAAATCATATACGGCCATATTTTAAACTATGCGAAAAACTTTAGACAAAAAGAAATGGGGGTGATGTTAATTTCTGATATGTTGCGAGCGATTGGTGATGATCTGTTTAGTGTGCCAGAGTTTGCACACTGGGCAGGAAGTATTGGTGACATTATGCTTTATGATTAATTCCTTTGCATTAATAATACTCATTAAGACAGCAACATGAATCAACCTGATCCAGTCATTGAAAATAAACTCACTGCGGCACGTACTAAGCTCATATTAGATAAACCTTTTTTGGGTGCATTAGTCTTGCGCCTGCCATTACAGGAAGCAGACCCTGCATGGTGCCCTACTACCGGAACGGATGCGCGCAAGTTTTATTACAACCCTGAGTTTATTGATGCGCTTAAACCCGCAGAAACTCAGTTTATATTGGCACATGAAGCTTTGCATTGTGCGCTATCACACTTTGCGCGACGTGAACATCGGGTAAAGCATCGTTGGGACTTGGCCTGTGACTACGCTATAAATCCAATTCTTATTGAGGAAGGCTTAACCCCTCCTCCGGGTATTTTGGTGTTAAAGCAATACGACGGCATGAGTGCTGAAGAGATTTATCCCTTAATTGCTGATAACGATATGAGCGAAACACTCGATCAGCATTTGTACGATAAAGAAGATCAATTTGCAGAAGGGGGACAAGATAGTAGTGACAACCCGCTCGATAATGAAGACCAAGGTAATAAGCCGCCTGAGCCAGAAGAAAAGTCATCAAAAGATAATTCTGGCGGTGGCTCATCAGGTGAACAAGAGAAAGACCCGCTAGGTTCAGGCCAACAAGAATTTGATGAAAACGCGGGTGGCAGTGAAGCCCCTCCCCCCCCGTTAGATCAAGCCGAGGCGGAAGAGCTAAGTATTCAATGGCAACAACGTATGGCGGGGGCGGCGCAACAAGCGCAACAGGCAGGTAAGCTCAGTGGCGTAATGAAGCGCTTAGTTGATAAATTATTGCAACCAAATCTGCCGTGGCGAATGCTATTAGCCCGCTATATGACAGCGGTGGCACGTGATGATTACAGCTATACACGGCCTTCCACACGACGTGGAGACCCTGCAATATTCCCTACTTTAAAAAGTGCAGAAATTAACGTGCTGGTTGCACTTGATGTGAGTGGTTCTGTCAGTGATAAAGAGCTGCGAGAATGTTTATCAGAAATTAATGCCATTAAAGGTCAGATGCGTGCACGTATTACGCTAGTTCCCTGTGATTCCGAAATTATTGAAGGCTTCCCGCAGGTGTTCGAGCCTTGGGAGGAAGTGACACTGCCCGATACCTTGCTTGGTGGTGGTACTACGGATTTTCGCCCTGTGTTTAATTGGATCTCTCAACAAGATACTCCACCTAATACGATGGTTTATTTTACCGATGGTATGGGCCAATTTCCTCAGCAAGCTAACTTTCCCGTAATTTGGTTAATTAAGGGTAAAGCTCAGGTGCCTTGGGGGCAGCGTGTGCAGTTGAATTCATGAGTACGAACAAAATATACCTTTGATCTTAACATTAACCACACCTTTATAAGCAAAAGTTGATATAGTGACTTACGCGCCCCATAATTAAACGTACTTCAATATATTTAGAGTAGGATAACAACATGCCTTATTACGTTTTTAAAATTACCCAACCCACACCAATTGTTAAAAATCTTGAATTTCAAAAAGAATTTGAGGAGTTTAAAGAAGCAAAGCAGTTTTCACGTGACTTACGTGCAGAGCTTCCGCTTAACGGCGGAATTACCGTTAAAATGATGCATGCGGTTAACCAGTTACAAGCTGAAGAAGTTTTACTCGAGAAACGACCTGAAACAGTCACTATGGAATGGGAAAAGTAAACTAAGTTAACCCACATGGATGAACAAGAATACAAATCTGTTTATAAAGAGCTAAACCCTAACCGTTGCATTTTTGAAAAAGCAGTTACCAATCAGCGTTGTGATTGCGAGATGAAACGCCGCTTTGTTATTGCTAATAGAGAATGTATTGCTTGTGAATCTGAAGCTGCTTTAAGAAACTGTACTAGTACGCTAGATTCAATCCGAAATAATGCTCGCTTCACACTTAAAGTGGTAACGGTTAATGGGCCGATGCCACATAATAAAGAGCTGCAAGTACAAGCTGGTGGCATGTTGGCATTGCAAAATTTCGTTAGTGAGTCCGCTGGCATAGCTGAATCAAATGATAAGGTTGTTCATAATGTTTACCAGGTGATTAATTTAGCACTTAAAAAGTTCGGCTCTTTGGATCAACTTCCTTATAACGAGATTGTTAAAAGTATCGTAAAATATGAATCACGTCCAAAGCGTCGCAAGAAAAAGAAATAGCACACCAATAAATAGTTAGAGAAAATAGATGAAACATTTCCCCATATTTTTAGACTTAAACGACCGTCCTTGTATTGTTATTGGCGGTGGCTCGGTGGCTAGCAGAAAAATCACGAACCTACTAACGGCGCACGCTAAAGTAATCGTTATCTCGCCCTCTGTTACCTCAGATATTCAACAATTAGCCAATAATAACGACATTACGCTTATTCAAAGAGATTTTGAAAAAGCAGATATTGCGCTCGCCTTTTTAATTATCGCTGCTACTGATAATAAAACTATTAATGCAGAAATTGCAGCACTCGCACATGCTGCCAATACAGCTGTCAATGTAGCGGATGATCCGTCCTTGTGCAGCTTTATTTTCCCTTCAATTTTAGATCGATCCCCTGTTACGATTGCCGTATCAACCGGTGGGGCATCACCGGTATTAGCTCGCCAATTACGCATGAAGCTGGAAACCATGATACCTTCTGCTTGTGGTCGCTTAGCTGGTATTACTGAAGAATATCGCGAAAAAGTAAAACGACATTTTCCAAAACAAGAACAGCGTAAAGCCTTTTGGGAAAATGCTCTGAAAGGTACATTCGCCGAATTAGTATATGCCGGTCAAGACTCCGTAGCCAGAAGCCTGCTGGATGACTTACTTGCTAAAGGCTTTAATGAAAACCCTGTTGGCGAAGTGTATTTAGTCGGTGCAGGCCCCGGTGACCCTGATTTATTGACTTTTAAAGCGGTCCGACTCATGCAACAAGCGGATGTAATGGTTTATGACCGTCTGGTTTCAAAACCTATCTTAGATATGGCCAACAAAAACGCAGAACGCTTGTATGTCGGCAAAGAAAAAGATAATCACGCTGTCCCGCAAGATAAAATTAATGATCTATTGGTTGAACTTGCCAAGCAAGGTAAACGGGTACTTCGCCTTAAAGGCGGTGACCCTTTTATTTTTGGCCGAGGTGGTGAAGAGATCGAAACATTGGCTGAAAACAAAGTGCCGTTTCAAGTCGTGCCTGCCATTACCGCCGCTTCTGGTTGCTCCTCTTATGCGGGAATCCCATTGACGCACCGTGATTATGCGCAATCGGTCACCTTTGCCACGGGTCATTTGAAAGATGGCAGTATTAACTTAAATTGGCAACAACTTACGCAAAAAAATCATACCATTGTATTTTATATGGGTCTCACCGGCATGAGTGTGATTAGTGAACAGTTACAGGCACATGGCATGTCAGGCGATATGCCTGCCGCATTAGTCGAGCAAGGTACAACCCGCAATCAACGCGTACATATCGGTACTGTGGCAACGTTACCGCAACTTGTAATAGATTCGAATGTGCGTGCACCGACACTTACCATTATTGGTGAAGTCGTCAAACTGCATGACAAACTTCACTGGTACGAGCCAGAGCGACATGTTCAAGAAACAGAATTTAGCAGAAATAAATAAGGCAGTGGGTATACGATGAAAGAAGTCAAAATTAATATCGAAGAAGCGTTTAAACAAAACATGAGTGATGGCGATAGTTGTTCTGCCGCTGAACCTTTTGCCTTGCGTACCATTGATGACAGCATGGAACCAGAATTTGATGCGGGTTGTATACTGATTATTGATCCTGGGCATGTTGCACGTGATGGATCTTATGTGTTCGCTGTGGATAATAAATCGGAGTATATTTTTCGTCAGTTGCGCATCAAGGATAAACGTTATTATCTTGTACCGCTTAATGATTTATACGACACCATTGAAATAAAGTGGGAGCAAATTGAAGGTGTAATTACACAACGTGCAGGCAAAAGAAGAACTTACCACAAGCACTATGACTAAAGATACAAGATTTTCCTTAGTAACCTAGCTGGTCTGGCAACAGCTATATCAAGATTACAAGGCATCACCTGATTGTTGTGTTTTTTTGCAAAAGGAGCGGTCATATCGAAAAATACTCATGATAATCAATATCTTAAGAATATATCAGATTTCAATCAAGTTATTTTTAACCCAAAATAATACAAAAGAATATGCAACAGCAATCATTTGCGCGACTCAATGATAAATAAAACCTATAACGGGTTATTTAGCAAATTTTCAACTTAAAGTGTGGAATTTCATCCATTATTTCTTACCATCAAGTCGTAAAAACACCTCAATATAAGTTTACATTTTATCTTATTTAAAAATAGGTATACTTGCGTCTTTTAAAGAACCTCTGAACAACCTAGCTGAGTTCTGGCGTTGCCCCGCAGGGTGAGCTTACAAGGCATCAATTCTGTTGTTATGATTTTTTGTGAAGGGAGCGACCATTCTCAACAAATACGCCTAGGACTTGATGCCTTGTAAACTCACAGAACTCAACTAGGTTGTTCAGAGGTTCCTTAAGGGAAAACTGATTAAACCGATTAGATTTTAGCGTAGAAAAATCTGTCGCTATTTTTTATGAAGTGAGCCGTAATAGTTATTCTATTGCGTTGATCTTCGTGGAAAATATTGGCGGATTTAGCAAGCTAAAAATAATTGGACTTGATCAGGGTTTCCTTAAGCAAACCACACTATCACACTATAAAAGGGCTGACGATAACCATGTTTAGCATTATTTCACAAAGAAAAGAATGTATAAAAAATGACTTACTATCGGGTTTAACTGTTGCCCTAGCCCTCGTTCCTGAGGCTGTAGCTTTTGCCCTACTCGCTCACCTTCACCCATTAACAGGTTTATACGCTGCGTTTACTATCGGTTTAATTGCATCTATTGTTGGCGGTAGGCCGGGCATGATATCAGGTGCGACAGGCGCTATAGCCGTTGTTATTGGTACTTTGGTACTCCAACATGGGCAAGAGTATTTATTTGCTGCCGTTATTATGATGGGCATTATTCAAATTACCTTTGGTGTGCTCAAATTGGGTAAATTTATTCGCCTTGTGCCCCACCCCGTATTTTTAGGCTTTGTAAACGGCTTGGCGCTAGTCATTTTAATCGCACAGTTTGAGCACTTCAAAATTCCCAATGCTGATGGTACGCATACTTGGATTACCGGCAATGCCTTGTATATTATGATGGGACTCATCTTACTGACTATGGCGATTATCCATTACCTGCCACGCTTTACTAAAGCGATTCCCTCAACCCTTGCGGCTATAGTAGTAGGCACTTTAATTGTGCTTGGCTTAGGCTTGGATACTCGAACAGTCTCAGATATGGCCTCTATCAAAGGTGTATTTCCTCCCTTTCACTTACCTGAAATAGAGCTCAGCTGGGAAGCGTTTAAAGTTGTATTCCCGTATGCGGTTGTGATGGCAGCGGTTGGGTTGATTGAGAGCTTACTAACACTTAACTTAGTTGACGAGCTTACCGAAACGACGGGACACCCAAACCGTGAGTGTATCGGTCAAGGTGTTGCGAATACTGTAACAGGCATGTTCAGTGGCATGGGTGGGTGTGCAATGGTGGGACAAAGTATCATTAATATAAAGTCTGGGGGGCGCGGTCGCGTATCGGGTATTTCTGCCGCACTTTTTTTGTTAATTTTTATCTTATACGCATCACCGTTAATTGAAGTAATCCCGATAGCTGTTTTAGTGGGTGTTATGTTTATGGTTGTAATTGGTACCTTTGAATGGGGCAGCCTCCGCATGCTCGGAAAAATCCCGTTAGCAGATTGGTTTATTATAGTTGCTGTCACCGCGATCACAGTTATTTCTGATAATTTAGCGTTGGCAGTAATCGTTGGCGTCATATTATCTGCACTGGTTTTTGCTTGGGAGCATGCGAGCCATATAAGCGCGAGCACTCGCACCGACCGTATGGGCAATAAAGTCTATGAGATTAACGGCCCCTTATTCTTCGCTTCGACCCAAAATTTTCAAGAGTTATTCACCCCTAAAGATGATACCGATGATGTCGTGGTAGATTTTAAAAACTCACGCGTTGCTGATCATTCGGCCATTGAGGCGATTGATAAGTTAGCAATTCGCTATGATAGAGCGGGTAAACGCCTACATTTAAAACATGTGAGCGAGGAATGTCGCTTGTTGCTAAAAAAGGCTGGACCATTAGTTGAAGTTAATATGGTTGAAGACCCTACATACCATGTTGCTGATGACAAACTCGGTTAAATATTCACCGCCAAAGTTTGACTGTCCTAGTTGGGCGAAGTGGCTTGCTCAAGAAGCTGATGGGACTTGGTGGTGTTATGAGGTCGAACCCCTACAATACCATAAAGGTTGGTATGAAAATGAGGTTGGACTTTATTTACGACTGGGTAAGAATAAGCCCTCAACTGACTGGCGAAACAGTTTGACTCGGCTGGCTTAGCCCTTTTTAAAATAAGGATCTGGAAAGCCTTTTATAAGAGATGTCCATGAAAGACACTAAGAAACACGAACGTAGGCTTTCATTTCCATGTAACCTTAACTTTTAAGACCCTTCTCGACGTATATAAATACCCAATAAACTCATAGCAACAAAAAAACATGCGTTTGCTTGCATAACTTTTTGTTGTTGTGCACATGATGCTATTAACCTGTGTTACGCATACCTGCTGCTATCGCATTAATGGTTAACAATAACTCATCTAACCACGGCGATTCTTCTTTAGGGTTTTGTGCTAAAAATTCACGATGCCTACCTAAAACTGTAATTTGTATATGATTAAGTGGGTCTAGGTACGGTTCGCGTCTTTGAAGCGAATACTGCAACAAAGGTGTTTCACCCATCAATGTATCAATTTCTGCAATACTTAAAACTTCTTTAACGGTACGGTAATATTCATCCGCAATCTTGTCATAGATTGTCATCGAACGCTCTTTATCTGCCCAAAGCCCTGCATACTCTTTAGCCGTATCCATTTGTGCTTTAAATAATGCCATTTGAACATTACTTAACAATGATCGAAAGAACGGCCAGCTCTGATACATCTCACGCAGAAGCTCATCACCACTTTCAATACGGATTTGCTCTAATGCAGAACCAATACCAAACCATGCAGGTAAGGTATGTCTCGCTTGAGCCCAACCAAAGACCCAAGGAATCGCACGAATAGACGCTTTTGAGCGATCAACTTTACGATGCGAAGGTCGTGAACCGATATTAAGTTGGCCAATTTCTGTAACCGGTGTATTTTCATAAAAGTAGTCTTGAAAGCCTTCTGTGTGGTCAGTAAGGCTTCGATAACTTTTCTCTCCGTAGCTCGCTATTGAACGCATCGCCTTGTGGTAATCATCGCTGTATTGTCCTTGCTTTTTAACCACTGATTGACTAGCTTTTAACAAGCCTGTTATGCCGACACCTAACTCGTATACAGCGGTTTCGATATTACTGTATTTATTGGATAACACTTCGCCTTGTTCGGTAAATTTAATTTGCCCATGTACGGTATCAGGTGGCTGAGAAATAATAGCCTCATGCGTAGGCCCGCCACCACGCCCAACCGTACCACCACGACCGTGGAACATACGACATTTAACATCATATTTATCAGTTAGCGTAATAACTTCTCTTTGAGCGTTATAAAGGTTCCATTGAGATGCTAGAATTCCACCATCTTTACACGAATCAGAATAACCCAACATGACTTCTTGTAAATTACCTGAAGCTTTAAGCAAATCCATGTAATCTTGATTTTCAAATAAATGAGTCAGTACACTGCTAATATGCTGTAAATCTTCAATGGTTTCAAATAAGGGAGATATTTTAATATTGCAGAAAATAGCGCCATTACTATCTTTACCAACTAAACCAGCAAGTCTGGCTAAAAACATAACTTCCATTACATGACTAGCGGTATGCGTCATGGAGATTACATAAGTACCAAAGATAGTATCTCCTGTTTCTTTACGCATCGTTACCATCGTATCAAACAGTTCAAGTGTTTCAATAGATTGTTCGGATAAGGACTCAGGATTGGCTTTAGGGAGGCTTTCACGACGAATCAATTCTGATAGCAAAGAAATTCGTTTCTCTTCGCTTAAATTGTTATAACCCACATCAGGGATAAATTGTTGCAACACTTCATTAACTGCATTGGTATGTACCGTTGATTCTTGCCTTACATCCAATTCATACAATGAAAATCCACAGGTCTCAGCGAGTCGAATTAAATCTTTAAGCTCACGCCTTGAAATATCTTCGTCATTATGGCTAATTAATGAGTCACGAATTGAATATAAATCATTTAAGAAATCATCGATATTGTTGTAAGCTACGGGAGAGTCTGCAACATGTTTGCCACTGATACGTCCTTGCACCAACTTTAAATTAGTTTTAAGTCGGTAAGCCATAAACTGTAATTTACGGCGATAAGGCTCTGTAGCAAATAGTTGGGGTTGTTTTTTAAAGGCAATGTGTTTTAGTTCAGCCTCATCCTCGGTAAGTGAATCTAAAAAAGGAGCACTAGGTTCTACAAATTCAAGGTCATGCGTTAAAATACTTCGTAAGTTAATAATCCGACGCTTATACTCTACAAGCGCTTCTTGCATATGTAAGCGAATAGCATTTCGAGTCACAGCGGGGGTTACATATGGGTTGCCGTCTCGATCACCACCAATCCAAG
>Ga0256840_1001445_pt1 | contig 22342 bp, 21 predicted proteins | sample 355202metaG_FD_185969 | JGI IMG/M metagenome (GOLD analysis project Ga0256840, IMG submission 185969) | Hydrothermal vent microbial communities from Mid Atlantic Ridge, Atlantic Ocean - 355-202 | ecosystem: Environmental > Aquatic > Marine > Hydrothermal vents | place: Atlantic Ocean: Mid...
GTGGCCGCAGCATTTCTTGCTGCTTTTTCAATAGTAGATTTTTTGCGTCATCGCTAGTCAAGGGTTTTGAAAAATAGTATCCCTGTATGATTTGACAACCTAGCTTTTGAAGGATTTCATACTGCTCTTTTGTCTCCACTCCCTCAGCTATGACTTTTAGTCCTAAGCCTGAAGAGAGGTCTATGATACTCTTAGCGATAGCCCTGTCTCTTTTATCCTTTTGCAAATCATCAACAAATATTTTGTCTATCTTCAGCTTAGATATTTCAAGGTACTTCAGGTATCCCAAAGACGAATAGCCTGTACCAAAGTCATCTATAGAGACACTGACTCCTATATCCTTGAAACACTTCAACATTTGCGCTGTCTTGATAGTATCGCTCATTATATATCTCTCTATCAACTCTCCCTCTATCCACTCTGGTTTACAGTTATGCTCTCTCATTATATTTGCTAAGATATTGAAAAAATTCTCGCTTTCTAATTGTCTAGATGTAAAGTTTATAGACATAGTTCCTGGATTCAACCCCTCTTTATACCACAAAGATATCTGCGCAATTGCCTTTTTGGATATAGCTTCACCCAAAGATATGATCAAATTGCTATTTTCAGCAGTCTGTATAAAATAGTCTGGAAACTTCAAGCCTAGTTTTGGGTGTTGCCATCTTACAAGAGCTTCAAAACCGACTACCCTCTGGCTTCCTACTTCAAACTGAGGTTGAAAATGAAGTATAAATTCATCGTTCTCTACACCTCTTTTGATATCTTGCTCGAGTTTTATATGTTCAAGCATATTTGTATTCATGCTTTGATCATAATAGACATATCTGTTCTTACCACTCTCTTTTGCCCTATACATCGCCATATCTGCAAATTTTAACAGTGACTGCTCATCTTTTGCATCATTTGGATATATGGAAACTCCCATGCTAAATGTAACTTCAAGAAGGGTGTTTTGCAAAACAAAAGGCTCCTGAAATCTGGTTATAATTTTTTGTAGAATTTTTGAACAATCATCCACTCTCTCTAATTCATCTATAACCAACACAAACTCATCTCCACCAAACCTAGAAACTGTATCGGTAGTTCTTACAAAATTGCACAAAATAGAAGCTATCTCTATAAGTAAAAGATCTCCCACATCATGACCTAGCACATCATTTACAGTTTTAAAATTGTCAAGATCTAAAAAAACAACTCCTAGATATTTGCCGCTTCTGTCTGCTCGTTTCATACTTTGATGCAGTCTATCGGTCAAAAAGATTCTATTTGGCAACGATGTCAGAGCATCATGTTTGGCTTGAAAAAGCAATTTTTGCTGCTGTATTGTAAAATCTCTTTCTATTTTTTTTCTTTTATCTATATCTCTAAAAACAAAATAACCCACAGGTTCGCTACCTAGGCTTATGACAGTCACTGTTATGCTTACCCAAAAAACTTCATCTGTATTTTTTTTGGCTATAAACTCAAATTCATTAAATCCTTTTTCTCTAGCAACATCAAGATGCTCTTCAAGTTTTTCAAAAGAGTTTCTACCGTCTTCTTGAACTTTTGGAAAAAGATCCTTGGCATCTATGCTTAAAAATTCTTCCTTGCTCTTTGTTGCGAATATTTTACACGTGGATTCATTGCAATCAAAAGTTTTTTTATTTTTAGTGAGAACTATACCATCATGAGACTTATTGAAAAGTGTCTCAAAGACACTCTTTTGCTCGATCAACTCTTGGGTTTTTTGATCAACTCTGTTTTCTAGTTTTGCAAACAATCTTTTGACTTTTTCAGCCAAAAGCATAAAAATCAAACTCACAAGCAACAAAAATGCGATAGAGATGAGCACAGTATCTCTTATCGTAGTATCAATCTTCTTTTTTAGTCTCTTTTTTTCTCTATTGTATAATTTTTTACTATTTATGACTTTAGTTCCAAGCACAAGATTCAAATCAGGAATAAGCCTTGTATATGCCGTCTCTCTTCTTTTCTGCTTCGAGAAGTAATTTATAAAGAATCCCTCTGGAATCAACCTCGCTCCTCTAATAGCATTTCGAATGAAACGATTCTCTTCTGCCGTATCGTACCATGCATTTATCTTGATTAACTCTTTGCCATTCTCAAGCATTTTGTTTCCACTAAAATCATATGCAAAGATATAGCCATATTCATCGGAATTTAAATTTTGCAAGTAATTGACAACTCTTCTTTTGATATCTTTTAAAATATCTTCTTTATAGACTGCTGTACCGATCAAAATACCCAAAGGCTTAAATATTTTGATAAAGCCTATCTTCTCTTTCATCTTTTTTTGACCTATTTTATACCACCACCAAGTAGCGAAGCCCTCCTCTTTTTTCTTAACTATACGAATCGCCTTTTGGATTGTATGCTCTTTTTTGCCATCAAGAAAATTTATCTGATTTGTACCTTCTAGCTGAGGGGTGGTTGGAAGGAGAACGCATTTACCTTTTAGCGTATATATAAAAAAATACCCTGTTTTATTACTAAAAAATCTTGCATCTCTAAATCTCTCTTTTATCTTTTTTATTATCTCATTTTTAGGAAGTTGTGCATTATGCATATAGATATTTTGGATGATTTCTACGGCATCTTCAATTTTATTTTTAACTTCAAGTCTATTTATTTCATATAAATTGTTTTTATATATAGTTGCAAAATCTACTATCTTATTTATCTTCTCTTGGGCAGAAACTCTAGCTCTCTTGCTATTTTGGGCAGCAAGTTCATGAAGAGAGTTGTTGTAACTCTTCACAGTCTCATTTGCAAAGACAAATATAAGTACAACAGAGATGATAACAAAACTGCCAATGGATGCAAAAACCATCATTTTTATCAATTTTTTGCTATCGTATTTCATCATCATCTCCTAATTTCTCTAGTATCCCTCTAAATGTTTAGTTTTTGGCAAAACTAAATTTAAAAATATCCCAACAACAGCTCCTAACCCTATACCACTAAAAGCAACCCCGCCAAAGTCAAATGTGAAGCCTCCAATGGCAAAAACCAAAATCATAGAGACTATTATCATATTTCTTGGATCTTCTAGGTCAACCTTCTCTTTTATAAGCGTTCCCATGCCGATTGATGCGATGATTCCAAACAACAAAAGCATGATTCCTCCCATCACAGGAACGGGAATAGTAGCCAATAAACCACCTAATTTTCCAACAAATGCAAGAATTATAGCAAAAATCGAAGCCCAAGTCATGATGGCTGGATTGTAAGCTTTGGTGATAGTAACTGCTCCTGTTACCTCAGAGTAAGTTGTATTTGGCGGTCCGCCAAACAGAGCAGCCAAACTGGTTGCCAAACCATCCCCTAAAAGTGTGTTTTTAAGACCAGGTTTTTTTAGATAATCCCTCTTCGTAACTCTACTGATAGCCAATATATCTCCTATATGTTCAACCGCTGGAGCGATAGCGATAGGAACTATATATATGATAGCTTCCCAATTAAGCTGTGGAGCAACGAAGTGTGGCATCGCAAACCAAGATGCTTTATCAAATGCATCAAAACTGACGATTCCGTACATCAAAGAGACTATATAGCCCACCACTACGCCTGAGAGGATAGGTAGAAGTCTGAAAACACCTTTGCCTAAAAGCGACACAAGCATAGTTGTTATCAACGAAATCATAGATATCACTATCGCCTTATCAAAAGGAACTAAAACAACAGCACCATCTCCTGTTTTTCCCATAGCCATATGAACTGCCACAGGGGAAAGAATCAAACCTATGGTCATAATAACCGGACCCACTACGGTTGCTGGTAAAAGCTTATGTATGAAGTTTGAGCCATACGCTCTTATCGCGAGGCTCAACACAACATACAAAAGTCCGGCTGCCGCTAGACCTGACATAGTGCCTGCTATTCCCCAAGTTTTAACACCATATATGATAGGCGCTATAAAAGCAAATGATGACGCCAAAAAGATTGGTGGCACCGCTTTTCTATTGATAAATTGAAACAGAAGTGTTCCAATCCCCGCCGTAAAAAGAGCAACATTTGGGTCAAGTCCTGTCAAAATAGGAACAAGCACTAAAGCCCCAAATGCCACAAACAAAAACTGCAAACCAACTATGCTGTCTCTCAAGCGTAGCTTATAGTCTGTTTTGCTACTCATAAATCTCCCTTTAAAAAATTTCTTACCTCTTTATCGATTTGAAAAATATCATCCAAGTTTTTTGGATTTACGCTACCAAACTTTTTATATGCTTTTTTATTGATTTTAGCGACATCAAGTATATTTATCTCATTGTTTAAAAACCTAGCTACACTCACCTCATTTGCGGCATTTAGTACCACTCCTAGCTGAGGATTTTTGAGTATATCCTCTCGTATCTCCCACATCGGATATCTCTCTTGTTTTATCTCTTTAAACTCAAGATTTCCGATTTTTAGTAGATCAACATGTGGCAATATCTGCTCATCTATCTCACCTTTCAAAGCAAAAGAGATGGGCAATATCATATCTGCATTTGCTATGTGAGCCGTTGTGCTTCCATCTACAAAATTGACAAATGCATGTATGATGGATTTTGTCTCTATGATGGCATCTAGCTTTTCGCATCCATAAAGCCACTTTGCCTCTAGGAGTTCAAAGATTTTATTTGTCATGGTTGCGCTATCTATCGTGATTTTTCTGCCCATACTCCAGTTTGGATGTTTTAAGGCTTGGGCTGAACTCATTTTGGAGAGCATCTCCAAAGGAGTATCTCTAAAAGCACCACCGCTTGCCGTGATGGTCATAGACTCTACAGGATGATTTCCCAAGAGATATTTTAGCCCAAAATGCTCACTATCTATGGGGATAATCTCTGAAGTCTCAAGCAATTCACCCGCTACGACCAAAGACTCTTTGTTTGCTAGAGCCAATCTTTTACCAAGTTTTTGAGTCAAAACAGATGGCGCGAGACCTGCAAATCCAACAAGAGCATTTACTACCAAATCACTTTTACACTCTTGGATCAGCTCAAGTATCCCCTCGCTTCCGCAAAAAACGCTTTCATGATTTACTAATTTTTTGAGATTTTTATCTGCTATGCAGACATATTTTGGATGAAACTCTTCTATCTGAGCATTTAACAACTCTACACTTCTACCAGCTGTCAAAGCCTCTACATGTAGAGAAAATTTCTTTGCCATTTTCAGAGTATTTACACCTATGGAGCCAGTTGAGCCCAAAAGTATCACTACAGAAGTCCTCTTAGCAAAATAACCATGATGATAGAGCCAAACATATAGCCATCTACCCTATCTAACATCCCGCCATGACCTGGAAATATCGCGCCACTATCTTTTACTTGGGCTTCTCTCTTAAGATAACTCTCAAACAAATCTCCCCATACGCTAGAGATAGAAACAAGAAGTGACACCAAGATAGATATACTCAAATCAACACTTCCAAGCCCCACGATAGAGCCTAAGATTGTAGCTGTCACTATACCACCCACTACACCTTCCCAAGTTTTGTTTGGAGAAGTTTTTGAAAATGGCGTTTTACCTATACTTTTACCAACTACATAAGCGCCGATATCCGTAGATGAAACAACGACAACCAGCCAAACTAGACTACTCATACCAAAGTCCATATAAAGCGCCCATAGGAATAGCAACGAAGCAGTAGGGTAAAAAAACGGCAAAAGTTTTTTGTAACTTAACTCTTTTTTGTGCACCATCATAGATAGCGATATGATAATGACGGTATAAGCTATATCATCAGGATTTGGGTAGATAAGAGCAGCGAGCCAAATCGCAACAGCATAGACAAGGTATTTTTTATCATCCAGTGAAAAAAGCGCCATTGCCTCATAAAAAGAGACGATATAAATAGCCCCTACAACCAGCCATGTTAGCAAAGTATTGTCAACCAAAGCTACGATTAAAGCAAATGCAAACAAAACAGCAGAAGTGACAATTCTCTGCTTATTGGCACTGTAAATCTCATTTATATTCATAATTTATCCAACTATTTTTAGATATTTTATCCAATATAGTGTTATATTATGCTTTTATATCTAAATGTTTTGTGGTTATGATATTTTTGAACTCATCTTTTTTAGATGATTTCTCTTCTGAGTTTTTATCCCTCTTTTCACTCTGCTCTTCATCTCTTTTTTTCTTCTCATGTTCACTTTCGGGATCTATCTTATAGGTTTCTTCTGTGGGTCTAACATCTTCAATCTCTTGTTTGTCGGCATCTTGTATAGCTGTAGCAGCGCCTGCTTGAGCGTCTAGTCTATTTTGAAAATTTGATTGCATTTTGGTTTGAGCGGGCATAGCCTGATTTGCATAAGCCACCGCACCCACTGGACCTATCGCCATAATGAGACCTCCTTTAGATACTTATATTGAGAGTTTTATAATCAACATAATTCACATGAGCGCCCTCGCCCATTTTAACATTTCTTCTTTGAGTATAATCGACCAGATACGAGCCTTTTTGAGTCACGCTGAAATTAACACACAATTTTGCCCCAAATTCCAACACAGACTCAGGTATATTTTGCTTATCTGTTCTTATTATAACATGTGATGAGGCTATATCTTTCATATGAAGCCAAATATCCCTCTTTTTCGCCTCTTTTAGTAGCAAAATGTTACCTTTTTCACTCTTTCCAAGCATCACTTTGAAACCCTCCATATAAAAAGTCTCATAAGGCTTTTGCTCCATCTTTGCCTTTTTGGAGTGCTTCTGCTTTGGAGAGAGTATATTTACCTCTACCTCATCACTAGCTTGCTCTATGCTGTGAAGAAGTTTCCCTAAAAACTCTATCTTTTCTTTCAAGTTATCTCTCTCGATATATAGTGATTTTGCCTTTTTCTTGAGTTTTTTTGAGCTAGAAAAGAGTATATTTGCAGCTTCACTTGCACTTCTAGCCTCTTTTGGCAATGAGATGTGAACCTCTTCGCCTTGCCAATCATTTAAAACTATATCCCTCTCATAACCCTTTACTTTATCCAGATTACTCAAAATCAAACTTCCCCAAAAATTCTGCTTCCCAGCTCGCTCCATCAGCACTTCTTCATCATCTAGCCTCTCTAAAATCTTTTGAAATTTATCTATCTTTTTCTGGATATTTTTTACTCTTTGAGATTTGATTTGACAAAGACGATTTTTGGCTTTCTGCGCATATAAATCATACAAATATACCTCTATATCATCTACTTGAAACGGTTTCTCTTCTAATTTAAAAGGTGGCAACTCCTTTAGCTCAGTGCCCACTTTGACACTTCGATACGAAACACTAGAGTCTATATGCCTAAGTGCCTCTAGCACGATTTGCGACTCATCCAAAATGATACAGTTTGTATTTCTACCCGTGAACTCAAACTGCAAACAACTCTTTTGTGCCTTATAACTGCTATCGCTACTGACAAAAATCCTCAAAACTCTATTTCCCTCTAAAACGGAGATATTTTCGATACTAGCCCTACCAAATCTCTTTCGCAACACAACATCAAAAGGAGCATTATATATCTTAGCTCTTCTATACTTATCTTTTTTAAATATATAAGCCCCGCCTTTTTTCATATCAAAAAAAAGACTCTCCCGAGCATCAAAAACTATCTCTATGATAGTATCTTCAACTCTTCTGATAGTAGTTATATTTCTATATTTCTGCATATACTGCGAGATTTGCATCAGCTCACTTAGTTTGATATCTTCTCCTTTGGGATTTGATTTGGTGTATTATACTATAACGAACTTGAGATATTATTTGTTTGACATATTTATATAAAAAATTATATAATACCTAAAAAAGGTTATACATCATGAGACCACTAACACAACTGAGAAAAAAACAGGTGGGACTTAGGCTACCGGAGTACCTTGTGAACGACATTGATAGCTTAGCTCAAGAGCATCAGTTAAACAGAAGTGATGTTATAATTGAATCCATAAAATCTTATATACAACTGCAAGCTGACAATGAGTTTATAAACAGTTTTGACAAAAGCTGCAAAGAGCTAAAAGAGATCATAAAAAATCCCGAAAAATCAAACTCCCTTAAAACCCTAGATGACCTTATAGATGAGTTGTGAGGTATTAATTCTTCGAGAGTTTTCTCTCGCAGTTAAAAAGCTGTCAAAAAAGTACAAAAAGATAAAATATGACTTAAAAAACTTGCTTATAGAGTTAACAAACAATCCAAAAGCAGGCATTCCCTTACAAAATAATTGCTACAAAATAAGAGTCAAAAACTCTTCAACACAATCAGGAAAACGCGGAGGATTTAGGGTGATTTACTATTTTTTAGACGATAACAATAAGATATATCTTATGAGCATTTACTCAAAAAACAGAAAATCCAACATAACTGAGCAAGAGATGTTGGATATATTGAAAGATAATAATTTAACTTAAAGGAATAAAATATGCTACTGAATTTTAACGACCAATTGGATAATTATAAACTTATGCGTCAAGCGATAATCCCCCGCCCTATAGCGTGGATTGTAACTGGGGACAGAGAGACAAATATAGCTCCGTTTAGCTACTTTATGGCACTAACCTCAACGCCTCCAACCATGATAGTATCTATCGGAGAGAAGAGTACAGGCGAGCCAAAAGACACACTTGCAAATATAAGAAAAAGTAAAAAATGCACAATCTGTATGCCAAGCGAATCTCAACTTCAAAAGATGCACTTTAGCTCAAAAGAGTTAAATCACGATGAGAGTGAAGCCGAACTTTTTGATATACCTTTAGACAAAAAACTAGAAGATTTTCCAGCTATGGTTGAAGGGGCGCCTGTTGCATTCTTTTGTGAATTATTTGATGAATTAGAGATAAAAGGAAGCGCTCACAAGCCTATAATCGTAGAGATAAAACAGATGTTTATAAATGACGCATGTTTTACAAACAGACAAAAGCTCCACTTTGAGTACGCTCCAATAGCAAGAATTGGCGGGGATTACAGTTTTTTAGGTGAAAAGATAGCGGCTCCAAAGATACCTTAAATAGTTTTTTGATACAATATTATCTCCCTTTAGATGCTTTCAAAGAGGCTCAGACCAAAGGGAGGATTTGTCTCTTTGAAAGCATCTAAAGGGAGCTAAATAACCCATTAATAAAACAAGGAACAGATATGCCTCAAACAATCACAGAGAAAATTTTTAGCGACCATGTGGGGCGCAAAGTAAAAGCCGGTGAGATTATCAGATCAAACATAGATATGGTCATAGGAAATGACATCACAACACCCATCTCTATAAAAGCTTTTGAAGATAGCGGCATGAAAGAGTTGGCAAATCCTGATGGATTCTCTATCGTCATGGACCACTTCATCCCCGCAAAAGATATAGCAAGTGCAAATCAGGCTAAAATAAGCAGAGATTTTGCATATAAACACAACTTAAAACACTTTTTTGATGAAAAAGATATGGGAATCGAACACGCACTTCTACCCGAAAAAGGGTTGGTAGTTCCAGGGGATGTCATCATCGGAGCAGATAGCCATACATGTACTCACGGCGCGCTCGGAGCATTTTCAACAGGCATGGGCTCAACTGATATATCTTTTGCACTCATCACAGGAGGAAATTGGTTCAAAGTACCCGAAGCCATCAAAGTTGTCTTTAGTGGAAAACCGGGTGAATTGATCTACGGAAAAGATTTGATTTTGGAAGTCATCAGACAACTAGGCGTAGATGGCGCACTCTATAAAACTCTGGAATTCACAGGCGACACTATAGTTCATCTCAGCATGGATGACAGATTTAGCCTATGCAATATGGCGATAGAAGCTGGTGCCAAAAATGGCATAATAGCAGTCGATGACACAACAAGAGAGTTTTTAGCAGATAAAAATCTAGCAAGAGAGCCAAAAGAGTTCTACTCAGATGCCGATGCTCACTATGTCCAAACGATACATGTAGATGTGGAAAAACTAGAGCCCGTTATCGCATATCCGAGTCTTCCTTCAAACGGCAAACCTTTGAGTCAAGCCGTTAAAGACGAGGTAGCAGTTGACCAAGTTTTTATAGGAAGTTGCACAAATGGAAGATTGGAAGATTTAAGAATCGCAGCAAAGATACTAAAAGATAGAAAAGTGGCTAGAAAAACTAGACTAATCATCACTCCAGCAACTCAAAAGATATCCCTGCAAGCTCAAAAAGAGGGCTTGGTCGATATCTTTATAGAAGCCGGCGCAGTCTTTTCAAATCCGACTTGTGGCGCATGTTTGGGTGGATACATGGGAATTTTAGGCAAAGATGAAGTTTGCATATCCACAACAAACAGAAACTTTATAGGCAGGATGGGGGATAGAAGTAGCAAAATCTATCTGGCAAATTCAGCAATCGCAGCAGCAAGTGCGGTAACCGGAAAGATAAGCGATCCTAGAGAGTTATGATTTTACCTCTACCTTGCGTCATACTAGCAGGCGGAAAAAGCTCCAGAATGGGAAAAGACAAAGCTCTTTTGCCATTTGGGAGCAAAAAAACTCTATGTGAGTATCAAATCTCAAAAGTATTGCCATGGTTTAAAAGCCTACATGTAAGCACAAAATCAAAAGATAAATTTGACTTTGAAGCTGCTTTCATAGAAGATACAAAAGAATTTGACGAATTCTCTCCTTTGGTAGCATTGTACTCTATACTCTCAAAATTTCAAACCAAAGTTGCACTGCTAAGCGTGGACACCCCCTTTGTCACCAAAGAGGTTTTTGAAAAACTGTATAAAAATTCTCAAAAGAGTGAGGTCACAATCGCAAAATCGCCATTTGGCACGCACCAACTTATAGCTATATATTCACCAAAGATTTTACCCACTCTGAAAGAGCAAATCGAAAAAGGTGACCACAAGATAAGAGACACTCTTACAAGAGTAGATACAAACTATGTTGATTTTTCGGATGATAGACTTTTTACAAACCTAAACAGACCTGATGAATACAACGAGGCAAGGAAAAGAGCATGATTGATCTTTTAACAAAACTACCCTCAAGAGACGCTCTAGAGAAAAGCTTAAAAGATGCAAAATACCCCATGCTGTTTCTAGTCGATATCAGAGGCTTTAAAGAGATAAACCTCAACCATGGAGATGAGAATGGCGATAAAATTCTCTGCTCTCTTGCATCAACACTATTAGATTTTGCACAAAAAAACGATATGCAAGCTTTTAGAGTTCAAAATGATGAATTTGCTCTGCTAAAAGATAGTGCATTTGACTTAGATGTAGCGGAAAGATTGATTTTAAACCTAACAAATACTATATCATCTCAAACAATTAATTGTAATGCCGAACAGATACCTATAAAGACAAATATCGGTATATCATTTGATTTAAATGACTCTTTAAAGAAGGCTTCTTTGGCATTATCATTAGCACAAAAAGAGAATCAACCATTTATCTCTTACTCACAGTTTGCCATCAAACTGCTTGAAGAAAAAGAGGAAAATATCTCCAAAGAGATTGAAACTGCCATCAACAGTGAACAAATCTTGCCTTTTTATCAAAAAGTAGTAGATTTCAAAGATTCTGTTTTATACAATGAAATTCTTTTACGATTGTCTCTAACAGACTCCTTGCAACCTCCAAAATTTTTCCTTGAAATTGCTAAAAAAAGAGGATTTTATACAACCATAGTCAAACTTCTTTCAAAAAAAATATCAAATATAGATATCAAAAAAGGCATCAACTTCTCTTTTAAAGATTTAAATGATGACGAGCTGTTTCTGTATTTGTTGCAAACATACAAAAATAGCAACACAGTTTTTGAGCTACATAGTGAAGGCAAAGCTATTTCAAAAAAGATAGTAGCAAAAATCGCAAAACTAAAAGAGAGTGGAATTGAAATATGCCTTGAAAATGTAAAAGATGATTCGGAGCTAGAAATATTTGACAAGTCAATGATCGACTTTGTAAAAGTAGATGGGGATATAACAAGGCTCTTGGATATTTGTGATGAAACAAAAGCTACATGTAGAGAAATATTGCAAAAATGTCATGAATTAGAGTGCAAAAGTATAGCTATGCATATAAATTCGGCTTCATCTCTAAATGAAGCAAAAGAGATGGGTTTTGACTATTTTCAGGGGTTCTTTTTTGGAAAACCAACCAAACTATTTGAAGGAAAACAACAATGATAAGACATATAGTTTTTTTAAAGTTAAGCAACAATTCACTTGAAAATAAGAGACTCATCAGAGATAGAATTCTCGCCCTAAAAAATGTTATCAGTGTCATTAGAAATCTAGAAGTTGGATTAAACTTTTCAAACGAAAGCAGAGCTTACGATATCGCACTGATAGCAGATTTTGACAACAAAGAAGAGCTTCAAACTTACGCAACAAATAGAACTCACCTGGAATTGATCCAAGATTTAAAATCTAAAAACACGATCAGCAAAGTTGTTGATTATGAATTTTAAATAGGAGTAGAATTGAAAATTTTAAAGCTTTTTTTCATCCTGCTCTTTTGCAGCTCTTATCTGCTCTCTTCTGATGTTTTGACCATATACAACAAAGCCCAGGCACTGGAAAAAGAGGGTAGATTCAAGGAAGCTATGCTTCTGTATAAAAAAGCAGCATCAGCGTCCATAAAACCTCTTAAACTTGAAAAAATTTTAAAAAACAGGGATGATAATCAAAGCATATTGACTTTTGGCGAAAATAGCATACAACGATACAAATACAGCAGCACAAACTCAAGCTTAAAAGAGATCATATTTTCTGAATTTGATGTGAAACCCTACTATATGAACTATCTGCTTCCTTTGACATATGATAGAATTTATCATAGTGGCAGAAAGAGAATGGAGACAAAGTTTCAAATCAGCTTCAAAAAAAGTCTTGCAAAAGATATATTTGGAGTGCAAAATGAACTTTTTTTAGGCTATACGCAAACCTCCTGGTGGCAAACAAGCGCAAAATCTTCTCCTTTTAGAGAGACAAACTATATGCCTGAACTTTTTATGATATTTCCATATACGAAAAAAGAGAGCCCATTAAAAGCCTATAAAATAGGCATCTTGCACCAATCAAATGGGCAAGGAGGTGTGCTATCAAGATCATGGAATAGAGTATATCTAAGCGGAATTTTTCAAACAAAAGGTATATTTATCATGCCAAGAGTTTGGTACAGACTTCCAGAGCATGCTAAAAAAGATATAAATGACACTAGCGGAGACGATAACCCGGATATATATGATTATCTAGGATATGGGGATTTAAGGATTTCATATCCATATAAAAGGCATCTTTTTACTCTCCTTATAAGAGATAATTTAAAATTCAACTCCCACAACAAAGGTGCTGTTGAGTTCAACTGGACATTTCCGCTCCCATGGATAAGTGACACCTATGGATACTTACAAATCTTCAGCGGATACGGCGAAAGCCTCATAGATTACAATAAAAGAAATGATAAAATCGGTCTAGGCTTTGCGATAACTAGATAAATACCTCTTGAGTCTTTCTATGCCTTCTCTCATATGCTCTATATTTCTAGTGTATGCAAATCTGATGTATTTGCTTGTTCCGTTATTGCCAAAATCCACTCCGGGAGTTGAGGCGACATGGAGTTTTTTTAAAAGCTCTCGAGCGAAGGCAAAGCTATCGTCACTGTATCTAGAAACATTTGCCCAGATATAAAAAGCTCCTTGGGACATAGCGTCTATCTCAAATATTTGTGATAATTCATGATATAAAAAATCTCTTCTTCTTTTGAATTCTTCTTTTACGCTCGCTTGGTAATCATCATCAAATGCCTCAAGCGCGCCATATTGGCTAAGAGTCGGGGCAGAGATAAAGAGATTTTGACACAAAATCTCCGCCTCTTTAAGCTTATGTTTTGGAACAATCACCCAGCCTAGTCTATTTCCCGGGACACAATAAAACTTCGAAAAACCATTTACTACATAACTGTTTTGACTAAATTCCAAAGCACAATTTGCCTCTTTTTCATAGGTTAATCCATGGTAGAGTTCATCTGAGATGAAAGCGATATTTTGCTCATCACAAAACTCTATCAACTCTTTAAAATTTTTAGTTTGATAGATATTTCCCGTAGGATTTGACGGAGACGATATCTGTAGGGCATCTAATTTTTTACCCACTAAATCCTCAACATGAAGCTCGAAGTCATCTTTTTTATCTATAGGCATAAAAACAGGCTCAATATCTAACATATGAGCAAAATTTTTATAGCAAGGATAAGATGGGTCACTCAAGCCAAGCCTTGATGAGTGTTTTAGTGTCAAAGAGTATGCTATCAAAAATGCCCCACTGGTTCCAGGAGTTAGAAAAATCTGTCTTGGATCGACATTTAAACCATATCGCCTCTCGTACTCCTGCGCTATCTTCTCCCTTAGTTCAAACAATCCCAAGCTTTCAGTGTAGGAAAATCTATCGTTATCTATGGCATCATGGAGTGCCTGCTTCACTTTCAAAGAGGGTGGCAAATCAGGCTGACCAACCTCAAAATGCACAGCATCATCATATTTTAAGGCATCTCGCACTATATCCATAACTATAAATGAACTCATCTTTGAACAACGCATAAACAACCTTTAAAATTTTACTAAAATAATAACAAAATTTCGATAAAATAAGAGATAAGGTTGCAATATGAAAAAACTAAAAGAAAATTTAGAAAACAATGGTTTTAGCGTATATTTTGTCAAAAATGCAGAAGAAGCTCTCCTTCTATCTAAAAAATTTTTAGAAGATGTTAAAAGCATAGGCTTTGGAGGATCAACCTCAGTTGCACAAATTGGTCTTTTGGATTATATTTTACGGCAAAAAGACCTCAAAGTTTTTAACCAGTACGAAAACGGAATCGATATGCAGGAGAACATCAAAAGAAGAAGAGAAGGGCTCCTTTCAGACCTATATGTAACTGGATGCAATGCCATCACTCAAAATGGTGAGCTTGTAAACGCAGATGGAAGTGGCAACAGAGTAGCGGCTCAAATATTTGGACCAAAAAAAGTTCTGCTTATCGCTGGCATTAATAAAATAGTTCCAACTCTAAAAGATGGATTTGAGAGAATCATGAATATAGCCGCTGTTAAAAACATAAACAGAATGAACGCAAAAGCTTCGGAAATGGGCAAAGAAGCCAAGTACAATCTTGAAAATATAGCAAACAAATTTGCCTATATAAATGGAGATGAAAAAGGAAGAACTCATATCATAATAGTTAACGAAGAGTTGGGATTTTAGTGATATAATTTGTTGATTATATTCCTGTTTCGTGAGGCTCAGACCAAAGGGAGGATTTGCCTCTAAGAAACAGGAATATAATCAACAAATTATAAATTGAGGAAAATATGAAACTTACGCATTTAGATGAAAAAGATAGACCAAAAATGGTAGATGTATCTGATAAAGCAGATACTTTTAGAGTTGCAAAAGCCAGTGGAATCATTAAGATGAGCCAAGAAGCTTACGATATGATAGTTGGAGAAAAGGCAAAAAAGGGTCCCGTGATCCAGACTGCTGTCATAGCTGCTATAATGGGCACGAAAAAGACGAGTGATTTGATTCCTATGTGCCATCCTTTGATGCTCACTTCGGTAAATTGTGATGTAGAGGAGTTGGATGATTTGCCTGGTTTTAAGCTCTTTGTCACATCCAAACTAAGAGGTCAAACTGGTGTAGAGATGGAGGCCCTGACAGGCGTGAGCATAGGGCTGCTAACTATATATGATATGGCAAAGGCGATAGATAGGTCGATGGTCATAAGCAACATTCAATTAGAAGAGAAAGATGGTGGAAAAAGTGGACAATACAAAAGAGCTTAAACTAGAGTATCCTTGCAATTGGAAATACAAGATGATAATCAACAAAGATGAAAGCGCCAAAAAGATTGCCAAAGAGGTAGTCGGCGAGAGAGTTCATGATGTTAAAAAATCACAAAACAGTTCAAACGGCAAATACACAAGCCATAGCCTAGAAGTTTTAGTTCACAGCACCGATGATAGGCAGAGTCTCTATGAGGCTCTAAAAAAGCATGATAAGATAAAATTTGTACTCTAAAGGAGATAAAATGGAATCAATACAGACAATTTTTTTAAACAGCATAAAAGAGAATAAGGAAAATCCTAGATTTATCAAGATACTAGAGGAACTTAGTTTTGAACTCTCTAAAAAGAAAATCCAAAGACTAAAGGATGACAAAAAGAGACAACAAAGAATCGCTGAACTTTTTGAGCAATATTGCAAAATATTGGACAATGAAAATATAAAAAATTCAGCAAATATTTCTGCGATTATTCATGGATTGATTAGTGCTATCAACTTTGACAAAGAGGAGTTTTTATACAAAACCATATACGAGATAGAGGAGTTAAAAAAATCTTCTATCAAGCAAAAAAAAGATATACAAAACAGCATCTCTGGAACATATAACGCACTAGAAAAACATATAAATTCTCTCCCCAAAGAGATGAGAGAAGTTAGTCTTGAAGCACTAAATGATACCAAACTAAGTGCTCTTGAGATGCTCGGAATCCTTAGTGAAACAACTCAAGAGGCACTTTTGACAACACTTGAAAAACAAAGTGATATAGAAGATACCACAAAGCAGATCACTAAAAATCTAACTTTTCAAGCTATCAATGATGGAGCCTTTTCAAAAAAGAGGATAATCGACATAGCCGGAACCATACTTGAGTCTTCACTAGAGCTTGCAAATGAAAATCTTGCCTTTTCAAAAGAGCTCGTACAAGGAAGCGTTCAAGGAACAAAAGAGGGCATACTGAAGTCGATAGACAAATTTAAAAATGATATAAAATTTGCACCAGACGATGATGAAATTCTCGTAGAAAATCTAGAATTGGTAAAAAACGAACTGCCTCACATAGAAGATGACTACATAGAGATGCTAAAACAGCATTCACAAAAATATGATGGCAGAGCAAAACAGATTTTAGATGAAATCATAGAGAGATATGATAGTTCAGTTGAAAAAGTAAAAAGAGCAACAACAGAAGCAAAAGAGGTCATCTCTCAAAGGATAGAAGAGTTAAAAACAGGTGTCAATATAGACGAACTGAAGGAAAAAGCCGAAGAGAAGCTAGAAAACCTCAAAAAAGATGTAGCACAAATCAGCAAAAAAGCAAATGAAACTATAGAAAATATAAAAACAAATGAAACAGCTAAAAGAGCAACAACAGAAGCAAAAAAACTAGGTCTCAGAGCATGGGAAGTAGCAAAAAATATGCTAAAGAAAGATTAGAGAAGGTCAACGACCTTCTCTAAAAAGTTTAGTATCTATATCTTATAGATAGTCTCAAATCAGAAGCACTCTTAACTGCTCCTGGAGTTGTATCAACATCCATTGGAGCTCCAGTTGAACCAAAGAACATGTCGCTACCTGTGTAAGCATAGTCGATATATGTATATCTAACTTGTGCTGTTAAGAATTTATTTAGCAATGGCAAGTCATAAAAAACCTCATAAGCATTACCACGGGCTGATAGTTTAGAGCCTACTAGAGTATCTTCACCATAGTCAAAGCTTCTCCAGTATTTACTTCCGTGATTATACTCAAGTCCCCATCTTGCTCCATCAACCAAGAGACATGGGAAATTTACACCAACATAATATGAAGTACCTGTTTCACTTTTTGTTGAGCCAAGCATTTCAGTTACTTGTTCAACAACACCTGTCATAGGATTAATAATACCATGCTTTCCTTTTGGATCTGTCTTGCTCCAAGCAAATGATGCAAAAACATTTGTATCATCAAGGAAATCATTTATACCATCGCCTATGCCTGAAGATTGAAAAGATAGTGCGCCACCAGTCATATCTCCAACATCAACGAGATTTGCATCATAACCATCTGCACCAGTTGTGCCATTCACATCATTAAGACCCTTGTGATATCCAAAGTTAGTTCCCATCATGTTCCATGCTTTAAACCAATTAAACATAACTGTGTATTGACCATCATCATACAACTTCATTATAATGCCTGCTAGATCCATATTTGCTGAGTTTAAATCACTTTGAACATATGGAGTCTGAGTAGCGCTAGGACTAATACCATTTAGACCTTGTTTGCCCATATAATTATCAAACCCAGGATATTTAGCATCTGCATTAGAGTTTCCTCTACCCAAGCAGATTTTAAAGTATTGACCTGATATGCCTGTTACATTTTCTAGTTGCCACATAAAGCTTGCACCATCAAACTCCATATTTATATTGTGACCTATTGGAGAAGCTGGCTTATCTTCATCATCTCTATAGTTTGTCAAAAATCCATTTACTGACGGCCTTCTACCAAGACTTACAGTATATGGTACTTTACCCATATTTCCAAAGTAGATGAAATATGCCTCTTTCAGTCTAAAGTTTGCATCTCCACTTGGTGTCTCATCTGCATACCAATCCATATTTTGAAAGGAGTTGTAAGGTTGAACACCATTGTATCCAAATGTCTTATAAACTCCCAAAGCACCATGAAAGACTAAATCATCTCTTGGTTGTGCTGCCATTTTAAGTATAAACTTATTTGTCCAAATGCCAGCACTAGCATCATGTGCCACATTACCACGCATATCTGGAGTATGATTTAACTTATAGTCTATCACATCATAAGAAGTTCTCAAATCTGCACTAAATTTTATATTATCATGCGCATCATGAGCTTTTACTTCTAACAACTGTCTCTTCAAAGATTTTATGTTTATCTTTTTTTGAGCAGCTTTTAGCTCTTTCATCTGAGCTTTTAAAGCCTCTATCTCTGCCTTCATGTCCATATCTTTTGCCATAGCAAAAGAGCTAAAAAGAGCCCCGATTAAAACGGGAGCAATTAATCTCTTCATCTCAAACCTCCAAATTTATAAAATTTCATTAAAAGGTCATAAAACCTTTACATATTGAAATACTATCCAAATAAAGATAAAATATAATTTAAATAATAATCTAAATGTAAAATTAATTTAACTTTATATTTTAAATAAATTATAATAATTGATATTTTACATAATTTTTGCTTAATCTATGAAAAGTCAAAATATTATGTTTAAAATTTTAGAGTATAATTCATAAATTTTTCTAAAAGCGGGATAGTACAGTGTTAATCGAAACATCTAGAAGAAAATTTTTAAAGCAGAGCGTTGCCCTTATGGTTTATGGTAGTAGTTCTTCACTTTTTGCAAATCATACAACGACCTCATTTACTTATACATTTACCACTAAAACTTCAGAAAAAGATGCAAAAAATATTCCCTATCTTTGCAATATATGCAGAAACAAATGTGCCGGTTTTGCCAGAGTTGAAGATGGAATTGTAACTAAACTAGATCCAAATCCGTACTTTCCAAAGAGTAGAAATATGCTCTGCCCAAAAGGAAACTCAGGCATACAGGCTCTTTATGACAAAGATAGATTAAAATACCCCCTCATTAGAATCGGCAAAAGAGGTGATGGCAAATACAAAAGAGTTACATGGGATGAAGCACTTGAATATATAAAAAACTCTCTAGTTGAAATTTTAAACAAAGAGAGAGACAACCGCTCAACTATCGCTTACTGTAACGGCGAAGGCTTTGAAAAAGAGGAGATGATCAGGTTCTTTGGTGGGAAAATAGGTAGTTCAAACTTCCTAGATGAAGGCTCCATCTGCCTAAATACAAGATTAGGCGCATATTTGCTAACAATAGGAACTGTAGGTGAACCTGATGTTGGTGGAAGCGACTACATCATCTTTGCTGGTTCCAACAGACTAGAGTCCTTAGTGACGCCAGACAGTATAGAGCTTGCAAAAAAGAGAGATGCCACCATCGTTGTGATTGACCCTAGATGCACAGTGACAGCCAATAAAGCAGATATTTGGCTACCCATCAAGCCTGGAGGCGACCTAGCTTTTTGTCTTGCTATGACTTTTGTCGCCTTAAAAGATAAACTATATGATAAAGATATAGTCAAAAAGCATTTTAAGGATTTCAAAGAGTATAAAGAGTTGATTTTAAACAGTGGCTATACACCACAATGGGCAGAGACAAAAACAGGCATTGATGCTGCTTTGATAGAGAAGGTAGCAAGAGACTTTTTTAATGCGCAAAGACCACTATTTCATCCGGGAAGAAGAAGCGTTGGAAGCAGAAATGATTTTCAGTTTAGAAGGGCGATGGTTTTACTCAATGCAATGGCTGGAAATATCAATACGAAAGGTGGTATCATCTATGGGAAACCTCTAAAACTACCACATATCGAAGTAGATGAACCTCTTTACTCTAACTCAAAAGATAGATTTGATTTAGAAGGAATCGCTTATGGTTCTGCGCAAGCTGGAAGCTGGATAAATTTCAGAAAAAGAGTGCTAGAAAACACGGCACCATATAAAATCCGAGCTCTAATCGCTAGAAAACACAATATTATGCAAAGCATACCAAACATATCTAAAACAGAAAAATTTTTAGAGAGTTTAGACTTAGTAGTGGTTATAGATACAATGCCAAGCGATACTGCGATGATGGCAGATGTAATTTTGCCCGAATGCACATACTTAGAAAGAGAAGATTTAGCAGTTAGCTTTAACTATCTTGAGCCATCAATCGCACTTAGAAACCAGGTAATTAAGCCTATGTATGAGAGTTTGCCTCTACATGTAATACTTAAAAAGTTAGGCACTAAACTGAATAAGCCCCTTTTTAATGTAAGCAAAAAATTTGATGAATCTCTAAAAGAAGATATACAAAAATTTGGAGAGAGAGAAGCATTTAAGCGAGGTGGGTATGATTTGGTAGAGCTATACAGAAAAACACTACAAGAGAGAAATAGAGATATGATTGTCTCAACATATGGTACAGAAGCCTATAAAACCCTCAAGCAAAAGGGAGTTTGGTACCCAAATATGAAAACATATCGCAAAAAGATCTTTAACAACTCTTATAGCTACTATCCTGAAGATAAGAAAAAGTATCGAACAAATGATGACTATACAGTTAACTGCAAATTGAAAAAAATGGAAAAATACAACCTAGATCCATTCCCTCTGTGGAGAGATGAGTATGACTATCATGTCCCAAAAGGAATGTTTAGATTGATAACAGGAAGATATATATACTATACTCAAAGTGCAACTTCAAATAATGAAATGTTAAGAGATATACAATCAACAAACCACGCATGGATCAATAACAGTGTTGCAAAAAGGTTACATATCGAATTAGGGGATTTGATCGAGATAAAAAGCAGTGTATCCAAAATATATATAAAAGCATATCCAACCAATAAAATAGCACCCGATATACTCTTTTTTGCACACGGTTTTGGCGAAAGTTCAAAAGAGCTAACAAATGCTTATGGCAACGGTGCAAGCGACAATGAGATAATAGAAGACAAAATCGAAATGGTATATGGAGATGCAGTTATGAATGAGACAAATGTAAGCATAAGGAAAGTAGGATCATGAGATATGGTATGGCATTTGATTATGAATTATGCATAAACTGCAAAGCTTGCGTAGTCGCCTGCAAAGAGGAGAATGGGATCGAAAAAGGTGCAAACAAACATAGGTTATGGATAGACTCTGATGATTTGGAAGGCGATTACTTTTCCCTCCAAAGATCAAGGACAACTTTCAAGCCAGTAAAACAGTGCCAAGAGTGCCTTCATCCTTTTTGTATGCCAGTTTGCCCAGTTGACGCTATAACAAAAGGAACAGGCGGTATCGTTATGACTGATGCGAAGAGTTGCATACTATGCATGAAATGCATAGAGGTTTGCCCCTATGAAGCCAGGTATGTAGATGACAAAAGAGGGTTTGCAGATAAGTGCATCTTTTGTTCAGATACAAGACTAGCAAGAGGCAAAACTACAACAGCATGTCAGATAACATGCCCCGCAAAAGTAAGGATATTTGGTGATCTAGATGATAAAGATAGTGAAATTAGTAAAATATTAAAAGAGAGAGAGTATTCACAACTAGAATATGGCAACAATCAACCACATCTATTTTATCTGAAGCCATTAAAAAAATAGGAAAATCAAAAATAAATCAAGAAGTTAAGAAAAAAGTTATAAAATTAAATAAGTAAAAGTAAAATTCCAAGAATCCGGCAGCGACCTACATTTCCACAACAGTAAGCTGCAGTATTATCGGCGATGAGTTGCTTAGCTTCTAGGTTCGAAATGGGACTAGGCGTTTCCAACTCTCTATAGCCACCGGAAATCTTGAAGTAAATATATAAACATATACTTAATTCAAGATTTGACTCTTGGATTAGTTAAAGTTATTGTCAAGTCAACAAAGATTGCAAATTAAAACAATTCGACTAGATTTCTCTACTCAATGATCAATCTTATTATACTTAATAAGAAAGTGATACAATCGAATATAAAAAAGTAAGCCAAACGACCT
>Ga0256840_1001446_pt1 | contig 22326 bp, 21 predicted proteins | sample 355202metaG_FD_185969 | JGI IMG/M metagenome (GOLD analysis project Ga0256840, IMG submission 185969) | Hydrothermal vent microbial communities from Mid Atlantic Ridge, Atlantic Ocean - 355-202 | ecosystem: Environmental > Aquatic > Marine > Hydrothermal vents | place: Atlantic Ocean: Mid...
GAATTTTATGAATTTTAATATCTCTTCCTAACTTAATTATTGCGAGTTCCTCATCATCTAAATAAACTGCATCTTTAGTATATTCAATAAATGGAGAAGCATCAGATGCTACAAAAAATTCTTGACTGTTTTCACCTATACCAATAGCTATAGGGCTTCCTAAACGCGCAACAATTATTTCATCTGGCTTAGTAACATCAAAAACAGCAATTGCATAAGCTCCAACAACATTTGTAAGTGCTAATTGAACAGCTTTTCCTAATTTGCAATTATTGGTGGTTTTTACCTCTTCTATTAAATTTATTAAAACTTCTGTATCTGTTTCGCTTTTAAAAGTATATCCTCTTGTTAAAAGTTCTTTTTTTAACGTATTGTAGTTTTCTATTATTCCGTTATGAACTATTACTAAATTTCCTGAACTAGAAACATGTGGATGTGAATTTTCATTATTGGGAATACCATGGGTTGCCCAACGTGTGTGCCCTAAAGCTAAATTTCCATTAATATCTTTATTTTCTGCAAGTTTTTTTAATTCAGCAACTTTTCCTTTTGTTTTATAAAGTTGCATTCCCTTTTCATTGGTTAAAACAACTCCTGCGCTGTCATAACCTCTATATTCTAAACGCTGTAAACCGTTTATAACTATTGGGTATGCCTTTCTAAAACCTAAATAACCAACAATTCCACACATAATAATTTATGTTATTAATTATTAATTTGAGAGTAAGAAATTTCGAGTTTAACTTTTTTATCTCCAGCACTTTCATTTGCTCCAAACAGAACAACTCCTTTTGGGTTCCAATTAAAATCTTTTATTTTATTATCTATAATACTCGCAGGTAAATCTGTAGCATTATAGACTCTTAATCCTAATTTTACTAAATCTAAAGGCTCTTCAGATTTTAGAAGTTCTGATATATAATCTGTAATTTTAAATTCATACTTATACGGATTTCCATTTTCATCTCTTTCTAATCTTCCTCCAAAAGCGGCCAACCCTTCAGACATCATGTCTCGTATTTGCTCTTTTTTATCATAATTATACAATAAAAGTTGCTCTGGAGCAATATTACTTGATGCGTTTTGATCTACATAAAAAGTTAAATTTGCATCTGTAATTAACCAATTATTATTTTGTAATTCGGTTATATCTTCGTTTTTAAATAACTCTAAAATTTCCATAGTTCCAGCTGCTCCTTGCACATACAGCCTATCGCTACCACTTTGGCGAGAATTTGTATAATCTCTTTCTAATATATTTGATTTAATAGCTCCAAATAAAAATATAAATTCTTTCTTTATTCTAACCCCTTGCTCTCCAATTACTCCATTTCCATTTAAATCTATATCTGCTCCCTCATCTTCATCATTTGAAAAATATATCGTTATTTTTGCATTTGCCATATTTAGCGATATTAAATGCGATTTATCATTCAATAATTCTTCTGCCTCAATATACAGCCCTCTAAAATAATGATGGAAATCATCTAACGATGAAAATTCACTGCCAGATGCATTATCAACAAATATTTGTTGAATCATACTTTCATCTAAAGGAATTTTAATACTTGGACTTAGGTCAGATTGTTTAATTGTATCTTTATCGTACACTGTTCCATCAGCCAAATATCTTTTTATTACAGATACTGTATCATCTGGATTTACTTTAAAGTTTGCTGAATAAAAAGGTGTTGTTCCTTTTTGAAATACTTTATCTGAATAATAAACTGCATTTTTTGAAGGGTCTTCTGGGTCTAGCGTATTTAAAAAAGTTTTAAGTTCATAAACACTTAATTGAAATTCAACATCTGTATCACCAATAATTGAGTCAATAGAAAATTTAGGTTTTCCATCAGCATAATTTTCTTCTCTTGTTACTTGATATGGAATATTGAGTATTACTGAATCAATACTTGAATTTGTCCCATAATTATACTCAACATCAATTACCGGCAGTGATAATTGAGATACAATTGATGCTTTTAACTTTCCAAATTCAGAATCTGAATATACACCCAATAAATATTGAGGAATACTAGTTGTGGGTACTCTATCAATATTTTGAGGCGTTGCAACAACTTCTGAAGTTAAAGAGTTTGTACTAAAATTATTGTTATCTACAAGATTTACACCAATACTTTCAATGTTTTTTTCACATGAAATTATCGTAAAAAACACTAAGAATAATAATCCCAAGTATTTAATTGCACTTACAACTTTTGTTGTCATATATAATTTTTGATTTTTTTTGATTGAACTATAAAACTTTATTTAAATAAAATTCTGTGTAAGCAGTATCAAATTCACTAACAGGGAAGTAATCCAATACTGGTTTTTCGGTTACTTTTAAAATTTCGTCTAACTCACTAGGAAGTTCTTCGCTACCTTTAATAACTGCATCAGAATTTTGAATTGCATTAATTAATATATTTATATGGTTTGGATTAGACAAAGTTTCTATTGTTGACTCATCAATATTGTCAAACTTAATTTTTTCACTAAACTTTTTATTTAACGAACCTTCAAAACCATTATTATAAACAGATGTAACTATTTTACTTTCTGAAAATAATGCATCATCTTTATAGTATTCTTTAATATATAATGGTAAAAGTGACGCCATCCATCCATGAACATGGATAATGTCTGGTGCCCAATTTAATTTTTTTACGGTTTCAATTACACCTTTTGCAAAAAATATTGCACGCTCATCATTATCATCAAATAACTTGTTATCTTCATCGGTATACAGTGCTTTTCTTTTAAAATACTCATCATTATCAATAAAATAAACTTGCATTCTTTCTTTTGGAATGGAGGCAACTTTAATAATTAATGGCATATCCATATCATTTATCACCAAATTCATTCCAGACAAACGAATAACTTCGTGTAATTGATGTCTTCTTTCATTTATTAAACCATATCTAGGTATAAAGATTCTTGTTTGCCCTCCTTTGCCATGAATCATTTTGGCTGCTTCAAATGAAGATGTTGATAATTCGTTTTCTGGCAAATAAGGTATAACTTCCGAAGAAACAATCAATACTCTCTTATCTTTCATAATCCAACTATATATTTTAAATATTATGCAAAATTACGAAATTTTATATAGAATTTAGCTTGAAAAATGTAAGTTTGCACGCTTTTAACGTTTATTAACAATACTATATGTTAGTTTTTGCTAAAATAAAATCAATACAAGAAAATCTAAAGTCTTTAAAAAAGGGAACTTCAATTGGTTTTGTTCCCACTATGGGAGCACTTCACAAAGGGCATTTATCACTTATTAAGCAAGCAAAAACTGAAAATAATATTGTTGTAGTTAGTATTTTTGTAAACCCAACTCAATTTGATAAAAAAGAAGATTTAATTAATTATCCTAAAACTATTAATCAGGATTTAACTCTTTTAAAAAAAATAGATTGTGATATTGTTTTTACTCCAACTGCTGAAGAAATTTACAGTAACAATATTAAACCCCAAGTCTTTAATTTTGATGGATTAGAGCATCAAATGGAAGGGAAATTTAGAGAAGGACATTTTGATGGTGTAGGGACTATTGTTAAACGTTTTTTTGAAATTATAGCTCCCACTAACGCTTATTTTGGCGAAAAAGATTTTCAACAACTCCAAATTATTAGAAAAATGGTGCAAAAAACCCATTTGCCATTAAAAGTAATTGGCTGTCCTATTTATAGAGAAGAAGATGGCTTAGCTATGAGCTCTAGGAACTTAAGACTCTCAAAAGAACATAGACAAGCTGCACCCTTTATTTATAAAATACTTAGGCAAGTAAAAAACCTGTTTGGCACAAAAAATGCTTTAGAAATAACAAAGTGGGTTGAAAATGAATTTAAAAAACAACCTTTATTAAAGTTAGAATATTTTGAAATTGCCAACGAAGAAACACTTCAGCCAATTAAAAATAAAGATTTTAAGCAAAATTATAGAGCTTTTATAGCTATTTTTGCTGATGAAATTAGACTTATTGATAATATAAGTTTATAAATATGAACCGTTTAACACAAAATTATTAATTTTGCACCATGCAAATAGAAGTAGTAAAATCAAAAATTCACAGAGTAAAAGTAACCGGAGCCGATTTACAATATATTGGTAGTGTTACTATTGATGAGGATTTAATGGATGCCGCAAATATTGTACAAGGAGAAAAAGTTCAAATAGTAAATATTAACAATGGTGAACGCCTTGAAACATATGCCATTCCTGGTCCTAGAAAAAGTGGTGAAATTACATTAAATGGCCCTGCTGCCAGAAAAGTTGCTAAAGGAGATATTGTTATTATAATTTCTTACGCAATAGTAGATTTTGAAGAAGCAAAATCTTTTAAACCATCACTTATTTTTCCTAATGAAATGGATAATTCATTAACGTAATTTGAGTTTTAATATAAAAAAAATCAGTTTTATAACACTCCCTATTGCATTGGGAGTGTTTTTAATTTGGTATTCACTCTCAAAATTAACAGATAATGATATACAATCTATAAAAACATCTTTTAAAACAGCAAATTATTGGTGGGTTGCCCTATCGTTATTTTTTGGTGTATTAAGTCATTTATCTCGTGCATACCGCTGGCAATTTTTATTAGAACCATTGGGTTATAAACCGCGATTTGCTAACAGTATTATGGCTGTTTTAATTGCCTATTTACTTAATTTAGTTATTCCTAGATCTGGTGAGGTTGCCCGTGCTGCTAGTATTAAAAAATATGAGAAAATTCCTTTTAAAAAAGCCTTTGGAACTATTGTGGCAGAACGTGTTGCCGATGTAATTATGTTACTTTTTATTACTGGAATTGCATTTTTTTTACAAGCAGAACTTCTTGCAAGTTATCTTTTTAAAGAAACTGAAGAAAGTAGTCTTATTCCTAAAGTTTTCTTTTTTATTATGCTACCTGCAATTGGCTATTTTACTTATACTATTTTAAAAAAATCGAAAAATTCTTTTATATTGAAAATAATCTCATTTATAAATGGTTTAATGGATGGCGTTAAAAGCATAAAAAGAATGGAAAAGAAATGGCAATTTATTTTCCATACTGTTTTTATATGGACAATGTATGTTCTTATGTTTTACGCAACAACTTTTGCTTTACCCGAAACTACAAATTTACCTTTTGCTGCAATTATTGTTGGTTTTGTAGTAGGTGGGTTCAGTATGGCTTTAACTAATGGTGGTTTAGGAACTTACCCTGTATTTGTTGCAAGTGCTCTTATATTATACCATGTTGATGATAACCCTGCGCGTGCCTTTGGATGGATTATGTGGACTGCACAAACTTTAATGGTAATTGTATTTGGAGGTCTATCTTTCTTATTGATACCCATCTATAATAAATTTCAAAATAACTAAGAATTCTTAGTATATTTACTTTTTTCAACTCATTTAAAAATGACTAAAACTAAAACAACTTTTTTTTGTCAAAATTGTGGTACTCAATATGCAAAATGGCTAGGACAATGTAACTCTTGCCATCAATGGAATACAATTGTTGAAGAGGTTATTCAAAAAGAAGAAAAAAGAAGTTGGAAACAAACTACCAAAACAAAAAGAATAAGCAACGCTTTAAAAATTAATGAAATCCCCTTCGATAAAGAAGATAAAATTTCAACAAAAAATAATGAATTAGACAGAGTTTTAGGTGGTGGATTGGTAAGAGGGTCTATGCTTCTTTTAGGAGGTGAACCTGGTATTGGGAAATCTACTTTAATACTTCAAATTGCTTTAACACTTCCCAAAAAGGTACTATATGTTTCTGGTGAAGAAAGTCAATCACAAATAAAAATGCGAGCTGAACGATTACAGAACACCAATACAAATTGTTTAATTTTAACTGAAACAAATACACAGAATATTTTTAAGGTTATTGAAGAGTTAACTCCTGATGTGGTTGTGATTGACTCTATTCAGACCTTATATACAGAATATATTGAAGCTTCTCCTGGTTCTATTTCACAAATTAGAGAAACAACAGCCGAACTTATTAAATTTGCTAAAGAAACTGCAACACCTGTACTCCTAATAGGGCATATAACTAAAGATGGCAACATTGCTGGCCCAAAAATATTAGAGCATATGGTTGATGTTGTATTACAATTTGAAGGTGATAGAAATCACACATATAGAATATTACGAGCCATTAAAAATAGATTTGGGTCTACTGCAGAAATTGGAATTTATGAAATGCTACATACAGGTTTACGCCAAGTTGAAAACCCTTCTGAAATTCTAATTTCTCAAAAAGAAGATAATTTGAGCGGTACTGCAATTGCTGCTACATTAGAAGGCATAAGACCTTTAATGATTGAAGTTCAAGCTTTAGTAAGTACGGCTGTTTATGGAACACCTCAGCGTTCATCTACTGGTTATGATATAAAGAGGTTAAACATGCTTTTAGCAGTTTTAGAAAAACGTGCGGGGTTTAGGTTAGGTGCAAAAGATGTATTTTTAAATATTGCAGGAGGCATAAGGGTTGATGATCCTGCGATAGATTTAGCTGTAATAAGTGCCATTTTATCTTCAAATGAAGATATTGCAATTCCTCAAGACTTTTGTTTTGCAGCTGAAATTGGGTTGGCCGGTGAAATTCGCCCTGTAAGTAGAGTTGGACAACGCATTTTAGAAGCAGAAAAACTTGGGTTTCATAAAATATTTATTTCAAAATTTAACAAGGTAAATAGTTCAAATTACATCATTAAAATAGTAAAAATCACAAAAGTTGAGGATATTTTTTCTAATTTATTCACATAAAAAAACTTGAGATAAACTCAAGTTTTTTTACAATAGTTTAACAACTATTTTATCTCTTATTTGCTTCTATTATATATTTCTCTAACGCCATAGTCATTGAAGGTGTTTCAGGAGTTGGAGCTTGAATACTACATTTCAACCCAGCTTCAGTTGCCGCTTTAACAGTTGAATTTCCAAAAACAGCTATACGTGTATTGTTTTGCTTATAATTAGGGAAATTCTTAAATAAAGAATCTATCCCAGATGGGCTGAAAAATACCAAAATATCATAAAAAACATCTTCTAAATTTGATAAATCGCTAACTACTGTTTTAAATAAAATAGCTCTATCCCAGTTAACATTAATTTCATTTAAAACTTCTGGAATTATCTCTTTCAACTTATCAGATGATGGTAGTAAAAATTTTTCGTCTTTGTACTTTTTAATAATTTTAGCCAATTCAGGAAATGTTCTTTTTCCTACATAAATTTTTCGTTTACGATATACGACATACTTTTGTAAATAAAAAGCTACAGCTTCAGACTGACAAAAATACTTCATATCATCAGGTACTGTAAATCGCATTTCCTCTGCAATTCTAAAAAAATGATCAACAGCATTCCTACTCGTTAAAATAATAGCCGTATAATTATTTAAATCAATTTTTTGAACTCTAACATCTTTCGCTGAAACCCCTTCAACATGAATAAACGGCACAAAGTCAATTTTAACTTTTTGCTTTTCCATTAATTCAACATAAGGAGAGTTTTCAGTTTTAGGAGGTGGTTGAGAAACTAGTATTGTTTTCACTTTCATAAGCTTCAATTTTATTTTCAAATAGTTAGTTTTAAAACAATTATTAAAGGCGCTATTTCAAGGGCGCAAATGTACAAAATAAAATAGAACAAGTTATTATAAATAAGCTTTTTATTCATTGAAAGTATTAAAACATACCTTACAATTAGTAACAGCATAAATAAAACTACTGTAAATTCAAAAAACAATTTGTTGTAATATTTCAAATAAACGCTTACAAATAAAAAGGGCAAAATCCACAAAATCAGGTTGTTAAAGTAGCTTAGTTTATCAAAAACTATTTTACTATATTCATCCTTAAAGTTAAATAAATATGCTAGTAAAAAGCCTAATACATGACCTAAGCCAAAATACAAACTAACTAAAAATAAAATCAATAAATAACCCCTAAAATTCAATAATTCATCTTGAAACTGAAAATAAACATTCATTAAAAAAAACAATAATGACAGCACTAAAAGTTGTACACTAAAAAGTAGGATTTGAAACCCATTTAGTAGTTTTCTTTTTTCTTTGTTGAAGTATATTGAAAGATGATTTCTTGAAAGGAAGAACACATTTGTACGAGATAATCTTTCATTGTATACAACTTTGGCAATTGTTAAAACAATTAAAATCGCTAAAAAAACAACTGTTATCCAATCTTTATTTTGATATATTATTCTTATAGCTTCAAACATTGAGTTAAGGTATATTTTTAACGCAAAATTAGGAATAATTTGTTTTATCTTTGTCAAATAATTTTGTTAGATGTCAAATACACTTGTTATAATTCCTACATACAATGAAAAAGAAAATATTGAAGCCATTATTAAAGCCGTATTTTCTCAGGAAAAACAATTTGATATATTAGTTGTTGATGACAGCTCTCCAGATGGAACATCTGAAATTGTTTCTAACCTCCAACGTGAATTTTCTAATTTATTTTTAGAAATTAGAAAGAAAAAAAATGGTCTCGGTGCTGCCTACATCCATGGTTTTAAATGGGCTTTGAGTAAAAATTATGATTATATTATAGAAATGGATGCTGATTTTTCGCATAATCCAAAAGATTTAATATATTTATACAATGCTTGTGCTATTGATGGGGCTGATTTTTCAATAGGATCTAGGTATCTAAACAATAAAATTAATGTAATTAATTGGGATATTAAACGATTACTTTTATCCTATTTTGCTTCAAAATACGTAAAAATTATTACTCAAATCCCTATTTATGATACTACAGCAGGTTTTGTTTGTTACAAAAGTAATGTGCTAAAAAATATTGAATTAGATAAAATTAAATTTGTTGGATATGCTTTTCAAATTGAGATGAAGTTTAAAGCCTGGAAACGAAAATTTAAACATAAAGAAATCTCAGTTATTTTTACTGATCGTAAAAAAGGAACTTCTAAAATGAGTGGCTCCATAATTTCTGAAGCTGTGTTTGGAGTTATAAAAATGAGATTGCAAGGCTTGCCTAAATAAAAAAGAAAAAGAAAAAAACATGAGTTTAACACTTATTAAAAATGCTAAAATTGTTAATGAAGGAAAAACAATTGAGGGAGATGTATTAATTGACGGAGAATATATTATAGATATAGATTCTTCAATAAGTCCAAAATCGGCTAATACAACTGTTATTGATGCCGAAGGTAAATATTTAATTCCAGGGGTTATTGATGATCAGGTTCACTTTCGTGAGCCAGGATTAACCCATAAAGCAACCATAAAAACCGAAAGCAAGGCTGCTGTTGCCGGTGGAATAACTTCATTTATAGAAATGCCAAATACAATTCCACAAGCAACAACTCAACAATTGTTAGAGGAAAAATTTAAAATTGCTTCAAAAAATTCATACGCTAATTATTCATTTATGTTTGGCGGAACAAATGATAATTTAGAAGAATTATTAAAAACAAACCCTACAAATGTTGCTGGTATTAAGTTGTTTTTAGGTTCTTCAACTGGGAATATGCTTGTTGATAATGATGCTATTTTAGAAAAAATATTTTCATCAACAAAAATGCTTATTGCAGTACATTGTGAAGATGAGCAAACTATAAAAAACAACTTGGCGTCTTATTTAAAAGAATATGGTGATGATATCCCTATGGAAATGCACCCAAAAATTAGAAGTGAACAAGCTTGTTATTTATCTTCATCAAAAGCCATTGAGTTAGCTAAAAAAACAGGAGCTCGTTTGCATGTTTTTCATCTATCAACTGAAAAGGAAACACATTTATTTACCAATAAAATTCCTTTAGAAAAAAAACAAATTACTGCTGAAGTTTGTGTTCACCATTTATGGTTTGATGAAAATGATTATAAAAAAAAGGGAACATTTATAAAATGGAATCCTGCAATCAAAACAAAAGAAGATAAAGAAGGTTTATGGAAAGCCTTATTAAATGATAAAATTGATATAATTGCTTCAGACCACGCGCCACACACAAAAGAAGAGAAGCAACAAGTTTACACAAAAGCGCCAAGTGGCGGCCCTTTAGTACAACACGCTTTACCTGCTTTATTACAAGCTCATAGAAAAGGTAAGATTTCGGTTGAAAAAATTGTTGAAAAAATGTGTCACAATCCTGCAAAAATATTTAAAATTAAAAAAAGGGGATTTATAAAAAAAGGGTATTATGCCGATTTGGTGTTGGTAGATCTTTATTCACCTTGGACTGTTACCAAAGATAATATTTTATACAAATGTGGATGGTCTCCTTTTGAGGGAACCACTTTTTATTCAAAAATTACACATACATTTGTCAATGGGTATTTAGCCTATTACAATGGTGATTTTCATCAAGAATTAAAAGGCAAACGCCTGCAATTTGACCGAACAAATGAATAAATTTTTTTATATAATTATTTTAAGTGTGTGTTTTGGTGCCTGTACAAGCAATACAATACTAAAGAAGCCCAAAAACTTGATACCAAAAGAAGAGATGGTTGACTTATTAACAGATATATTTATAGCAAATGGTGCTATGAGTGTTAAAAATACGAACCTACAACGCAATGTGAATTATTTTCCGTTTGTTTTTGAAAAATATAAAATAGACACCACTAGATTTAAAGAAAGTAATTATTATTATACCTCTAGAATTGATGATTACGATGAGATTTTAGGGGAAGTTGACAAGCGTTTAAAAGCTCTAAAACACCAATATGAAAATGAACTTAAGATTAGAGATTCTATCAAACGAACGAAGAGAGATTCATTGAGGAAAGCAGCGCCCCATAAAAAATTCAAGCAACGTGAAATTATACAGGGAGTTCAAAAGAATAATTTAAAAAATAAAATTATTGAATAAACTATTTCTCATATAGTTTACAAACTGCTTTTATAGTAGTAAAAACTGGTTCAAACTGAAAATTAATAGCTTTTTTTATTTTTTCTGAAGAGTAGTAATGTTTATTGTGAATTGCTTTTGAAGATTGCTTTGTAAGTAAAGGAGGCTTACGTGTTAAAAAAGCTCTTATTTTTTCTATACGCCAACCCATAGCACTCATTAATTTTGTAGTTTTAATTGTGGGTCTTTTTTTATTAAAACTATCTGCTATCTTAAAAAAAACATCTTTAAAACTAACATTTTCAGAAACTAAAATGTAACGTTCATTTTTTATATCACTTTTCATTAATTGTATCATCACTTTTGCCACATCAGTAGCCGATACAAATCCTGTAATTCCTTCAGAATAAAATTTTAATCCATTGTAAATTTTCGAAAAAAGCTCTCCCGTCCCATTGTGCCAAAACCCCGCACCTAAAATTACTCCTGGATTAACTATTACCATATCAACACCTTCTTGAGAAGCTCTCCAAACCTCCATTTCGGCACCATGCTTTGTTATTGCATAACCGTAGTTGTTTAACTCTACATTCCATTCGCAATTTTCATCTATAATTTTATTATTTATAGATTTTTCAATAGTAGCAATTGAACTAACATAACATATTTTTTTTACCTTTTTTGTAATACAAAGATTTACAATATTAGAAGTGCCTTCAATATTAACTTTATGCATAGCTTTGTTGTCTTTCGAGTTAAAAGAAATTAATGCCGCTGCATGGTAAACTTCTGACACATTTTCAAAGGCTATTTCTAAAGAATATACCTCTGTAATATCTGCTTCAATCCATTCAATTTTTTGAAAAAGAGTTTCAAAATCAGGTGAGTAATAACTAAACACCTTTTTTACTGCATTTAAATTGCTGTTTTTTCTATGGATGGCTCTTACCTTGTTGTTTTTCAACACCAACTGAAATAATAAATGTGAACCAACCAAACCTGTACCTCCTGTAACTAAAATCATAAAACGAAAATATAAAAAACTAAGGGTTAAAAATAAATTACTAACAACTAAAATTTTATATTTGCTAAAAATTAAAATTTTAAAAATGAATTTTGTTGAAGAATTACGTTGGAGAGGCATGTTACACGACATTACACCTGAAACTGAAGAATACCTTTTAAAAAATAAAACTACAGGATATATTGGTTTTGATCCAACTGCTGATTCCTTACATATTGGAAGTTTAGTTCCAATTATATTACTTATGCATTTTCAAAAAGCGGGCCATAACCCTATCGCATTGGTTGGTGGAGCTACAGGAATGGTTGGAGACCCTTCGGGTAAGTCTGATGAACGTAATTTGTTAGACGAAGCTACATTAAATAAAAATGTTGCAGGTGTGAAAAGTCAGTTAGCTCGTTTTTTAAATTTTGATAGTAGCACTAAAAATGCTGCTCAATTGGTTAATAATTACGATTGGATGAAAGAAATTTCATTAATTGAATTTGTACGCGATGTTGGAAAACACATTACCGTAAATTATATGATGGCAAAAGATTCTGTAAAAAAACGCTTAGATTCTGAAGCCAAAACAGGAATGAGTTTTACTGAATTTACCTACCAATTATTCCAAGGGTATGATTTTTACCATTTATACAAAGAAAAAAATTGTATGCTTCAAATGGGGGGTTCAGATCAATGGGGAAATATTACAACAGGAACCGAATTAATAAGAAGAAAAGCGCAAGGTAAAGCTTATGCACTAACCTGTAAATTAATTACCAAAGCAGATGGTTCTAAATTTGGTAAAACTGCCGGTGGAAACATTTGGTTAGATGCCAATAGAACTTCTCCCTATAAATTTTATCAGTATTGGTTAAATTCATCCGATGAAGATGCTGAAAAATACATTAAAATATTTACTTTTTTAGATAAAGAAACCATTGAAGAACTTATTTCTGAACATAAAGAAGCACCTCATTTACGAATTCTTCAAAAAAGAATTGGTGAAGAAGTAACTAAAATGACTCACGGAGAAGAAGCTTATAATAACGCCATAAAAGCTTCAGCAATTTTATTTGGAAAATCAACTGCTAGCGATTTAAAATCATTAGATGAACAAACTTTTTTAGATGTTTTTGATGGTGTTCCTCAAGCGGAGATTAAACGTGATGTAATTGAAAACGGATTGGATATTATTCCTGCTTTTGCAGAAAACGGATTTTTAAAATCTAATGGGGAAGTACGAAGGGCACTTAAAGAAAATTCAATTTCAGTTAATAAAGAGAAAGTAAAAGAAGATTACATTATTACAACTTCTGATTTAATTGCTGATAAATTTGTGCTGTTACAACGTGGTAAAAAAAGTTATTTTTTATTGAAAGTAATATAATAATTAATTTATTTCTATTATTTAAAAAGGACTACTGAAAAAAGTTGTTTTTATGTAGTTGTGCTGTTCGGATAATTATCGGAATTATTTCAGTATTTCACAAAATGATAATGAGAAAACCCTAAAACAAGCCCGTCTGTTGCCTTTAGATTTATAATATAAATATTTATTACATTACCATTAAATTACAACCTCTAATATCTGAGTTGTCAAACCTTCCTAAAACTTCAAACGTATTGTTAGTATAAGTTTTACCCAAGTCTTGTGTAGCAATAAATGAACATGAATTTATATTTGCCAAATCTATCACGTTAATTCCGCCTGATTTTCCATTTGGTAATAAGGTTAAAGCATCTTCCGTATCACGAATTAAAATTTTCATCCATGGTGGACATTCAAAAACTCCATTTCCTTTAGAATACGCTTGGCTTAGCAGTTCAGTCATTCCATACTCTGAATGAATTTTTTTTACTCCAAAACCTTCACACAAAATTTGATGTAATTCTTCTCTAATTAATTCTTTTCTTCTGCCTTTCATACCTCCTGTTTCCATAATAATGGTGTTTTTTAGTTGAAATTTATATTTTTCAACCAAGTCTAACAACGCAAAAGAAACTCCTATTAATATTGTTTTTTCATTATTTTTATCTAATTCTAATAAATTTTTATGTAGTTCATCCAAATTATTTAAATAAAATCCACTTTTAGACTTCTTAGAATTTTTAATAAAATTATTCACCATATAAATTAATGAAGATCCTTCTCGTTCTAAATAGGAGGGTAACAAAGCTAAAATTGTGTACTTTTCTATGGAGTCATAAAAATACTCAAATCCTTTTTTAAAACTTTTTTCATAAACACTTATGTCAGTTACAAAATGTTTACTTTGCTTATCCCCAGTGGTTCCACTGCTTAAAAACAATTGTTGGGTTTTTTCTTTTGAAGAAATAATCTTATGAGATTTGAAAAACTGAATAGGCAAAAAAGGTATTTGGTTTATACTTTTAACATCTTTTATATCAATATATAAATAATTTATAAATTCTTTGTAAACCAAATTATTTTCAGCTTGAAATTTAAATATTTCAAGTGAAATCCGCTCAAAATCGTTGGCATTAGAAATGTTAAAAAACTTATTTATTTTCATAAACTTTGGGAAACATCACAAAAGTAATGTAAATTTACGCAACCTATTATCTTTTTAGGTATCTTATTAACAATTAAAACAGTTGCTTTTGGGTTTAAATAAACTCATAAAACAATGTGCTAAGAACAATCGAAAAGCACAAGAAGAAATTTACCAGCTTTTTGCTGGTAAGTTGTTTTCAATATGCTTAAAGTACTCTAAAAATAAACAAGAGGCTCAAGATAATTTTCAAGATGGTTTTGTAACTATTTTTAATAAAATTGGGCAGTTTAAATTTAAGGGATCTTTTGAAGGTTGGTTAAAGCGAATTATGGTTAACACTATTCTGTTAAAATATAGACAAAAAAACGTGTTAAACATTGTTGTTACAGAGGAGATACCTGACGAAGTGATTGTTGATGTTGATGATGAGGAAATTTCTTTAGATTTTTTGCTAAATCTAATACAGGAATTGCCTGATAGATACAGAATGGTTTTTAACCTATATGTACTAGATGGCTATTCACACAGGGAAATTTCTGAAATGTTGCGTATTGCTGAGGGTACGTCCAAATCAAATTTAGCCCGAGCAAGAGCCATTTTAAAGAACAAAATTGAATTACATCAAGAAGAACAGCAATCTGTTTAAGATTAATTAAGGTAGTAGTGAAAGATTATAAAAATATTGATAGAATATTCCAAGAGAAATTAAAAGACTTTGAGGTTTTCCCTCCTAATAACTCGTGGAATGCCATTGAAAAGCAATTAGCTTCAACTTCAAAAAAACGTCATATCCCTATTTGGGTTAAAGTTTCAAGTGTTGCCGCACTCCTTCTTTTATTCTTTAGCATTGGTACCATTTTTTTACTTCCTACAAATAACTTTACTAAAAATTTAATTTTTAGTACTGACAAACAAAAAGAAGAATTAAAGAATAAAGATACTTTAAATAACAAAAATAGTGATGTAAAATCCAATACCATAAACGAGAAAAAATCAGTAAAAAGTATTCTTGAGTTTGAGAAAGAAAAAAATATTTTAAGCTTTGAAGACATTGATGTTAACAACAATGAAGAACATTCTAAAAAAAACACAGCAACAAATAAACAGCTAAACAGGTATTATTCTTTAACTGATAGCGAAAATTTACCACTAAAAAATACAATCAATAATCAAGTTTTGAGCAAAGATTTTTTAAAAGGTAGATTATCTGTAGCAACAATATTTGCGCCAATTTATATTAATTCATTTGGTAATGGGTCTGGAATTGATTCTCAATTTAAAGAAAATACAACTTCTGGAAACTCATCCTATTCGTATGGTGTTAAATTTGCTTACAAACTGAACAACAAATTTAGTGTACAATCTGGTGTTAACCTTATTAATTTAGGGTATACAACTAATGATGTATATATAACACCCGGAGTAGCTGTTATAGGTTTTTCTAACCTTTCAAGCAACCCTATTTCAAGTAAAGGCAACAATATTTCTTCAAAAGATATTACAAATACAGGAAGTATAAACCAAATTTTTGGTTATGTTGAAATTCCTGTAGAAATAAAATACAATGTAACAAATGGTAAATTAGGTGTAAATTTAGTTGGTGGTTTTAGTACACTTCTTTTAAATAGAGATGAAGTTTTTATTGAAACAAGCAGTTTTTCACAAAGTTTAGGTTCTTCAAACAATTTAAGATCTGTGAATTTTAGTGGTAATATTGGATTAGATGTCGATTATTCAATCCATAAAAATCTATATATCAATATCTCTCCTATGTTTAAAGTTCAAACAAACACATTTTCTAAAAACGCTGGAAGTATTCAACCATATTATCTAGGAGTTTATACAGGATTAAATTATAAGTTTTAGTTGGTTTATTATTTGGTTGGTTACCAAATATTGAATGAAGAATGCCGCCTCAAATTTGAAGCGGCATTTCTTTTTATAACATTTATTATTTGTAATTTTGCAACATCATTTTATTAAAACAAATCCATATTATGGAAACAACTATAGAAAAAAAAATACAAAAAACACTCTCTAAATTAAGAGTTCAAAATTTAAATAATGGAACATCAACCGGTTCTAATTTCTTTGGAAACGGTGAAGTTATTGAGTCTTTCTCTCCTGTAGATGGAAGTTTGATAGCAAAAGTAACTACAACAACCAAAGATGATTTTGGAACTGTTATTGAGACAGCTCAAAACGCTTTTAAAACTTGGAGATTAAAGCCTGCGCCTCAACGCGGTGAAATAGTTCGCCAATTTGGTTTAAAATTACGCGAACTAAAACAACCTTTAGGTGAACTAGTTTCTTATGAAATGGGAAAATCATTACAAGAAGGTTTAGGTGAAGTACAAGAAATGATAGATATTTGTGACTTTGCTGTTGGATTATCGCGTCAATTGCAGGGTTCTACTTTACATTCAGAACGCCCAGGGCATAGAATGTACGATCAATATCACCCTTTGGGAATTGTAGGAATAATCTCAGCATTTAACTTTCCTGTTGCTGTTTGGGCTTGGAATACTGCTTTAGCCTGGATTGCTGGAGATGTTTGTATATGGAAGGCTTCAGAAAAAGCTCCTTTATGTAGCATTGCTTGTCAAAATATTATTGCTGATGTATTGAAAGAAAACAATTTACCAGAAGGTATTTCTTGCATTGTAAACGGAGATTATAAAGTAGGTGAATATATGACCACTGATAAGCGTGTTGCTCTAATTTCGGCAACTGGCTCTATTAGAATGGGAAAAATAGTTGCCAAAACAGTTGCTGAACGTTTAGGAAGATCTTTATTAGAATTAGGAGGAAACAACGCTATTATTGTAACTCCAGATGCAGATATTAAAATGACAATTATTGGAGCTGTTTTTGGAGCTGTTGGAACTGCTGGGCAACGCTGTACTTCAACACGTAGACTAATTATACATGAATCTATATATGATAAAGTAAAAAATTCATTGATTGATGCTTACAAACAATTAAGTATTGGAAATCCTTTAGATGAAAAAAACCACGTGGGGCCATTAATTGATAAAGCTGCTGTTGAAATGTATAAAAATGCATTACAACAAGTAGTTGAGGAAGGTGGAAATTTGGTAGTTGAAGGTGGTGTATTAAGTGGTGAAGGTTATGAAAGTGGTTGCTATGTTAAACCTGCAATTGCAGAAGCTGAAAACCACTTTGAAATAGTTCAAAATGAAACTTTTGCACCTGTTTTATATTTATTAAAATATTCTGGTGATGTTGAAAATGCTATTGAAATTCAAAATGGTGTAGTTCAAGGACTTTCTTCTGCAATTATGACTAACAATTTACGTGAAGCTGAAAAATTCTTATCTCAAGCAGGTTCAGATTGTGGTATTGCCAATGTTAATATTGGAACTTCTGGAGCTGAAATTGGTGGTGCTTTTGGTGGTGAAAAAGAAACTGGAGGAGGAAGAGAATCTGGTTCTGATGCTTGGAAAGTTTATATGAGAAGACAAACAAATACTATAAACTATACTACGGAATTACCTTTAGCACAAGGTATTAAATTTGACCTGTAGTAAAAATTTTATACCAAATAAAAGAGGCTGTCTGAAAAGCAATTATACTTGTCATTTTGAACAAAGTGAAAAATCTCAACATCTTGATATACGGGTGTTTAATTTTAAGAAGATTCTTCATTTACATTCAGAATGACACTTTTTAGACAGCCTCTTTTATTTATTTTTTACTTTTCTTAAAACTCTAACGGCTTCTTTATACTTAATATAAGTAGATTTATCTTCTAAATTTCTCAAAATTTCTCGAGCCTCTTCTAACTTAAGTTTTGCTCCTTTAATTTTATTTAAAACACAAATCATATAATTGGTTGGTAATTCTTGTAAATCAATTAATTCACGCTGAGTAAGTAGTGTTTTCTTTTTTAACTTCATTAAAATTGTATTGCAATTATTAAATATGTGAAGTAAAACTGTTTTGTTAAATTTAGGAGGCTGAAATATTAGTTCACTAACAATATCATGTTTACCATTATCTTTAAAATGAATTACTGTTTTTTCAAATGGATAGTAATCAAAATCATCTTTAATTTTTAAATAAACATATTCAGTAATAATAAATGATCTATAGTTATATTCAATTTTAACTTCATCTAAAGCTGAATAAAAAAGTCGAACTCGTTCATTAATTAACTCTATATCTACACGAGAATAGAATACCTTATCGCCTACTTTCTTTTTTTCTCCTGCCCAACATAACACAAATTGTTCGTTAAAAACTTTATATGTTGGATGAAATATTTTTTTGTGTCGTTTAAAAAAATCAAAAACACCATCTAATGTTAATTCAATATTGTTACTCGCATTAATTTCTATAGCTTCAACAATAGCCTGATTTGTGTTTTTTAATTCAAACTTTCCTAAAGTTGACATAGAGTTGCTACCTCTTCTGAAGAAAATTCTTCCTTTTACATACTTCCAAATAGACTTCTTTAAATACGTAACTTTATTATTAGGATGAATTGTTACTAAGCCAATTACTTTATGCCTAGGTAGCCTTGGAAAAGGAATATTTTCATATTGAATTTGTGGTGGATTTTCAAAATAGGAGTTAATAAGATTTTGAATTTTGCTGTCATCAAAAAAATCTACTCCTTCAATCTTATTTGTTTGATCTTCAACGCCAATAACTATATATGAATTATTTTTAGGGTTTGAATTTGATAATGCACAAACATGTTTTAAAAACTTAGCTTTTCCTTCATTCGTATCTAATGATATTTTTTGCTTTTTATCATAAAAGCTATTCTCATCATTATGAGCTAACAAATTTTTAATTAATAACCGCTTGTTAATCATGTTAAAATCTTATTCCTTATTTAAAATAGTTGCACTTGCCTGTGCTGTAGGATATACTATTAAATCTTCTATATTAACGTGGTACGGCCTTGTTACTACAAAATAAATAATATCGGCAATATCTTCAGCTTTCAGTGCTTTAAACCCTTTATATACATTTTTAGCCCGTTCCTTATCTCCTTTAAAACGAACTTCTGAAAATTCAGTCTCAACTGCACCAGGGTGAATGGCTGCTACTCTAATATTGTAATTGTTTAAATCTATTCTCATTGCCTTATTTAAAGCATTAACAGCGTATTTTGACGCACAATACACATTTCCATTTGGGTAAACTTCTTTTCCTGCAATAGACCCAATGTTGACTACAAAACCATTATTTCTATCAATCATTTTTGGAAGAATAGCTCTTGAAACATACAACAACCCTTTAACATTTATATCTATCATTGCATCCCAATCATCTATATCTCCTGCTTGAATAGTGCTTAGTCCATGCGCATTCCCTGCATTATTTATTAAAATATCTATTTTTTGAAACTCCTTTGGAAGTGATGCTATAGCTTTAAAAACTTCACCTCGTTTACTAACATCAAATTGTAACGTAATTACATCTGTTAATTTATCTAATTCTTCTTTTAATTCAACTAACCGTTCTTTACGCCTTCCACATAATATTAACCTTATATTATTCTTGGCCAAAAGCTGAGCTGTTGCTTTTCCAATTCCGGAAGTTGCTCCTGTAATAAATGCTGTTTTATTATTCATTATTGTTTTATTTTAAATTATAAAGGTACAAAAAAACCGCTCCTTGGCAGGAGCGGTTTTACTTAATTGGTTATAAAAATAACCAACCAAAAATCAACTAACCAAACTTTATTTTAAATTTCTTCTTATTTTTGTTTCTCTTGTTACTTTAGCTCGTTTTCTTCCTTCATTACTTACAGTTTCTTTGGTTGAACTAGATTTTAAATATTGAATATATCCAACTCCTGTAAATTCATACGTTGTTCCAGAACTTATATGGTACAAACTAATTTTTTCATCATTTATAACGGTTAACTCAAACTCCTCATTGCCCACAGAATCATAATCTAATGTTAAAATTTTTAGATTGTCATATCCTTGTACATTTGCCACAGAGTAACCTCCAACATAATCCCAATATATCTCATCAATATTTGTGCCAATATTATCTTGAGAGGAATAAAATGTAGTTATATTTTCAGGTGTAAAAGCTAAATAGTTTTCGTTATCAAATTCATTTAAATTACCTGTAGTACTTACATTTGTTTTTTTCCAAACGTCATATTCTTGTAAAAAATATTCTATATTATCATAAAATATTTGATCAAAATCAAAGCTATATTTCTGATAACCTTCTAAATAATAGCTTACATTATTGTAATTATCTACTAATTTTAATCTGTCAGCTGATAATTGAACAACTTCAAAATTAAAATATCCATCTAAATCATGGTCTATTTCTAAACTCCCATTAAAGGTATCGTAATATCCCACCAAAATACCATATCCATTTCCTGTAGTTCCAATTCCAGCTAAGTTATTGTTTGCGTACAGTTTTCCATTAATAAATGATATTGTAAAAGCCTTAGATAAAAAAGGTACATCTCCAATTCCGTTTGTTTGATTATAATCTATATACCATAAATCATACGCAGTTACAACATCTTCTAAGTCTGCATAATATGGATCATTAAACTCATCAATTATAACGCTGCATGATGTAAACAATATTCCAGCTACTACGGTTGTAAAAAGTAATTTTAAAGTTCTCATAATCATTTCTTTTTGGTTACAACTTTATAGTTTCAATTTTTATGCCATAAATTTTAAAGCACAACAACAAAGATGTAAAATACTGATTATAAATACTTTGTATTATTGTTTTTTCTTAATAGGATAATGCACTGCTTTTGCTTCAATAACATTTTTCACCTTATAAAAATACTTTTTATCCTTATAAATATAGCTTACAACTGCTTCGTTATCTCCCAATGTAAAAGGTATATTTAAAGATGTTTTAGGTGGTATATTCCCAAATTCTTTTACTGAATTTTTATCTAAAATAAAATCATGTTCTTTATTGTGAAGCGTAAAACTTCCTACAAAAGTATTAGATGTTGCACTAAAGTCTTTTTTTAATTTTGTCTTCATTTTCTTAAAGAAAACGGTATCTAAATTAATTTCAGGATTATCGATTGTAATATAAATAGTAATTCCTCTAACTCCCGGTTGTCCACCAACCCAACTATTATAAGTAGCTTTAATAACTTTAAAAGGAGGGTTCTTTTTAAACGTATTTTTTGAAGCACTACAAAAAGAAAATGCAAAAAGGATAATTATTAAGATTGAAAAACTTGCTAATTTATTCATAATATTATTTTTTAATCAAATATATACACAAAGTATGTACCAAACTAAAAGAGCTTATCAAAATTTGACAAACTCTTTTAATTATTAACTAATTTAAATTTTACGAATTTTTAAGGGCTCTGCACCTTTCTAAACATTTGGCTACGCCTAATTGTTTAGCGCCTCTGCTCTTTCTAAACATTTGGCTGCGCCTAATTGTTTAACGCCTCTGCTCTTTTTAAACATTTGGCTGCGCCTAATTGTTTAACGCCTCTGCTCTTTTTAAACATTTGGCTGCGCCTAATTGTTTAACGCCTCTGCTCCACCAACAATTTCAAGAATTTCATTGGTAATTGCTGCCTGACGTGCTTTATTATACTTTAATAATAAATCGTCTCTTAATTCCGTTGCATTATCTGTTGCCTTATGCATTGCGGTCATACGAGCACCATGTTCTGAGGCAAAAGAATCTCTAATTGCTTTATATAATTGTGTTTTTAAAGATTTTGGAATCAATTCTAATACAATTTTTGCTTTTGATGGTTCAAAAATATAATCTGTATTTACCTTTATATCCTCTTTTACCGGCTCAATAGGCAAAAACTGTTCAATAGTTTCAATTTGCGTTGCTGCATTTTTAAATCTATTATAAATCAATTCAACTTTATCATATTTCCCAGAAGCAAACAAATCCATTACTCTTTCGGCAATAACCGCAACATTGTCAAAT
>Ga0256840_1001447_pt1 | contig 22317 bp, 21 predicted proteins | sample 355202metaG_FD_185969 | JGI IMG/M metagenome (GOLD analysis project Ga0256840, IMG submission 185969) | Hydrothermal vent microbial communities from Mid Atlantic Ridge, Atlantic Ocean - 355-202 | ecosystem: Environmental > Aquatic > Marine > Hydrothermal vents | place: Atlantic Ocean: Mid...
TCTGTCTTTTTTGCAGCTTTATGTAAAAGGTACTGCGGAATTTTCACCTCTTTTTTTAAAAAACCTTTTTCTATCTTTTTGTAGCGTTTTTTTTCTTTATGGTAACACAGCAGGGCAAAAACAAAAGGCAGATGATATTTTTCATGCCACAGCTGTGCCAAATCAGTATAGTCATTGTTAGCAAGGGCATAACGCAGTGCCTTGTCTCCGATGAGCACTTCTCCCTTTACATGTAAAAGTTGTGCCAAAAGATTGGATGAGGCAGATTCTGCGTCTTTTTTATCTGTATTTGAGGGGATGACTATAACACTTTTTACCTCTTTTTTTGCAATGATACCGAGGTTTACATGTAAAGATTTTTTTGCTTTGATACTGGAAATAAAAGCGGCATCCACACGCCTGTTTGCAAAGGCATCGTTTATTTTTGCAGGAACATTTTTTTTGTATTCCATGCTGAGTTGTTGCTGTGATGACCTTGTAAAGCGTTTCATAAAAACATGAAAAGGTAAAAGGTTGAGATACTCTATTTTTCCAAAAATCATACGCAATTATACAGCACTTAACTTAAGTAACTGATATTACACACTATAATGAGCAAAGCCTATTATAGTGGCAGGGACTGGTAGTCCCTACAACCACCTAAAGTTACAAAAAGCGAGCTTTTTGAGAAAATATATACCTTTTAGGATATAATTATAAGAATAAAAATGAGGATATTGTTTTGGTAAGAGTAGAATTTTTAGGACCGATACAAAAAGAGGCACTTGAGCTAGAGATAACAAATCTCAATGAACTAGCGGCAATTTTACAAAAAGATGAAGAAGTCAAAGAGTGGCTTGCAAACTGCGCAGTGGCAGTGAACGACAATCTTGTAACTTCTTTAGAGTGTGAACTCAAAAGTGGCGATAAAATCTCTTTGCTTCCTCCCGTGTGTGGAGGCTGAGTCTTGCTAAGCTTATATGAGGGTGCATTGGATGTGCCCAAAATTTTAAAAGAGTGGTATGAAGCAGAAGCAACAAGTAACTATGGTGCATATATTCCTTTTGTGGGAACTGTGCGCAGTGAAGATGGCATAGAAGGGCTTAGCTTTGATATATATGAACCGATTTTAGAGTCATGGTTTGCATCATGGCAGGAAAAAGCAAAAGAAAAAGGTGCTGTAATAAAAATGGCACATTCACGCGGAGATGTAATGCTGCATGAATCTTCGTATATTGCAGCTGTTTTTTCGCCAAAGAGACGGGTTGCTTTGGAATTTATAGATGAGTTTGTAGAAGATTTTAAAGCTTCAGCACCGATATGGAAGTATGACTTGAAAAACGGTGATAGAATTTATGCAAAAGACCGCTCTACTGCTATACGTGGCAGTGGAATTTTAGGAGAAAAACAATGAGTATAACCGGAACAGATTTTATCTCTTTTGAGACAAGCCAGAATATGCTTGAAGATTTACATGTAAACAATCATCGTTATGAAAGAGTTCCTTTGAGTGATTCTCTTGGTCGTGTTTTGGCACAGGATATTGTAGCAGAGTTTAACGACCCTCAGTTTCCTACAGCTTCAATGGACGGCTATGCTGTGCGTCATGCAGATCTGCAAAAAGGTGAACTTACAGTTCTTGGAGATAATCCCGCAGGGCATGATGAAACACGAGTACTGTCCGAAGGTGAGTCTATTAAAACCTTTACAGGTTCTATGATGCCAGAGGGTAGTGATACGCTTATTCAGATAGAAAATGTCACCTATGTCGATGGTAAGATAGTTATTAATGAATTGGTAGAAAAAGGTAACGCTGTTCGTCCTGTTGGCGAGGGCTATGCTGCTGGTGAGGTATTGATTAAAAAAGGCACAAAAATCGGTTTTGCACAAATCGGTGTAATGGCAGGACTGAATCAGGTCATGGTAAAAGTGGCACTTCGACCTCGTGTAGCGGTTATAGCAACCGGAAGTGAAATTCTTGATTTGGGTGAAAACTCAGACAATCCAGCGCAAATAAGAAGCTCAAACAATTACACACTTGCCGCACTTTTTGAGTCAGCTGGAGCAGAAGTTGTACAGCTTGGAACGGCTCCTGATGACAAAGATGCCATTATGAAAACATTTGAAAATGCTTTAGAGAGTGCAGATATTTTAGTAAGTACGGGTGGAGTGAGTGTCGGTGATTATGATTTTGTAAAAGATATTATTCCTCGTTTGGGTGCAGAAGTTGTTTATAAGGGTGTAGGCATCAAGCCGGGTCGTCATATTCTTGTGGCACAGCGTGGACACAAATTTATTTTGGCACTTCCGGGATTTGCTTACTCTTCAACAGTTACAGCAATTTTATATGTCCTGCCACTTATCGCTAAAATGCTTGGGAAAAAAGCACCGTATAAAACAGTTGCGGCAAAACTGCAAGAAGATTTTAAAAAGAGAAGCCCTTTTACTGAATTTACAGCATGTAATGTTGTCGTCGAAGATGGCGAATATTTTGTGAATTTTAAAGGAAAAAAAGTAGGAAGTTCTGCAATTTTGACTAATATGCTCGATGGCAGTGCTTTAATGATAGCCGGTGAAGATGATAAGTTCTTAGAAGCAGGCACCTTTGTAAATGTAATTTTACTGGATACTTTTTAATGAAAGTACTGAGCATTGATAGCACAACACAAACAATAGAAGAGCGCGATATTGTCATGGCAGCAAATACAGTCTATACCTTTTTCAGTTCGATTTTAATAGATGAATTGCCAAGTCTGAAAGAACATGTAATTTATACAGACGCAAATGCTTTGAGTGAGAAAAAAACTCCCTACTTTATTGGGGAACAACTTGTTTTAGGTGATGCTTTGATTCTTGGCAGAGAAGGGTTTGATGAGAGTGATGTAAAAATCACAAAAAAGGAACTCTCTTCATTAATCAGTTTACATGTAAACGATTTTTATAAAGAGGTATTATCGCTTCTAGCCGATACTGATGTAAATCTTTACAGAACTTTCAGTGTAGAAAAAAATGGTGAAAAAATTGCGCTTAATATTGAATGGGTGCTCTATACTTTTAATATTGCAGATGAAAGAACAAAAGAGTACTTTATAAATGAGCTGAAAAAAACGCTTGAAAATAAAGAAGATGTTGCAAGTTATATGCAAAAAATGGCACAGCTTGCTATGAATGTGGCAGGGTAAAATGGTATTAGTAACAGGTGGTGCAGGGTATATAGGTTCACATACCTGTGTAGAGTTGAGTGAAGCTGGGTATGATTTTGTGGTGTATGATAATTTATCAAACTCATCACAAGAGGCAATAAAAAGAGTAGAAAAAATTACAGGGAAAAAAGTGCCTTTTGTGTATGGTGATATACGCGATAAAAAAACTTTGCAAGAGGTGTTCTCACAGTATAACATTGATTCTGTCATTCATTTTGCAGGGTTAAAAGCGGTTGGAGAATCTGTACAAAAACCTTTAGAATATTATGATAATAATGTCTATGGAAGTATAGCGCTTCTTGAAGTTATGAGTGAAAACGGATGTAAAAAAATTATTTTTAGCTCTTCTGCTACAGTATATGGTGATCCAAAAACAACACCAATAAAAGAAAATTTTCCACTGAGTGCAACGAATCCTTATGGCAGAAGTAAACTGTTTATAGAGGAGATTTTACGAGATGCATATGTGTCTGACAATGCTTATAAAATTATAATATTAAGATATTTTAATCCTGTAGGCGCACATAAATCCGGCCTTATTGGAGAAAATCCAAATGGCGAACCAAATAATTTAATGCCGTATATTTCACAGGTTGCCGTTGGAAAAAGAGAATATTTGAGTGTATTTGGAGATGATTATGATACTCCAGACGGTACAGGCGTAAGAGACTATATACATGTAGTAGACTTGGCAAAAGGGCATGTGAAAGCTTTGGAGAAAATTTCAAAAATCAATGATGTTTTAACTGTGAACCTTGGAACAGGTAAGGGGTATTCGGTCTTAGATATGCTCAAAGCTTTTGAAAAAGCTTCGGGTAAAAAAGTGCCGTATAAAATCGCTCCAAGACGTTCGGGAGATATTGCAAAATGCTATGCAGACCCTTCTTATGCCAAAGAAGTTTTGGGTTGGAAAGTTGAACATAATATAGATAAAATGTGTCAATATAGTTGGAATTGGCAAAAAAATAATCCAAATGGTTATGAAAAATAGAAAAGAATCCAAAAAATGGCATTTTTTAGGTTATAATACATAGTAAAAGTATATAAATGATCTGTTGTTTACAAAAAAAGTGCAAACAAATAGCTTTATTCTCTTTGATAATATTTGTAATATTGGTGTTTCTTCTTAAATTTGGTATATTAAATAGTATCAATAAAGCAGTATATACCTTTTTTAACGAGCATGAAAACTCAAAAATGTATCATATTGCTATAGATTTTAGCGATTTATTTGGATCTATTGGTTCGTTAGTAATATTTTCAGGTATGATGATTATATTTTTAAAATTACATAAAATAAAGGAAGGACTCTTCTCTGTAATTTTTGCAGCTTTGAGTGTCGGAGCAACGATTTTAGTGAAATATACACTTCTAGTGCCTCGACCATTGCACTCAATCAACGGGCTTAGTGGGTATTCATTCCCCTCCGGTCATGCTGTTTCGAGTATTGTAATAGCAATTGTGTTTTTTTTACTCATTTCGAGGATAGTCAAAAATAATATTATATTACATGTAGTGACGTTTTTTTTGATAATATATATTTTTGTATCAATGCTCGCTAGAGTATATATTGGATCGCATTGGATGTCAGATATATTAGGCAGTGTTTTGCTAGTTGTATTTTGTTATGCAATTTCTTGTTTGTTGTTTAAAGTAATAATAAGTAAAGTAAATTTATAAATGGAGTTTTATATTAAAACATTATTAAAAAGTTTTCTATTGATTGGTCTTATGTCCCCTTTACTTCAGGCACAAATGCATAATGTTATATTAAATGAACCAAGCATTATACAAGAGTCCTTACATAGCACTGATATTGATTCCTCTCCTATATCAACAACAAACACGATACCATCTCTTGATGATCCTAAAACACAACAAAGTTATCAGATTCCAAATAAAAATAAAAAAGCACTCAATAATATTTATGATATCTTAGACTTTCAAAATTATCTTGCAGCATTATTTGAATACAATGAAAATGCAAAAGAACTTTTTTATCGCAAAAAGATAGATTATCTGCTAAATGAAATTCAAAAAGATAAGTATGGATTTGATGTCTTTGTCGATGCATATGCTAGAACAGGTTCTTATATCTCAACACAGCAAACAAATCTACAAACTGCTCAACCGGGACGTTTTGACGAGTCTGGTGTGGGTGCTTCAATTAATGCAAACAAGTTGTTATATGATGGGCAATATACGCTGATAAATAAAAATTATGATATTTTAAATAAGAGACTTGCCAATATTAAAGCACTCAATGCAAAAGAGAAGCTATTGCTTTTTGGAATAAATATATATTCAAATTTATTTATTTCACAAGAAAAATTAAAGCTTTTTCATGAAATGTATAACAAACAGGCTCAGATGCAAAAAAGTATTGAAAAAGCATACAACCTCGGTGCAGCATCAACATTAAATTATATTGACTCTAAAAATGATTTACTGAATTTAAAAAGAGCGATTTTATCATTAACATATGGGCATTTGCATAATGAATATATTTTAAAACACAGTATAAAAGCAAAAGGTGAAAAAAAATATAGTCTTATACCAGAGAAAATAAATTTTGCTTTTGATTCTTTAAAAGATTTGCAAAAACAGGCAATCCAAAATAGTAGTGATATAGCATTGGAATCAAATAAGTTAAAAATTAATCAGACGGATTTATTTGCACAAAAAAGAAGATATTATCCAACGGTCAATTTTAATTCTCATTTAGGATATGGCTCGGCGAAGGATACTTTGTTTTTTAAAAATTTCAATAATACCGGATTTTCATCTTATTGGGAACTAGGATTACGTGTAAATATTCCTCTTTATAATAGAGGAGATATAATTCTCAACAAAGAAAAAGAGTTACATACTATTTTACTACAAAAAAATGTTCTTTCCTTAAAAACAAGAGAAATTTTAATGGAGGTAGAACGCTCTTATCACTCCATACAAATGATACAACAGCAACAAGGTGTCCTGCAAGAACAGATTGCACTTTTACATAAAAAAGTGGAAATAGCAGCAAAGCTTTATCATGCTGGTTCTGTACAGTATCGAGACTATTGGGATGCTGTAAAAAATTATTTAGAGTTTAAAAGTCAAGAAATTGATTTAAATGAGCAGTACACAAAAGAGATGTTCTTGCTAGCAGTTTTAATAGGAAAAAGAGACCTTTATGGGCAGAATTAAAATCGTATGGACAGGTGAAGGTACATACCCTTATGTTACAGGAGGGGTGAGTACTTGGGCTGATATTTTAATGCATGAGTTGAAAAATATTGATTTTGTTTTAATTCCGATACAGATGCACCCTTATGTAAAATTGAAATTCGATATTCCTCCCAATGTTGTAGATATAATAAATGTACCACTGTGGGGAACAGAAGAACCCATAGAATATATACGACAGATAGAGTTTTCCAAGATATATAAAGCAAAGATTAAAACACAGGTTGATAAAAACATTGAGGTTTTGGAACCTATAATCATACTTGTACTTGAGCATATATTTCGTCATAGAGATGATTTGGATGCTCTGGGTGATGCATTATATGAATTTTATGAGTATTTTCATATATATGACTACTATGAAACATTTCGAAGTGAGGCTTTGTGGAATATTTATAAAAATTATATTTTAAAACATTATGAAAACATTGAGGAGGATATTCCAAGTGTTTTTGATATGGTAGAGGGATTGCGATACTTATACAGATTTTTCATATCTTTACTCCCGACATTACCAAAAGCACATATATATCATTCTTCTGCTGCTGCTTTTTGTGGACTTTCTTGTGTTATAGCAAAAAAAAAGTATGGCAGTAAGTTTTTACTAACCGAACATGGAGTATATATACGAGAACAGTACTTGGCTGCTTCAAGAAATCAAATGCCTTTTCGTACAAAAGAGTTTCTTATGGGGCTAATTACATTAGTGTCAAAATTAAACTTTCATTTTGCGGATATTGTTTCACCCGTATGTGATTATAATTCAAGATGGGAAAAAAAATGGGGAGTAGATGAAAAAAAGATTCATACTATTTATAATGGAATAGATACAAATGTTTTCAAACAGTTTAAAGTACAAAAAGAGCAGGATAGACCGACTGTTGTGATGGTCGCTAGAATTGATCCACTCAAAGACATAGAAACATTTATAAGAACTGCACAATTAGTTGCAAAAGAGATACCTGATGTTTTATTTAAACTTTATGGACCTATCGTCGATGAAAAATATTATCATCGCTGTCAAAATTTAGCAAAAGAACTTAATATTGAACAAAATTTTTTATTTGCAGGACTCACAAACAGCCCGCAGACTGCTTATAATGAAGGAGATGTTGTAATGCTCACAAGTATTTCTGAAGCCTTTCCTTTTGTTGTGATTGAAGCAATGGCATGTGAAAAAGTTGTTATATCTTCTGATGTTGGAGGAACAAAAGAAGTGCTTGAAGGTTATGGGTTTGTTATAAAACCTAAAGCTTATACAGAATTTGCAGATAAAGTGATTTATGTACTGACAAGTCCTGAAATTGCTTTGGAAATGGGGCATGACGCGAGAGAAGCTATTTTAAATGGTTTTACCATTGAAGACATGGTTGAAAACTATGGACGATTATATAAAGACTTATATCATCAATTCAAAGAACTAAAAGGATAGCAGTGAGTAAAGAGTACAATGAAGACTTAAGTTCTTTATATGATGCTATTACACAAGAGCGAGGAAAACCACTTGATTTTTGGGAAGTAGCAGCATTGTTAGAAGTATACGGTATTCGTGATATTGATGCACAAAATGATTATGATTTTGAGAATGTATTTGTAATGGCAAAATATATGATGCGTTATGAAAATAGTAAAGTATATCCAGTAAAATCACTTGTTAATTTTAAAGAATTACCGCCGTTTTGGATAAGAGTATTTAAAAATTACTTAAGAGGTTTGGCGTTTGCTATGCCTATGTTTGTTCAAATATTTTTTACACTTTCTATAGGATATGCAATTTGGTCTGGAATTGAAATGGATCAGATGAAAGCAACGGTAATTGCCGTAGGTACATTTTTGGCACTTATTGTAACAGGAGCATCCGCTCAGGCAATCGGAAGAAAAGGACTTTTTTATCTAAAACAGGGAGAGGTGATTTTAGCATCAAATATTACAAAAGTATTGCTCAATGTTGGGTATGTTTTTGTGGTTGTTGTAGGTATAGTTTTGATTGCATTTAACCTATTTTTTGAAGTTTTTCCAACATATTATTTTTTTGTTATGATTGCTTTTTATTTCCTTCTTTCTTTGCTTTTTTTAAATATATCTATTTATTATATGTTTGAAGAGTATAACAATATATTGTACTTTTTTCTTGTAGGGATTATACTTGTCTATATTACCCATAGTATATTTAAAGTAGGTTTACCCGAAGCACAGTTTATTGCTCTTGTGGCATTAGATATACTTATTTCTGTATTAGCCTATAAAAAAATCAGAGATTTAAAGAAAAAAGATGTAAAATCAGAAGGAGAAGGACTGCCGAGAGCTTCAATACTTTTTTATTCTTTAATTCCTTTTTATCTTTACGGATTTTTTTATTTTGTATTTTTAGTAACGGATAGAATGGTTGCGTGGAGTGCAAATTTGGAAGCAAAACCCTATTTTATATGGTTCAATGTTCCGTATGAGTTGGGATTGGACTGGGCATTGATTGCGTTGGTATTATTAATGGGATTGACAGAAATAAGTATTCATGAGTTTATGTATAGAATAAACGATATGGTTGTACAATACAAATATAAAGAATATAAAGAATTTAATAATGAAATATATTGGTTTTTTAAAAAATTTAATATCACATATGTATTTTTATCTGTTATAATTATATTGTTTACATATTATGTCATCTATTTTACATATAATTATACAGATTATGAGTTTACAAAAAATTTTTTTGATAGTTATACACCATTTGTTTTTTGGGTTTCAGCAATTTCATATGCTTTTATGGTAAATGGATTAATGAATGTGTTGTTTATGTTTTCCTTTTCAAGACAAAATTTTTCTTTAAAGGCAATTGGTATAGCTACGGTAGTCAATTTGATCATTGGTATTCTACTTAGTAGAATGTTTGGACTGGAATATGCTGTATATGGGTTATTCGTAGGTAGTATAGTATTTTGGGCATATAGTTTTATATACTCAGTACGAATGTTTAAAAAATTAGAGTTTTATTATTATTCATCATTTTAGGAGGTCGACCATGAAGCAATATCGTATCGTAGCTTTTGTGTTATTTATTTTATTTTTTGTAGGGTGTACTACCAAATATGAGCAAAAACTTGAGAAAAAAATTCTTAGTCCCGAGTCAGTAGAAGTTTATGATATTAATGTCGAGAATATTTATACTCAGCCAAATAATAGAATACATTTGCTACAAAAGTTTCCTTTTATTTCAAATCAACCTGTTTTAGACTTTCATGGAAAATTTTCTGATGAGTTTTATGATAAACTTGATTATAGATATAAAGCAAGCTCTCTTAAAGATGTAGACTTTTGGAAACTAAGAACAAATCCTTTTTTAGAAGATTTTATTTATGTCCTTCCAACCTGGGCAAATAAGTTTCAAAGAGTCTCATCTGATCTGTTTGAAGATATAGCATATAGCTACAATCTTTCTCTGAAAGAACAGGAAATACTCAAGTGGTGGATAGGAGAGGGTGGTATACTTTGGATAGAGGGTGGTATTTATTCAACAAGATATGATACTTTTAAAAGAAACGGTGAAATTGCTTCTAAACAGATTAGGCAAAAAATCATTCAAAAAAGTAAAAATTTACATTTTTTTGATAAAAAAGTCAAAACATATATTTCTGAAAGTAAGAGAATTGATTTTATAAACTATATTCCATTGAAAATTACTTTTCAGACCGAGAATACTCTTGATTATTTTAAAGATATAAAAAAATTAAAAATACAAACACAAAACTACCTAAGTACAGATTTTTTACCTCAAGCAGAGTACCTTATTAAAAATACTCACAACAAACCGCTTGTATCTTTTGTTCCTTATGGGAAAGGAGGCGTTATCTTTGTTAGACCTTTTGAATTTAAAGATAAAAGATTTGATGGAGAATTACTTCGATGGAAGTTGTTATATTTTTTGCTTAATAAAATGTACTTGAACAATCATCAGATTGTTGAGGCTGAAAATACAACTGTTGAAGAAAATCCAATAGATAAAAAGGACGCTATTTCTAAAAAACTTGAAAACGAGAAGCGTGTAGTTTTGAATAATTTAGAATTTAAATATAAGTCTTTTGAAATAAAAAAAGAGAGTTTTAAACTCTTAAAACCTATTGTAGGGTATTTGAAAGTACATAGAGATGTACATCTTTTGATAGCAGGCTATACAGACAATATAGGCTCAAAAAAATATAACAAAACGCTCTCTACTAAAAGAGCTCTTTCTGTGAAAAATGCATTGATACAAATGGGGATTATGTCTAAAAGACTTTCTTATATGGGTTATGCAGATGAAAACCCTATTGCTTCGAATGATACAGAAGAGGGACGGGCTAAAAATAGAAGAGTAGAATTTTTGATTATACAAAGATAGTTTGCAATGATGCCTCAAGATATTTACTTTGTAGATTTAAGTGTAGTTTATACACTTCTTTACAAAAATCTTTGGTATTTGTCAAAACTGCTTGTTGTATCATATTTTTTATTTTATTACTTACCTTCAAAAATTTTCCCTCAAGAGCACATAAAAAGCGGTGTGCAAAAAATAGTTTTTAATTTCATATATATGACGGTTTATATTGAACTTGTAGTCACTTTTTTGGTGTTTATAAAAGCTTTTAGTCTACTTTTCTTTCTTCTTACATTATTTTTGACAAAATTGGCTTTTATGAAATTTTATTATAAACAAGATGTCTTTACAATAATGAATACGCTAAGAATTAAGATTATGCTTAGGACTTTGGATATACTTGATAATCCTAATAGATTTAAAAAGCAAATACAACATTATCTGCATGAAAAGATAGTAAATCTTCAAAATTCAATAAGTTTTTATTCACTTTTTAAACAACTTCTTTTTTATTGGGTTTTTATTTATATATTTGTTGTTTTAATGGCAAGAGGTCTTCTAAGTTATAGTGATCCGCTTTCAGATACATCACAGTTTATGGAATGGGTAGGTTTTTTGCAGCAAAATATTCTTTATGCAAATAACAAAACTTTTGGAGCTGATTTTTACGGTATTTCTGTACTTTTGTTTTTTGTGAATATTTTTACAAATATTGATCAGATCATTTTGTTTAGTATTTATCCTTTTTTATTGTTGATTGCATTATATGTTTCTATATACTATGTGGTAAAAGATTTTACTTCTTCTATGTATGTTGCTCTTTTCGCTGTAATGTTTCATGGTGTAGTTTTGATGAGTCCTCTCGCAGATCTAATACTTGGATTAAAGGTTGTAACTTCTCATCCTATAATTATTGATATATTTGGATTAAAATTTTATATGCCAAAAGCAGCTACTGCACTCATCAATGGAAACTACATGGGATTCAGACCGTATATTCGTTATATCTCTGGTATGGCGTATGAGCATGCTTCTGTATTTGTCTTATTAAATGCTTATTTTTTGATTAAAACATTGCAAACGCATTTTAAAAAATATTTAATAGTCTATTCTTTGACACTAATGCTTGTTTTTATATTTCATGGTGGAGGAGCTATTGTATTAATTTTTATCAGTATTTTAATAGCATTGAATGCATTGATATTTAAAAAAATAGATAAAATAATTTTAAAGAAAGGCTCTTTAGCGATTATTTTTGCCGCCATATTAGGAAACTTGTGGATTTTATCTATGATAAAATATGGTATTCCTCAAAACTTTGGTGCGGCAGCCCCTATTTTAGATAAGGTACTTGGAACACAAAAAAATATTGAAAATATGGCAAAAACCGGCTTTTCAATAGTCTCAATCATTAATATTACGAAAATGCATTTATTTTTGATGGCTAGTTGGTTATTTGCATTTATATTTTCTTTTTTTACAAAACAAAAATTTTTAAATACATCCTATCTCTTAATATCGTTAGGTATTTTTATTCTCTACTTTGGACCTAATGCCGGTTTACCTCTTTTGACTAAGCAAGATAGACTGGCTGAATATATGTTTTTTGCAATAACACTTCTTTGTTCTTTTTATATCTTTTATTTTTTATATAAACCTTTACTATTGTTGTTTAAAAAATATTCAAAAATAACGATTTTGTCACTTTTTTACCTACTATTTATATTACTTATCTTATCCATACCTCGATGGATAGATACACAATATTTTTGGAAAAATATTAATCAAACACAGTATACTTCTATCCCTGAAATAATTTTAAAAATCAATAAAGAAAACAGACCTTATACTTGGACGGCAGTTGCTTATATTCAAAGTTATGGTAAAATAAAGAATAAAGGCTATCATTTGAATACACAAAATTTTCTTTTGAAGTATAATCCATCGAAGAAGTTTTTACAAATACCAACACAAAAAGTTTTCATATTTGTCGAAAATTTCCCAAATGCCAATAAAGGAATGAATGAATGGTATTACAGATGGAGAAGGCAGATTCAAGAAAACCTAAAAACTTGGGTAACTATTTATAGAATGCATCATACAAATATAAAAATATATGCTAAGACAAAAACAGTCACAGCGTATGAAATTGACAATAATGAATATATAAAATATCTGATAAAAAAGGAAACTAAATGAGTGTATTTGAGCAAAGTAGATACTATTTTAACGAAGTTTTACCAGAAATCATTCTTTCTAATATCGTTCAAATTAATATTTTTTTAGCCTCATTTTGGTTTGTTTTTTTTCTTATAGCTGTGTTGTTCTTTATGATCATTTTAAATTTATTTAGAAAAAAACTTTATTTACAGAGTAAATATGCAGCATTTAATAAGTTTTTACAAGAGTTAAGTCTTAAAGTTCAAAAACGTGATGTTGAAGATAAACTTGTAGAATGTGGTGAACTTGTAAAAGCAAAATATGTGGCTATTTATGAACTAAGAGGAGAAACATACATACTCATAGAGTCCAGTGCTACAGAAAAAACAGATGTAAATGCTCCCCTGAGAATTGGAAGAAAATCGTTACAGACATTTAAACAAAGTGGAAATTACAAGGTGACATCTATTATTAATAGTAGTCACAATAATATGATATTACTCTTCAGTCATCAAAAAGTTGATATAGAAGCTGATTATGGTTTTTTTGATATTATCCTAAGCTATTATGAGCAAATATCAAATAACTTTCAAATAAAGGGTGGAGAGACACAATCAAATCTTGGTAAAAGTACTTCTGTATCATTAATGAAATTACAAATGGATCAAAAAGAGTTTTTTAAGTTTTTTATAGCATTGGTTATAAAGATTACAAAGGCTCAGGGTGCTAAGTTGTATACAAAAGAGGGGGAGTTGATTTTTGAATATGAGACAGGACCTAATGCATCGCTTCAAAAAGTTTTCTATATTAGAAACACACCATATAAGCTAGAATTTTATGATAGCAAAGCTTTAAGTGCACAAAGCGTTATGCAAGTTGGTTCGTTTTTGGATATGGCGGGTGCATTTTTAATAAATATAGATCAAAATAGTGCAATGGTTCAAAATTATCTCTCCTTTTTAAAATTTACCAATGAAGCAATTGAACTAGAAAATAAATACTATAAAAATCATTCTTTGATTGTACAAACAATTTCAGTAGAACTTGCAAAATCGCTTTTTTTATCGGAAAACGAAATAGATACAATATCTCTTGGTGCTTATCTCCATGATATAGGGATGATTGGAGATTTACTGGCGGTGATAAATAAAGATAAGTTTGAAGAAAAAGATATGAATTTGATTAGAGAACATCCTCTTATTGGCGGTATAGTTGTTGAGCCAATTTGTCATTTATATCCTATTGAAAACATTGTAAAATATCATCATGAACGATTTGACGGTAGAGGCTATCCTTTTGGACTCAAAGAATCCCAAATTCCTCTTGATGCACAGATTGTTTCTGTTGGTGAGTTTTATACAGGGATAACAAGTGCACGTTCGTACAAAGAAGGAAAAACACATGAAGAAGCAGTACAGGAAATACGAAACTTACGAGAAAAAATGTTTAGTTCCGTGATGGTTGATGCCTTTTTGGATATAGAACAGTCTATAAAAACAAAAGTAGATAAAATTAAAATGAAGGAAGTTGAACTTGGAGCATAATTCTACCTATGTTGCTATTATTGTACCTCTTTATAATGAGCAAAGCGTTATAAAAAGTGTTTTACAAGAGCTACGTCAAAAGTATCCTAGACTTTCTTTAATAGTTGTAGATGATTGCTCAACAGATCAAAGCGCACAAAAAGCATGCATGAAAGATGTATATATCTTACGCCATATTGTGAACTTAGGACAAGGTGCTGCATTGCAAACAGGTATAGAGTATGCTAAAGAATTAGGTTATCGGTATATTGTGACGTTTGATGCGGATGGGCAGCATAACCCTGATGATATCACTTTGTTTGTACAGATATTACAGAATGACGAAGCGGATATTGTATTAGGTTCACGGTTTTTAGGAAAAACAGAGAATATGCCCCTGCGTAAAAGGTATTTACTGCAGGCTTCGCGAGTTTTTACTTGGATGACAACAGGGCTATGGCTTACTGATTCACATAATGGATTGCGTGCAATTAATATCGAAAAATTCCCTCAATTTGAAATCACACAAAATAGAATGGCTCATGCTTCAGAAATTATCAGTATAATTAAAGCACTTAAAATGCGTTATGTTGAAAAACCATGTCACATACGTTATACGCAATACTCTATGGAAAAAGGACAATCTATGTTTAACAGTATTAATATTATTATAGACTATTTTGTTGGGAATATGATGAAATGATTTTTATTAAATTTGTACTTATTCTGATTCTTACTCTTGGTTTTATAATCTTTTCATTCTCTTCCAAGTTAAAAATATTTCAAAAACTTTTTATTATTATTGGTTATGCAGTCGTGTTTTTCTTGATTTTATATCCATCTTATTCCGATAAAATTGCTCATATGGTATCAATCAAAAGTGGAACGGACCTTATTATTTATATTGTACTCGCCCTTACTGTGCTGATGAATATTATTCTTTATGTAGGACAAAACAACAACAATAGGGTGCTAACAAAAATTATAAGGGAAACGGCTAAGAAAGATGCAAAAAAATGTCAATAATTCTTTTGTTTTAAGCATACCGTTTCTTAATAAATTTAAAGATGCGTTACAACGTCACTATAAATATGAACAATATATGGATTTTTTAATTGTTCCTTCTATATCAGGGCAGAAAACACTCGCATATTTGCCTTTACTTAATTATACAGATAGAGTATATGGTGAGGTTGATGATTTACTTGAACTTGCTAAAGATAATACATTTCAAATAAGAACATTAAATTTTGAATATAAAGATTTTAAGCAAAATGACACAGTCACTATGCGTTTAGATATTGATGCAAAATCAAGTGAGCGAGTATTTGCCGAAGATGTAAAATCACGATGTAGAAACAAGGTAAGAAATGCGGCTAAAAAGCATAATTATAGATTAGCTTATGGGAATAAGCCCAAAGATATAGAGGCATTTTATGAAATCTTTTGCGATACGATGTATAAACATGGCACACCGGTATTAGGAAAAGATTTTTTTTATATACTGGCAGAAGAATTTGGGGAGGATATTATCTTTTTCAACGTTTATGATGATATGCAGGTTGTTGCCAGCATGTGCATTATTATGGATGAATACATTGCTTGGTACCCATGGGGCGGAGTAAAAAGTTCTTATGCGAATCAACTCGCAGGATATTATATTTATTGGGAAGTGTTGCAATATATATGTGATAATACAAATAAAAAAATATTTGATTTTGGGCGTTCTTCTTATGCTGGTGCAACATACAAATTTAAATCACAATTTGGAGCAAAACCGGTAAAAATAGATATATTCACATCACAGCAGAATGACATTTATTCCAAATATTCACTTGCTTCCACAGTTTGGAAGAAATTGCCCAAAAGAGTTGTTGACTTTATCGGTCCTAAAATATGTAAATACTTGGTGGATTTATGATTTGGCTTACGCTCGATGTTGAAGAAGTGACTGATATGAATTTTGATGTGAAATGGACAGAAAATCCTCCGTTAGAGTATGAAAAATATGTAGATACTTTTATAGAATTTGCTAAAAATCATAATGCTACAGCCTTTGTGCTAGGGAGTTTCGCAAAAAAATACCCTTATATAGTGCAAAAACTATCCAAAAACGGTATTGAAATTGCCTGTCATGGTTTAAATCATAATCTTGTGTATACAGAAGATTTTGACACATGGAGTAAAGATTTAGTCCATGCAAAAAAAATTTTAGAGGAGCTTACATGTAAGCCTGTCTTAGGGTATAGAAGCCCAAGCTGGTCGATGCCTTTTGAAAAAAGATATTATGAATTCTTAGCACAAGCAGGTTTTAGCTACTCCTCATCATACTTTCCTATGAAGAACTATATGTATGGTAATAATATTAATAAAAAAACTCGCTTTAATATTTATACAAAATATGGACAGGTGCAGGAACGTCCGATATCAAAAAATATTATTCCTTTTAGTGGAGGCTTCTATTTGCGTGTACTGCCTTTATGGCTTTTGAAAATTTTATTTAAAAAAACACGAAATCCAATTTTATATATTCATCCTTATGAGTTAATGGAGACAAATTTGTTAGGATATTTTAAAAAATATGCTACATATAATCTTGATTATTTTTTGGCATTTTATGCTTCAAGTTACGCAAAAAATAAAATAAAGGCCCTGTTAAGTGAAAAATAAAATCATTCAAGTTGTTTTATTATCTGCTATATTTGTTTATCTTTTTTATGGACTTGATATTAATAAAATTGATTTGAATAAGTTCTCTCTGCTTGGAACTGTAGTAACGTTTTGTGTAATATTGCTTTCCCAACTTGTTTTGAGTTTGCGATGGATGAAAATGTCTGACTTGCCTTTTAAAATTTCTTTTGAAACAATTATTGTTTCAAGTGCGCTTAATATGATTTTACCTGCTAAACTGGGAGAACTTTCCAAAGCATTTTATCTAAAAAAATTTTACAAATATAATTATAACAAAACGCTTTCTATTATATTTGTTGAGCGTTTTTTTGATGTGATTATTATTTTTTTACTGCTGTGTATATGGGCATATAATTATGCTTCAAGTGATATTATGAAGTTTGCTTTAATAATATTGAGTTTTTTCATTCTTATAATAATTTTCTTTTTCAATACAACAAAAACATTACAACTACTCAAAAAAATACCTTTACAATTTTTAAGAATTTATTTACAAAAAATCTATAAAGTTGTGCATAAAATATTTCAATTACCATTTTCTTTGTCCTTTTATACGGCAATTTTATGGTTGACATATTTTCTCGGAACATATATATTTTTTACCTATGCGATTGATTTAAATTTAAATATTACAATCATTCTCGGTCTTTTTATTTTTTCTACTATTGCGTTGTCACTACCTTTGGCTCCTGCGGGAATAGGTACCTATGAAGCGGCTGTTGTGTTTTACTTAAGTGGATACGGAGTGAGTAAAGAAGATGCTTTACTTGCGGCGACACTCTATCATATTTTACTTTTTGCAGTGGACTTTTTATTGTTGTACCTCTTTTTAGTGCTGAAAAATATAAAATTTAAAGAGTTGATAAAGTAATGAAAAATTTACTCTATTATGTAAACATTTCACTGCTCTTTTTTGGTGTATACTCTCAGGCACAAACACTTCAAAATTCCATACTTTTGAGTAAAAATGCTTATAAAGTGTTAAATATTGAACATGATTTATCTTTAGTGAAAAAAAAGGGAGACTATACGCTTGCTTCACCATTTGGTGATAAGAGTGAAAAAGAATGGGCAAAGAAATTCAATATCGTTGAACTCGGGAATGTTGAGAATCAGGATGTAACATTTGAATTTCTCAATAAAAAAGGCTTATTAGATGTCAAGTATCCTATCGGTTATGATTGGATGCCTGCCTTGTATTATTATACAGAGGGAAAAAATAGAAAATTTGTTGATTGGCTGTATAAAAACAGAAATATTACGACGCTTAATCCTGATGGACCTTTTGTGCATTGTAAAGCGAATCATTACGAATGGTGTCAAGATTATTATTATAATCTTGCAAATGAAGAAGTTATGCACAAGAGAGTGAAAGACCTGCTTGCAAATATGAAGTTTCGTGGTTTTCGAGGTCTTTTTTTCGACTGGGCATCTGGAAGCTATATAAAAGAAGATGTTTACAAACCAATGCTGCAAAATTTCAAAAAGCTCCATACAAAACAAAGTTATTCTGATTTTGTCAGTAAGTTTTATCAAAAATTAAAAAAGTCAAATATATTTGTCGTTACCAATCAGGGCTTTAGAAAAGCGGAGTATATTCTTCCTTTTGTACAATATGATATGACTGAGAGTTATATAACAACAGATGTCCGCAAAAAAATAAAAATACAGCTCACAGAAAAAGGCTGGGTTAATTCTGTAATGGTGACAAATTATTATCCTATTTATGAGGGTTCAAAAGATTTGAAGGATTCTTTAAAGTTTATTGATCTTTTAAGTCAATACAAAAAAAAATATAAAAAGTTCGGTTTTAAAAACTTTATTTATCTGAATTATTTGGCACCAGAATATAAAAAAATGTATGAAAGTAGCCTTGTGTATAAAATGATAAAACCAAAAAACGGTATATATTTTAGCTATGCTATGGCAAAATTAGCGGATAATATGGTGTATGCAGAAGTTTCAGGTAACAGAAAGCTTGAAAGGGATGAGATCTACTTTTATGATTTGGGAAATGTTCTTGGTACAAAATATGAAAAGCTTGACGCTATAAATGGGTATGTGCGTTTTTATGAAAAAGGTTTTGTGCTAGTTTCTGCTGCATACACAAAGGAACTTTTTTTGAAAATACATTCTCATTACTTGAAAAAAAACAAAATAATATATGATACTTATAACAAAATTTATCTTCCCTCTTTAAAGCAAAATGTAACAATAGACTTAAAATTTCAAAAAGAGAGTTTGACACAAAAATATCTTCCTTTGGGTAGAGTTTATTTATATCTCTGATTGTATTTCAACGATTCTATCTCTTTTATTGTGCAAAAAATATTTTTTGACACTTTCTTGTCCTTCTTTTGGTAGTTTGATAGTAACGAGTGCACGTGTACCTGCTTGTAAAATATAATGTTTGTTTGGCACAACGATATCAAGTGTCATGCTGTTAAATGTAGGATTTACTATTGGGTTAATCTGTTTTATGGTTGCATGTACCCGGTATGGAGGCGTAGTGACAAAACTTACATCTACTTCTTTGTTTACATGTAGAAATGGAAGTAGCCCTGTTGCAAAACCGGCTCTTACAATGACTTTATCAAGGTTGACAATTGTACATACCTTTTTATCATTACTTATGGTTTCACCCTCCTGTACCTGAATGTCTGCAACAAAACCATTTATATTGGCATATCCGTCAGCATGTTTTAGTTGATATTTTAGTTTTTGCAGTTCTACTTGTTTAGCACGAAGTGATGCATCAAGTGTTTTAAGTTTTTCATAATAGCTTGTATCTTGGGATTGTTGTGTGTTAAGTGCAGTAATATACTTTTTTTTATAATTGTTTTGCTCAAAATCTTGGATATATCCCTCTGCTTTGAGTAAAGATATTTTTTGGAGTTCCATAGCCGCTAAATTCATATTTGCTGTTCTTTGTGCAGTGTTTATATAAGTCGTTAAATTATTTTTAATTTTTTGCATAGAAAGAATTTCTGCCTGCTTATTTTGAATATTTAAATGTATAAGTTCCTTATCAAGGGAATAAATATGTTCACCTTTTGTAACTTTATCTCCATACTTTATATAGAGATATTTAATTTTTCCAGTTGTGCTAGATATAATGTCTTGGCGTTGAATGGGGTAAACAGTACCTTCAAGTCTAATACTGACATTGTTCTCTGAAATTTTGAGTTGTTTTTCTTCTTGAGATTTTGCGCAGCTACTAAGTATAAGAATAAAAAGAAGATTGAGTGTAAAAAACTTTATTGTATAAGAGTTCATCTATTTTCCCTTTGTTTGTTGCTAGATTTTAACATAAGTTTATTTAAAAGAGTGTGGATTCAAGAGCTTTAATCTTATAACATTTACGATGAATTTCACAGTAACCATGTTTTTTAATCATCTCTACATGTAACTTCGTTCCATAGCCTTTATGTTTTTCAAATTGGTATTGGGGGTATTTTTTTGCCTGTAGCAAAATATCTCTGTCATGGATTACTTTTGCAAGGATTGAAGCCGCACTAACCTCTGGAATTTTTCCATCAGCTTTTATCATAGTGACTAGGTTGTTCACACCATAGTTTTGGTTGCCGTCAAAGATGTACTCATCGGCTTTCATATTTTGCATAATTTGTTCAAGCCCTCTTTTTAAACAAGCAGAGATGCCGTCATTGTCTATCTCTTTTGCAGAAAATTTGACAATATGATATTTCGAATTTTTGATGATCAACTCATACAAAGCTTCACGTTTTTTGGCTGTGAGCTTTTTTGAATCATTAAGCCCCTCTATGTTTACATGTAAAATACATCCTGCCATCACTAAATCACCCGCCAAAGGTCCGCGTCCTGCTTCATCTATACCACATAATATACTCAATTGTAATCTCCTAAAGCCCAAATATCAAAGGGAATTATATCAACACTACTGAGCGGATGTGAGATTTTCCCCTCTTTATTCATAGTAATGACAGTGATTTTTGTAATACCATAGCTAAATATAAAGGCCTCTATACTTTCGAGCTTTTTAAATAGACGCCGTTCATCTACGAAAGGCTTACATAATATTATCTCATCGTTTTTGGGTATATAAAAATCTATACCCTCCTCATAATAACACTCTGTTGAAGATTTTAGAAGTTCAAGAAAAACCATGTTTTCAAAGAGTTTAGCAAAGTTTTTTTCTGTACTTAAAGCACTTTTTAAAGAAGTATCACAAAGATATATCTTTTTGGTTGCACGAGTATGACTGAATTTTGCCAGTTGATGTATATAGTTTTTTTCTTTTAAGAGACTAAAAGAAGCATACAGTTTGTCTTTTGAAATTTTTCGTGTAGTTCTCAATCTTTCATATATTGTATAGGCAGAGAGTTTTTGTGACATGAATTTTGCACAGAGACAAAGTATGTCAAATTCAACATTACTCAGTGCAAACTCTAAAACATTCTGTAAGTAAACAACTCTTTCATCTGGTGAGACGGTATGCATAGATGGAAGTCCACCGAGTTGAAAAAAATGATTTAATGCACTGGAATCATACTTGTGTTCATATGCCAAAAATTCTTCGTAATCAAGTGGGTAGAGTATTAAATGTTCTAAAACATCAATATCATCAATATTATAAGGAATTTCACTAGTAATAATTAACTGAGACACATTGACAAATTTTATTGCTGGATTGTAGTTGTCTAAAACAAGTGTATCAATTTTATTCAGATTGCAAAAAGAAGCAAGAGTGCTGTTGAGTTCTTCTACATCAATGCGTATGTCTTTACAATTAATATAAAGGTAAGAGTTTTTTTTTAAAGAAAGAAGATAGTTTTTGACTAATCGACTTTTTCCACTTTTACTAATGCCTGTAATTTGGTATGATTTTTCATCTATAAATACCTTTCTTTGTATGTATCTTTCTACATGTAAGTCAGTTTTATAAAATTCTTCGAGTAATATTTCCATAAGTAATTGTATCATTTCCTTATTAAAAGGAAATAAATTAAAGAAAAAATCAGTTTTTATTGCCAAAATCCTTGAATATTTATAGTGCTTTGAGTATAATTTCGCTCCCTTAAAATAGTTGGGCTAGGATCCAACGAGTTCTTTAGAAGGAAAAACATGGAAAAAATTCGTTTAAAATTGAAAGCTTACGATCATCGTGTATTAGATAGATCAGTAGCGTCAATCGTAGAGG
>Ga0256840_1001448_pt1 | contig 22307 bp, 19 predicted proteins | sample 355202metaG_FD_185969 | JGI IMG/M metagenome (GOLD analysis project Ga0256840, IMG submission 185969) | Hydrothermal vent microbial communities from Mid Atlantic Ridge, Atlantic Ocean - 355-202 | ecosystem: Environmental > Aquatic > Marine > Hydrothermal vents | place: Atlantic Ocean: Mid...
TCTTTTGCTAAATCTACGCCTACGATGGTATCTTTCATAACTAGGACTCCTTTCTGCTTTCGTTTGGGAAAACTTCAGTTTAACTCACCCCAATTAAGGGTGAGGGAGTCCAATTATCTATTTTGTAGATTAATGGTGAGAGTTTACAAAAAGGCTAAAAAGAGAGGGGGTGACAAAATATTTATCCTTAAGGAAACACCTTTCAATACTTGCATAAAAAGTGCATAAAACCTCTGTTAAAAGGACATTTCTCGTTCATTAATAATACAAACTAATCACGTAATCTTATTTCTCTTAAAATGATAATAGGAGAAAGATATGGGTGTTTTATTTGGACTAATTGGTATTGTATTCATGCTGGCAATATTTGTCGGTGTGGTATTTTTTGCAATATTTATGGCTCGTAAAATAGGTTTGTTAAAGCCCTCTGATGATGAGGAAGGTGATGAGGGAAGACTGGGTTTAAAAAGCTATTTATCAGATTTTAAAAATCTTAGTGATTCTTTAATTTTTCGTTTTGTAATTATTGCTGCATTGGTAGGAATAATGACTATTCCTCTTGATATGGTGAGTGATGTTGTGCGAGAACGGAGTAATCTTTATTACAAGGTGTTAGATGATATTTCTGGTACATGGGGGCATCGCCAACAGTTGCAAGGCCCTGTGCTATTGGTTCCTTATACTGAAAAATTCACCTCTGTTAAAGTGTTAACAGATAAAGATGGCAATGAGCGTAAAGTAAATAAAACAATCTTTAAACAACGCACAGCCATTGTCTTACCCGATGATTTAAAGGTAGACGCTAATTTAATAGGTCAAACACGTAAACGCAGTTTATATGAGGCTTTGGTTTATACGGCAGATCTCAAACTTTCAGGTAATTTTAAACGACCTAATATAATGAGTTTGTCTGATCATATCGATAAAATTCACTGGAATAGAGCTTGGTTTTCTTTAGGGATATCAGATACTCAAGCAATAAATAAAGTGTCTAAACTCACTTGGATGACAAACCTAACAACGAATCAAAGTATAGATTTTGAGCCAGGTACTCGTATTAGAGAAACTTTTTCGAGTGGTTTTCATGCACCTTTAGACTTAGAAAGTGGAGGGGCGAATAAGCAAGTACGTTACCAATTTTCACTGGATATTAATGTGAATGGTAGCGATGGTTTTTACTTTAGTCCATTTGGTAAAACGACAAATGTAACGGTTAAATCGGATTGGCCACACCCAAGTTTTCAAGGTAATGTTTTACCTGATAAACATAGAGTTAGCGATACAGGTTTTGAAGCAAAATGGTCTGTTCCACATTTAGCAAGAAATTATCCCCAACTTTGGACGCTAGAAACACAAAAGTTCAATGTCAATGAGTTTAAAGCAGGTGTTAATTTATTTGAATCAGTCTCTTTATATTCTCAAATAACCCGGGCGATTAAATATGGCGTATTATTCTTTGTGCTTACATACATCACATTCTTATTATTTGAATTGGGTATAGGTAAACGCTTGCATGTGGTGCAATACGGTATGATCGGATTGGCTTTATCAATGTTTTACTTAACATTGTTATCAATGGCAGAACATGCAGGATTCTTTAATGCTTATCTATCAGCCGCCACTATCATCATCATTATGATTAGTTTATATGCATACGCGGCTATAAGAAGCTTTGCTAGGACATCTATTATTACCGTGCTATTGGTCGGTTTATACGCGATGTTATATTCAATGTTAAATTTAGAGGACTATGCTTTATTGGCAGGAACTGTGATGTTGCTAGTAGTGCTGGCTGTAATGATGTATTTAACGAGAAATATTGGAAAAGTTACTGGTAAGAGTTAACCAAAATTTCATTAAGGAGACTTGATCAGGGTTTCCTTAATGATGTATGGAAAGGCCGAATAAGTTAAAGCTTGAAACTAATTTAGTTATTTATTCATGCCTTTTCATAGCCTTTTATGAGTGTTATTTTGCCACAGAAAATAACTTAGCACCTCTTAGATCAGCTAGAATATTAGCAGCCTCTCTTAAAAAGACATCAACAGGTTTTTTCTTATTGAAAATATCATCATTCATTTTTTCTTGGGCATCCCTTAGTTCTTTGATTGTTTTGTAAGAGGGTTTTCCATCAGCAGCCTGTAGTTGATTTTCGAAGTTGAGTAATTTCTTATTAAACAATGCTCGCTTTTCTTTTCGTTTGGCTAGGTTTAATGAAGTGTTTTTTTCATTACCCGCATTTACGAGTAATTTCAGACGGTTCACGGTTGAAACAAACTTAGGGTTTTTAGACGTCCTTAATAAAGACTTTTCAATAGCGTTAGAAATAGCATTTGGGCCAAAAGCTTTATTATAATTTTTGTGTTTTGCCATATTAATACGACGCCAAGGTAGAGCATTCTTATACGAACGTTCTCCAAACTCTTCGTCGAGCTTTGGTAAGTTCCATGAAATATCAGGGATTACGCCTTTGTGTTGTGTGCTATCACCATTGATTCTAAAGAACTGTGCGCTAGTGACTTTTAGCTCACCTAATGGTTTATCAAACTTCTTACGTGTGTAAGACTCAAGGGGAAGAACAGTTTGCACAGTCCCTTTACCAAAGGTTGTTTCACCAATAATAATGCCACGTTTATAATCTTGGATTGCACCTGCAAATATTTCTGATGCTGAAGCACTACCTTTATCAATCATCACAGCCATAGGGCCGTCATAAATAGTGCCTGAATCATTATCACGAAGTATATCAGTACGACCGGTAGTATCATTAATTTGTACAACAGGGCCTGTGTTGATAAATAAACCAGTTAGTGAAACTACTTCACTTAAAGAGCCGCCTCCGTTGCCACGTAAATCAATGATCAACTCATCGATGCCTTCTTTATTTAACTCTATTAATAACTTTTTAACATCACGTGTTGTACCTGCATAATCAGCATCACCACGATTTCTTGCTTTAAAATCTATGTAAAAGGAGGGTAGTTTAATGACTCCAACCTTTACATTTCCAGATGGGCGTTTGATATTAATAATGCGTTTGCTTGCAGCTTGGTGCTCTAGTTTTATCTTATCTCTAACAATATTGACATATTCTGTTTTACCGCTTAAACCTGTCTCATGAGGTAGAATAGATAGTACGACCTTGCTACCTTTTTTACCACGAATAATGTTAACAACATCTGTTAAACGCCAGCCAACAATATCTTTAACTGAGTCTTTATTACCTTGACCAACACCCGTAATAATATCCCCTGCAGAGATTTTTCCTGTTAAATCAGCGGGTCCACCTGGCACGACACTAACAATCTTAGTGTACTCATCATCTGTTCTTAATACAGCACCAATACCACTTAAGGATAAGCTCATATTGATATCAAACTGTTCAGATGAGCGTGGTGACAGGTATGAGGTATGCGGTTCAATAGCACTGGCATAGGCATTTGCAATACTTTGGAAGAGTTCATTGCTTTTAATTTGAGAAGTACGTTTAGCAATACTTAAGTAGCGTTTTTTTAAGCTTTTGATTGTTTCAGCCGCTGTTTTGTCTGATAAGATTTGATTGATGTAGTCATTCTTGAGTCGCCTAGTCCACAATGCATCGAGTGCTTTGCTATCAATTGCCCAAGGAGCATCTTTGCGGTCAAAGGTATAAGTTTCGTCTTTATTAAAATCAAAAGGCTCTTCAATACGTTTGGCTGCAAAATCAGAGCGTTCTTTTACGCGCTTTTGGTATGTTTTGAATAAATTTACGGCAAAGGTAGTATTTCCTGCTTCAATATCATCATCAACTAAATGTTTATGTTTGTTAAATTCGTTTATATCAGACTGAGTGAAATAAAGTTTATTTGGATCTAGTTGCTTGATGTAATGCGCAAGTATTTTTTCAGAGAATGCATCATCAAGGTTAAATTTACGGTAATGGTAACGCTTCAACATACTATTTATTACTTTTAGCTCGTATGAATGGCGAGGTGTTAGCTTTTCTATTTGTAAGGGTGTTGCTGTATTTTTATTCGTATCAAGAGCGGCTGATGTTTTTGGTGCTTCTTGCGCATTCGCTTCACCAAGCAAACTACCTGTACTTGATGGAGGGTTTCCAAAGCAACCAGCGAGAAGAAGAACAGTCCCAACAGTTATGATTTGGAGAGGCATTTTAGTGAAAAATCTTGAACTTGAAAATTTAGTCATAGGTAGTTTTTGTATCATTGTCTCTTATAGTCTTTATGAGTTTACAAATAACTCATTAGGAATCTGTAAAGATTTTAAGCAGTAAATTTAGTAGTTGAGACTATAGGGCATCTCTATTCAATTGGCAATTATTCTAATAGCTTAGAAACAGTGAGAAGCTAAGCAGTGTGATTGCGTTGACGTTTGTTGGCTGTGCCTGCGCGGACAGTTTTTTGTTTGTTTAACAAAATATCAAGCGATCCTTTTTGCTTTGATAGTTCAAAGTCTTTTTCTAGGCTTAATCTAGTTGTGTCTTCACTTATTTGAAGATCATGTCTTAATACGTTGTAAAGTAGTTTATAGAGGCGTGGGAGTGATATTTTCCAAGTGCTTCCTTCGCTGTTAAACAATGCTTCTGTTAGTTGCATAAATCGAGAAAAAGGTGAATGGTGCACATTATCCAAAATAATTTTTAGAGTATGTGGGAAGCGCCCTGAATTTGCAATCATATCCCAATAGCGTGCAAAACGATTAACTGATTGCAGTGTTTGAAAATCAATATCTTTGGTTTTTAGTATGGTATATGGAGGCGTAGTACTGTATTGCATCTCATATTTATCGCTATGGCGATTTATAGGAGCACCTCGTAAACGCTTTAATATTCCCAGTTGTATTTCTTGCGGATTAAGTGTGACGAGTTGATTAAAGCTTTTACCAAAATTTTCAAGCGTATCACTGGGTAATCCAAAAATAAGATCAGCATGAATATGTGCGCCTGTATATTCTCGTAACCAACGTATATTTTCACACGTTTTGGCATTATCCTGTTTGCGACTAATCAAGGTTTGAATTTCAGGGTCAAACGTTTGAACGCCAATTTCAAACTGTAAAGAGCTTTTAGGGAAGCGCATTAAAGCTTCTTTTAGTTTTTCTGGAAGGTTATCGGGGATAACTTCAAAGTGTAGATACAGGTCATCTGTCATGCGTTCTAAAAAGAATTCGAGTATGGCAACACTGGTTTTAACTTTGAGATTAAAAGTACGATCGATAAACTTAAAATTACGTGCGCCACGTTTGATGAGCTTATCCATCTCAACTAAAAATGCGTCTAAGGCAAAGGGTTTTGAAGTCTTATCCAAAGAAGATAAACAAAATTCACATTTAAAAGGGCAGCCTCTTGAGGCTTCGACATAAATAAGTCGATTACGAATATCTTCATCATTATAAAATTCGTAGGGCAGGTTGAGTTGGTCTAAGGGGATACTTTCACCCTTAATGACTTTATTCAGAGGTTTTCGCCCTGCAATAATTTCATTGCACAAAAACTTAAAACTGACTTCTCCAGAACCCATGATTACAAAATCAGCGCTATCAACAACATCAGGTTTGTCGGGTAAGTGACTGACTTCTGGGCCACCTAGAACAACAAGTACGTGAGGTGCAACCTGTTTGAGTATTTTTACAGCTTGGGTGATTTCATTGATATTCCAAATATAAACGCTAAAACCAATAATTAAAGGTTGGTATTCCAATAATCTCTCAACCACATCAATAGGGCGTTCATGAATGGTAAATTCTTTGATTAAAGCCTGCGATTGTAATTCACCTAAATTAGCGTAAAGGTAGCGTAAACCAAACGCAGAATGTATATAACGAGCATTTAAGGTTGTAAGAATTATGTCTGTTTTAATCATCAAATTGCTTATGAGTTGTTTCAACTAAATAATAATCACGGTATTATACGTATCCACTAAACTATTTGTGATAAACCGTGAAAAAGATTGGCATTGTAGGCGCAACGGGCTATACCGGCGTTGAATTATTAAGACTTCTTGTTACTCATCCTGATGTGGAAATTAACTATGTAACTTCGCGTTCAAATGCAGGAACGCGTGTAGATGCGATGTTTCCTAATCTTCGTGGCTTTGTTGATCTTGAGTTTAGTGATCCATCAACCGATGCTTTGGCACAATGTGATTTAGTCTTTTTTGCAACGCCAAATGGTGTAGCGATGAAGCATGTACCAGCTTTGTTAGAAGCAGGTACGAAGGTTATTGATCTTGCCGCTGACTTTAGAATTAAAAATCTTGATGTGTGGAGTAAATGGTATGGCATGGAGCATGCTTGCCCTGATTATGTTGATGTAGCTGTGTATGGCATGCCAGAACTTAATCGAAACCAAGTAAAAACGGCAAGTCTAGTCGCGAACCCTGGGTGCTATCCAACGGCAGTCACATTAGGATTAAAGCCTTTAGTAGATACAGGGTTAATTGATCTAGAGAATATTATTGCAGATACAAAATCAGGTATCAGCGGTGCAGGTAAACAAGCCAATGTTGCTACCTTGTTAAGTGAAGCAGGTGAAAGTTTTAAGGCCTATGCGGTGCAAGGGCATCGCCATCAACCAGAGATAGCACAAACACTGTCATTACTTGCAGGGTCAAATGTCGGTTTGACTTTTGTACCACATTTGTTGCCTATTATCAGAGGGATACATGCAACATTGTATGCAAAGTATGCAAAATCAAATAATAATACAGTAGCGATTGATGAAGTTGCATTACAATCATTATTTGAAAAGGCGTATGAAAATGAGCCTTTTGTCGATGTTATGCCCGCAGGTTCTCACCCAGAAACACGCAGTGTGAAAACATCAAATATGTGTCGGATTGCGGTACATAAACCTGCGACAGGTTCTCAAATTGTCGTATTATCGGTCATTGATAATCTTGTAAAAGGTGCAGCAGGACAAGCAATCCAAAATATGAATTTAATGCTAAATTTAGATGAAACGACAGGTTTAATGCAACCTGCGTTACTTCCATAAGTATTATAAATATACTGCTGTAAAGCTGATGAGAATCTAAAGGAAGTACTATGTTTGGAAAGAAAAAAAAGCAACAAGAACAATTTAGAGCTAGAATTAATACATTGGTGGGTGAAGGTACGACTATCGAAGGCACAGTTCACTTTAAAGGTGGTTTACACGTTGTTGGTAATATTAATGGTGGTGTACGCTCTGATGATGAAGATGCAGTGATGATTGTTAGTGAGTCAGCAATAGTAGTAGGTGATGTTAAAGTTTCACATTTAATCGTAAATGGTCAAATAGACGGGGATGTTTATGTGGACGGTAAGGTTGAATTATTTGATCAAGCCCGCATAAATGGAGATGTACATTATAAATTGTTAGAGCTACCTGTTGGTGCAGTAGTTAATGGCAATTTGATTTGTGAAGCAAATGATGGTGATAATGAGTCTAAAGACTAATTAAAACCTACTTATTGCTAGGTTTTTCGTTTTTTTAAGCAAATAGGGTTAAGATAAGCCCAATCGTATATATAAATACTTAAGGTATCAACATGACAGTAGAAACAGCAAGCGCAGCTCCAGTTTTAAACTTTACTGAAGCGGCAGCAAATAAAGTAAAAGGTTTGATTGAAGAAGAGAAAAATGATGACCTAAAGCTCAGAGTTTTTGTTTCAGGTGGTGGTTGTTCTGGTTTTCAATACGGATTCACTTTTGATGAAGTGATTAATGATGGTGATACGACTGTTGAAAAAAATGGCGTAAAACTATTAATTGATCCGATGAGTTTTCAGTATTTAGTCGGTGCTGATATTGATTACACCGAAGGTTTAGAGGGTGCTCAATTTGTGATTCGTAACCCTAATGCTAAGACAACGTGTGGTTGTGGATCTTCGTTCAGCCCTGAATAAATTTAATGCTTCATATTACTCTATAGTTTTCTCGCGTTATGTTGGGAAAGGTTGGCTACATTTGTAGGGCTATTATAGGCATAAGTTTCTTACCTCCATTTGGAAAACCTAAGAAGTAATCTGATGTATTAAAACAAGTAGATACAAGAATGAATAAATGAAAAAAGGCAGCCTATAGGCTGCCTTTTTTCATTTACAGTAAGTTGATCAAATTTAGTAAGTAGATAGTTCTACACCAACGCTTAGCATGTTTACATCAGTCTTATCACCTGGTGCTGTTTCAATGCCTGGTAGTTTTTCCCATTCAGCACGAAGCTTGGTTTTTTCACTAATATTCATTTTTGCACCTACACCGTAGGTCATCCCAAAACCACTTTCGCTTCCTGCGGTATTATCACTGCTCCAACGCATAAGACCTAACTTACCAAAAATATCTATTTGGTCAGTAATAGGCATGGCTGCGACACCCGATGCTGTTATGGCAGATACATCTGAATTTTGCACTCCACCACCGGTTGTTTTATGGATATCTCCTAAGTTAACGTAGGCAGCTTCTGCGCTTAAACGTTCAGTAATTTTATAGCCGCCAAATATTTTCCATGCTGTGTCTTTATCTTCACAGCCAGAAGCACCTGTACAGTAGCTTCCTGCGTCAGATGGGCCTATAGAACCACCAAAGAATGTTTTGCTTACAATATCATCAAAGCTATTTTCGCCCCCACCTGCTGATGTTGTATTATCGACATAGTTTGTAGATGCTTTATTGTAATCAAATGTTTTAGGTAGATCAGCAAACGTTGATGCTGGAAGTGATAGTAGTCCAAACGCGAGCAAAGACGTTGTAAAGATTTTCATGTTATACCCCATTTATTATTATTTTCCCTTGGGGTAATTCTATTCTACTTATCTGGGAAGGTTAAGTATTTGGTGACAAGCGGTTATTGATAAAATTGGCGATATGCATTGTAAATTTGTTTGCCTTGTTGAATTGTTCCTCTGGCGGTGAGGTGAGTAACGTCTGATTTTTCTAGGCCATACATAGATACAAAAGTAATGCTTGGATCTTCTAAGGCAAGTTTGAGCTGGGCATCTACAACTTGAGGGTGCTGTTGAACACGAGGATGTTGTTCATCAACACTAAGAATAACGGGTAGTTGAGGTTTACGAAGTACATTTGTTCTAAAATGATGTAGCATTTTTCTTAGGTGCCAATAATACTCGGTGGCAAGTTGATTATTATCGGCATCACTTTCACCCTGTATCCAAACAAAAGCACGAGGAGTAACGCTATGTCCTTGTGCTTCAAGTTCCTTGATAGCAATCTGTAAACTTTTGACCATGTCATCGTACAAGCCATGTGCACCAGGCGCCTTCCACATGGTTTTGATACTGCTACCGCCAATACTGTATTTAAAGATAGCAGGTCTTAAATGTGATTTTAATAAGGATCGTGCGAAGGTCACTTCTGGACCAAAGTGGCCAGATGAAAAATGTCCTATTTGTGGGCTTAGCGTTTGCCATGTATGTCCTGAAGATCCGTAGTTAAGGGCTTCAAAATAAAAGGGAATTTGTTTGTCGAGTTGTTGGGTATCTGCAGGGTATTGAGCAGCATCACTTCGCCAGCCTTGCATATTGGATTGCCCTGCAAGAATAAATAAATCAATATTGTCAGCATTGGCTTGAGAGATAATGGAAAATATGCTGATGAAAAATGAAAGTATAAAAGTATGATAGCTTTTCATTGTTAGTTTTATAATACCCCAAAGTTTTCTACTAATGATTAGAAGGATGAGGCTTGGATTATGCACGATAACAGCTTTTTTCAATAGTCTTGAAAGATAGAAGCGTTTATTGCACTTATAAGGTGAATAACTGATAATTAAAGGATCAACTTTAAGGAAGCTCTGAATTCAACTAAGTTATTCAGAGCTTCCTTAAAATACTATAATTATCATCTTATTTTGTCACCCCCCCTGTTTTTGGCCATTTTGTAATATAGGGTAAGTCTGTCAAGAGCATTTATTGTTCTTGCTCTAGTATTTTTACAAAATGACCAAAAATAGGGGGGGGTGACAAAATATATGTATATTTCTCTTATTAGCGGATATATTAATGTTTAAAGTCATTCTTCCCATAATAGTGTTTATTGGGGCTGTTCTTTTAGGTAAATACCTCATGGGTACAGGGCCTGAATCTAAAAAGAAACCCTTTGTTGAACGTTCTCCGGTTGTAGAGGTGGTTAAACTTAAACCTCAACCTTACACGGTGATTTTAACAGCATCAGGAATTGTCACGGCTGGTACTCAGACAAACTTAGTGTCAGAAGTGTCTGGTCGTGTACTCAGTATTTCTGATAAATTTCAAGCGGGTAGTTATTTTGATAAGAATGAAATCCTGCTAACAATCGATCAAGAAAATTATCGAAATGCGCTTGCTATTGTTGCCAGTGAGGTTGCTGCAAATCGTGCACTCTTGTCCCAAATTATAGAAGAGGAAAAGAGCAGTAAACGATCTTATCAATTAGCAAAGAAAAATTTATCTTTAGGGAAGAAAGAAGTAAACCGTTTACGCGCGCTATTAAGAAAAAAAGTCATTGCTCGGTCAGTATTGGATATTGAGCAACAGAAAACCAATCAACTACAACAAAAGCTTGAAGATTTACAAGGTAAACTCAATACCTACAAAAGTAGAAAACAAGCGACAAAAGCCAAAATAGCAGCCGCACAAGCAAAACAAAAACAAGAAAGCTTAAATTTATCACGTACGACTATTAAAGCTCCTTATGCAGGACGTATCTTAGAAAAAAATGCTGATATCGGACAGTTCGTTAGTAAAGGTACGATATTGGGGAAGATATATGCAACTGATTATGTTGAAGTGAATTTACCATTATCTTTAAAACGCTATGAACTATTAGGCTTACCAGAAGCCTTTAAGAATAAATCAATTAATGCCGATTCATACCCTGAAGCTATTTTTAGAAACCCAAATAGCATTCAGAATAATGAATGGAGGGGACGAATCGTACGTACAAGTGCTGCATTGGATATTAATAGCCGCCAAATTTCTGTCATTGCACGCATTGATAATCCCTTTGATGTGAAGGAGGGGCTTAGCTCCCCTTTGAGGATTGGTCAATATATCCAAGCAGAAATAAAAGGCAGAACCTTTAAACATGTCTATGTCTTGCCCACTGTAGCGGTACATCAAAATAAAGAAATTATGATATTAGAAGAGGGAAAAATACATATTATCCCTATCACTACACTTTGGAATACACAAAATGAAACGGTGGTCCGTGTTAATGAGAAAAACTACCCGAAAGATAATAACATTGAAGGAAAGTTATTAATAACCACCAGTTTGAGCCAAGCAACAGATGGAATGAAAGTAATTACTATTGAAGAGCAACAAAATAAAAACAAGGCTAAAAAAGCCTTAAATGCAACTAAAAACAAAGATAATACCAACACTTCAAAGAAAGAACAAAAACAATGAAAGGTACTATTGCATGGTTTGTAAAAAATCCAGTAGCAGCAAACTTATTGATGTTTTCCATTATTGGCTTTGGTTTATATTCGGTCTTTAAAAAAGTCCCACTTGAAACTTTTCCTGCTTTCGAAGCTGATATTGTCAATATATCGGTTGTATATTCTGGCGCAACCCCAAGTGAAGTAGAACAGGGGATTTCAATAAGAATAGAAGATGCTATTGCAGATTTGCCAGGGGTAGACCGTATTTATAGCACCTCGGCTGAAGGGCGGGCGCTAGTACGTGCAGAAGTACATAAACGCTATGATACCACTAAAGTTCTCAATGAAATAAAATCTCGTATTGATGGTGTTAGAGGGTTTCCTGAAGGGGCAGAACGGCCAGTAGTTGATCAGTTAATTCGTATAAGAGATGTCATAACAGTCGTAGTGGAACAAGATCGTGAAGATGATGTAGTTTTACGTGAAAATACAGAAAAAATTCGTGATGAAATTCGTAACTTACCAAATATTACTCAAGTGGCTATGGGTGGCGTTAGACCGTGGGAAATTAGTATTACTGTGCCCGATTTCACGCTCCGCCAATATGGTTTAACACTTGAAGATATTGCTACTGTAGTGCGAAATTCCTCTCGTGATATGCCTGGTGGAAGTATAAAAACTGAATCTGGAGATATTTTGGTTAGAGCTTTAGGGCAAGCCTATCGTAAAAAAGATTTTTCTGCGATAAGTGTTATTAGCCGTAAAGATGGTACACGGATTCGCCTTGGTGATATTGCAACAATTAATGATGGCTTTACAGAAGATCCGTTATACAGTCGTTTTGATAATAAATACGCGGCTTTTATCAATGTGGCAAGGGTAGGAAATCAAAATGCTATATTGCTTGCTAATACCGTTAAAGATTATATAGAAAAGCGACGGCATACTTTACCCGCTGGGTTATCACTTAGTACTTGGAAGGATAGTTCTGAGGTTGTTAAGGCACGTTTAAATACATTGAGTTATAGCTTTTTTCAAGGAATCGTTCTTGTACTTATATTGCTGGCATTATTTTTACGACCTGATTTAGCTTTTTGGGTGAGTGTAGGAGTTCCTATTAGCTTTTTAGGTGCATTAGCTGTTATGCCTTACCTTGATGTGACTTTAAACCTTGTGAGTATGTTTGGTTTTATTTTAGTGTTGGGTATTGTGGTGGATGACGCTATCGTGACGGGTGAAAATGTTTACACTCACTTACAACGCCATGGCGATGGTGTACGTGCAGCTATAGAAGGTACTAAAGAGATTGCAATGCCAGTTACTTTTGGTGTTTTAACTACGGTAGCAGCTTTTTCTCCTTTGCTGATGATTGATGGAATTCGGGGGAAAATATTTGCACATATTCCTTTGGTAGTGATTCCAGTTTTGTTATTTTCACTCATTGAGTCAAAGTTTGTACTGCCTTCACATTTACAAACTATGAAGTTGAGAGGTGCTGAGAAAAAGCCAAACTTACTTACGCAAATTCAACAAGAAATATCTCGAGGTTTAGAACGGTTTATTGAAAATATTTTCAATCCTTTCTTAAATGTAGCACTTAATTGGCGTTATTTGACCTTAGTTATTTTTATTTCAATATTGATACTGACTGTAGCGTTGGTTATTAGTGGTCGTTTTAAATATACTTTTTTCCCGCGTATTCAAAGTGAAATCATAACAGCTACTTTAGAAATGCCTGAAGGGACCGCTGTCTCTATTACTGAAAAGCACATTAAAAAAATAACAAGAATGGCTGAAAAAATGCAATCAGAATTTATTGAACCTGATGGTAGAAGACTAATTCAACATATTTTAGTAACTGTGGGCATGGGTGGGGGAAGGCCGAGAGCAAATAGTTTAGGGCGCTCAAATATTGGGAGTGTTACCTTTGAGATATTACCACCTGAGTCACGTATATCAACGATTACCTCACGAGAGCTAGTCTCAAAATGGCGCAAAATGATAGGTCCAATCCCTGGAGTGAAAGAGTTAGGCTTTAGAGCAGAGCTTGGGCGTGGTGGCGATCCAATCAATGTTCAACTAAAAGGAACGGACTTTAAAGAGTTAGATTCATTGGCTTCACAAATAAAAAAGAAACTAGGTGAATATGAAGGACTTTTTGATATCAAGAATAGCTTTGAGGGCGGAAAAGATGAAGTCCAGCTAAGAATTCGTCCAGAAGCAGAACAACTAGGGCTTAACCTTAGAATGCTAGGTACTCAAGTACGTCATGCTATTTATGGTGCAGAAGCACAACGTATTCAGCGCAACCAATCAGAAGTAAAAGTCATAGTTCGTGCGCCAAAGGATGAACGATACTCATTATCTGATTTACAAGATTTACGTATTCATATTCCCAATGGGGCTGATATACCTCTGAGTGAAGTTGCATATATAGATATTGGTAGTGGATCAAGCAGTATTTCTCGTGTAGATCGTCAACGTATCATTAATATTACAGCGGATTTAAATAAAGAAAAGACAGATGCTAATAATGTTGTACGTGATTTAAAACAATGGTTGCCAGATTTATTAAAAAATCATCCAAGTGTGACTGTAGATATGGAAGGTGAGCAGCTTGAACAAAAGAAGTTTGCCAATAGTTTAAAGTTTGGATTTGCAGTAGCACTATTGAGTATTTATATTTTATTGGCAATTCCATTTGGTTCCTATACACAACCATTAATGGTTATGAGTATTATCCCATTCAGTATTATTGGTGCCATAGGTGGACACGCAATTATGGGAATTAGCCTAAGTATCAGTAGTGTTATGGGAGTTTTGGCATTGATAGGTGTGGTTGTGAATGATTCATTGGTACTGGTGGATTACACTAATAAACGCATTAAAGAAGGGGCATCAGTGGCTAAGGCGATTAGAATTGCAGGAGGCGCGAGATTTAGACCTATTTTGCTTACATCACTAACAACTTTTGCAGGACTTACTCCATTAATTATGGATAAGAGTACCCAAGCCCAGTTTTTAATACCTATGGCGGTGTCTTTAGGTTTTGGTATTTTATTTGCAACTATGCTGACTTTGGTATTAATACCTACGTTCTATTTGATCGTTGAGGATTTTAAAAAGGCTTTTGATGGTTTGAAGAACAAGCTGAGGAATTGACTTAACTCTAAACCTAATTTAGAAAGCTTTAAAATCATTCCAGTTCTGTTATCAGTTCTAATATTATAAGAGACTTAATGTATTATAAAAAAGTTGATAGTTCTTTCAAATCAATCCCAGAAAACTGGATAATGCTATAAGCAGCAATACTAACAAGTATAAGACTGAGTAATTTAGTGGTTATTTTAATAAGTATAGATGCGGGTTTAGGAGCTTCACCATAACTATTTAACCCATTATTTCCTGGAATAAGTGCAAAGATGATGTTCGCAAAAGGTATTAATGCTAAAAGTGCTAAGCCGCTATTGGCATTAAAATCATGACAACGTTGTATTGTTAAACGCACAACTAATAGTAATACTGCAACTAAAGATGCGGCTAAAAGAACATAAGAAACTAAAGATGCGGTATTTCCCAGCTTTGAGATAAAACCAGCAATACTTGCTAGAACTAAAAATAACGCAAAAGGTAGGATTATCGAATAAACGAAATACCTTTGTCTTCCAATGCGACCTTCGGTTGAGAATATATCAACAGCGCTGTAACGTTGATGGTTATTCTGGAGTATTGAGTTTTCAAATTTATTCATTTTATCTACCTTGCCATATCCTTTTGTATTTATTATCCAAATTAAATATGTGGCGTTATGGTTTTAGTTTCACATAGTTTCTTATTTTAAGCTTTAGCTATGTTGATGAGTGAAATGATATCCCCGAGAAACGGTTGTTTTTATTTATATTCAATCACTTATAAGATGATTTTTTCGTATTTTATAATATTAATTTAATAATTTTTTGATAAAAAAAAGCCACCCGATATTGCTATCGGGTGGCTTTTACTAGTCCTGACCTAAAGTAAATTGCTTTTTAGCTAGAACTTGCTACTAGTGTGTTAACTAGTTTTTACTTTGTAGCTGGAGCAGCAGGAGCAGTTTGAGCTTGAGACTTTTTGAAAGCCTCTGCCATAGCTTTTTGCTGTGCAGCGATTTGCTTTGCGTATGCTTCATATTGCTTACGTTGAGCTTCCATTTGAGCTTGCATCTGTTGGAAGCTTGGAGCTTGTGTAGAGTAAGCAGGAGCCATCATGCGAGTTTGAGCTTGAGGAGCACGCATTTGAGGAGCTTGCATTTGAGGTGCTCTCATCTGTGGAGCATAGTTAGTGTTGTTGCTCCAAGGCATTGTAAAGCCGTTTCCGCCGTTGTTGTTCCAAGGCATTGTGAAACCGTTACCGTTGTTATTGTTCCAAGGCATGTTAGAACCGTTACCTGTGTTAGCATTTTGACCTTGACCGTTACCAGCAAAGTTTCCAGCAGTATTACCAGCACCTTGAGCGTTAGCTGCAGTATTACCAGCACCTTGACCGTTTCCGCTTAGGTTACCAGCAGTATCCATATTAGTCTTGCCTTTACCTTTAAAGGTAATGCTGAAATCTACTTCACCGTCTGCGTCGCCTTTACCAGTTCCCCAGCCTTGACCGTTTCCTTGTGCATTACCCGCTGCGTTACCCGCACCTTGAGTGTTGCCAGCTGCGTTTCCGTATCCATTACCAGACCCGTTGCCGTTATTCCATCCGTCCCACCAGTTAGCTGATGCAGTTCCAGAAAGAGCGATTAAAGCAGTAAATGCTGCAATTTGTAATTTCATGATAAATCTCCTAGCGATTTAATATTTTGGGGGTAAATTTGTCTTAGTGAATATCACTAATTAAGTAAAGTCTAATATACTAATTTGCTGATTGCAAGAAAAACACTTAATTTTGTATGGTCATACCCCATCAGAGATGGCTTGCCTACTTAGTATAGGATATGTGTTCTGTATTTTGTTGGATAATAATTGATCAAAGTAATAAAGTATTTCAATATATGGAGAATATATAAGTTAATCAAAATAGTTCCGAATTGATGTGTTGGGTATAATTTAAATACATAAATATGACCTTAAAAGAGAAAAATATGCATATAGCCCCTTTAATGCTCGATCTTGATGGTATCGAAGTATCTGCAGAAGAAAAAGAATTATTACAGCACCCACTGACTGGTGGTGTGATTTTATTTAGTAGAAATTATGAATCAGTTGAACAGCTTGACCAATTAGTTAAAGCAATTCGTAGTTCCACACATAATGATATTTTAATCTCGGTTGATCATGAAGGTGGGCGAGTTCAGCGTTTTCGTACTGAGTTTACAGAGTTACCAGCTATTGCGAAACTGAGCGAAAATGATCACGCTGATAAATCATCCTATCAACATGGTTGGTTAATGGCGGCAGAGGTTAGGGCGATGGGTATTGATTTTAGTTTTGCCCCCGTATTGGATATTAATTATGGTGTGAGTGAGGTCATTGGGGATCGTGCCTTTAACCAAGACCCTCAGATTATTTCTTACTTAGCAATGGAGTATATAAAAGGGATGCGAGATGCAGGCATGGCATCTACAGGTAAACACTTTCCTGGTCATGGAGCAGTAAAAGAAGACTCACACCACGAAATCCCACGAGATACACGTTCACGGACAGAGATTTGGCAAGCCGATATCATTCCGTTTGCGGAGCTAATCAAACAAGGGCTAGATGCCGTTATGCCTGCACACGTAATTTATAGTGATATTGACGATAAGCCAGCAGGTTTTTCACCGTATTGGTTGCAAACAGTCTTACGTAAAGAGTTAGATTTTGATGGTGTAATTTTTAGTGATGACTTAACCATGGAAGGTGCATCTGTCATGGGTGGCTACACCGAACGTGCAGAGGCTGCTATGCAAGCAGGTTGTGATATGGTGCTGGTGTGCAATAACAGGCAAGGTGCTATTGAAGTGATCGATAAAGCTAAGCTGGAACAAAGTGAAAGGTCTTCACAACGTCTGACACGTATGATCGGAAAAAGCCACATGAACCGTTCAGCTTTACTTGATACAAAGCGCTGGGCAGATGCTGTTGATGATATTACTGCATTGGTTTAGTTAGGGAAAGGATGATCAAGTCTATTTGCTTTAGTTTGCTAAATTTATCGCTAAATTCTAACTGACTTAAACGGCTTTCCTTAGGAAAAGACTGAATAGGAATTTCTTGATTAAAAGCTATAGATTTTGTCAGCCCCCTCATTTTTGGTCATTTTGTAATTTAAGGAATCTGGTTTGTTTTAATACTTTTTACCCACATAATCCATACTATGTTACGACTTGCACTTATCCCCTTTATTTCAATAGCCTTTCTTTTTTTATTGGTCATGCTCGTTTGGCTATTATATAGAAAGGTGAAGAAAGGTATTGGTTATACCATGAAGAAAGGCGCTAAAATCGCGAGCGATCAGCAACAAAAATGGTCAGAGAAAGAACAACGTAAGAGACTTCCTGAAATTCTGAAAAAGGGATATCAGGATTACGATAAGATAGTTAACACTACTCTATCATTACCCGAAGAATGGAAGTTATCTATAATTCCAATAGTCGACAGTGCTAAAGATATATTAGATGAGGTTGCTCTTGAGTTTGAAGGTCAGGAAGTAACGTTTAAATCTAAAGACCAGAATAAAAAGCTAAATAGTATTCGTAGTTTTTTTATTCATAGTTTGGATGCACTCTTACAATTTGTTGAAAAGCTAAGCAGTGATCATGAAAAAATGTCTAATGATGAGATTGAGAAGGCTCGTCAAAATATTAATGTATTTAAAGCTGACTTGTTAAATCATAAAGAAACGTTACACAAGGTTAGACGTTTTGATTTTGATGTGATGATGGAAGTGATTAAAGCGCGTTTGAAAAAATAAAAGCATCCTATTTATTATTGCTAGACTTAGTCTTTTTTCACAATCTTCACTATATCATCTACAGCATCTTCAATAACATTATCTAATTTTTTTACTAGTGATTCATCTTTATCAACATCGGTAATATCTAAATCATCTTCAGTAATTGTTTTACCGACAGGTGCTACTACACCTAGAGACATAACAAGTTTTAACGCTTCTTCTACATCAATATCTAATACTTTTACGTCCTTTATAGGGATGAAGAGAATAAAACCAGAGGTAGGGTTGGGTGTTGTTGGTACAAACACAGTTACTAGACTTTCATCAGCAACGTCATCCATAAATTTTGGAGAGTTCCCAGTCTTAAAGCACAGTGTCCAAATCCCTTTACGGGGGTATTCAATTAAATAGACAGCACTAAAAGTATCCCCTTCTGATGAGAGTACAGTCTCCGTTACTTGTTTAACCGATGAGTAAATACTTCGAACAAGGGGGATTCTATCAAGTACGCTTTCGCCCCATTTGATTAAACGTCTTCCAGCAAAGTTGGTTAGAAAAAAGCCAGTAACAAAAATAATGACCGAGCTAACAATAATTCCTAGGCCAGGGATGTCAAAGCCGACAAGATTTTCTGGTCGCCACGAGGGAGGTAGGAAAAGAATTGTTTTATCCATTAAGTCAACGAGTAACTTAATAACTAAAACAGTGATTCCTAATGGAATCCAGATCAATAGCCCTGTAATGATGTATTTTCTTAATTTTGCAAACATGATTATTATTTTACTCTAATTAGTCTAGTGCTATATCTTTGTAGCAGGTGTTTTGCTTTCTGTCTTTTTTGATTTACTTTTATCTGCTTTTTTATTATCTTTTTTTGTAGGACTAGGTTTTTCATCGCTGGTGGCAGTTAGATTCTTCTTTGCCCCTTTCTTAAAATCGGTTTCGTACCATCCTGAACCACTAAGACGAAATGCTGCAGCTGAGACCATTTTTTTCATATCTGGCTTACCACAAGCCTCACAATCGGTGATTGGCTCATCACTGACTTTTTGTATTACTTCAATTTCGTTTCCACAAGATTGACATTGAAATTCGTAAATAGGCATGAATATTATCCGTATTGATTTATTTAAGGAAGTTCTGAACAACCTTAAGGTAATAAAATATTAGAGATTGATAATATAGTGTTTATTAATGGGAATACAAGCCTCATTTTTCAAAAATTCTCTGCTAGAATATGCGCATTATTAAGGATTAAATATTATGGAAACAGTATTAGTAACAGGATGTTCCAGTGGTATCGGCTATCATGTTGCCAAAGGCTTAATGGAGCGTGGCTACAATGTTTATGCAACGGCACGTAAACCTGAAGATGTTGAACGATTAATCTCTGAAGGTTTTAAATGTTTGCAATTAGATTATGCAGATTCTCAAAGCGTACAAGATTTAGCCAATGAGTTAATGTTGCTTGTGGGTACAAACCTATATGGCGTATTTCATAACGGTGCATACGGCCAACCCGGCGCGGTTGAAGATCTAACGCGTGAAACGCTAGAAAAGCAATTTGCAGCAAATGTATTTGGCTGGATGGAGCTTAATAACCGTCTCATCGTTTTAATGCGCCACAATAATCGTGGTCGGATTATTTTTAATAGCTCAGTGCTGGGTTTAATTTCTCTACCATTTCGTGGTGCATATAATGCTAGCAAATATGCCATTGAGGGATTTGCCGATACACTTCGTTTAGAGCTATCAGATACAAACGTAAAAGTCTCGTTGGTTGAACCCGGTCCTGTTGAAAGTCGCTTTAGAGCAAACGCCTTACAAGCTCTAAAAGATAATGTGAATATGAACGACAGCGTACATCGTGATCGTTATAAACGTACTTTAAAACGATTAGCCAAAGAAGGGAATGTAGATCCGTATACCTTGCCACCTGAAGCTGTGCTAAAAAAAGTTATTCATGCTCTGGAAAGTGATAAACCACAAGCGCATTATTATGTGACTACACCAACTTATATAATGGGAACACTAAAACGAATACTACCTGCTAAATGGATGGATAAATTTATTTTAAAAACAGCTGGTGGCGAACTTAAAGACTAACAAAGACCACAAAAATTTTAATAACGAATATTAAGGAGAAACTGATCAAGTCCAATTATTTTCAGCTTGCTAAATCACCCACTATTTTCCACGAAGATCGGGCGCAATAGAATGACTATTACGTCTCACTTCATGAAAAATAGCGGCAGATTTATCGAAGCTGAATTTTAATGGACTTGATCAGTCTCTCCTTAAAGGAATATAAAAAGAATGCTCGAATATTTATTTTTCACTCAAGAGATTGCTGATAAATTTATTAGCTTTTTAAACGATAAAAATCTTAAGTGGGAGCAAAAAAATGACCCGATGCTTGGAAGCATCGTGATAGAAACCTCAGAAGATATTGAAGATGAACTATGGGATGAGCTAGATGATCATCACGAATTATTAGGTGAAGAAGAGCAAAAAATACTAGAGGTTGATCTGGCCGATAGCGAGACTGAAATGAATGCTGCAGGTATTTATATACAGCTTGCTAATGGTGAACAAACCGTAGCCCAGATAAACCCTGAAGTGATGAACCGCATGTTAAGTGTCATTAGCATGGATGAGTTTAATGGCTTTATCGAAACCATCGTAAGTAGCGTAGAAAACCCTGATGATCCACCTATCTGTGAGAAAAAATAAGTGAAAGATAAACAACTAGAGATAAAGCTGTGATTGTTCTAGGAATAGAGTCATCTTGCGATGAAACAGGTATCGCGATTTATGATACAGAAAAAGGCTTAGTTGCCGACCAGCTTTATTCTCAAGTGGCTCTTCATGCAGAATACGGTGGCGTTGTGCCAGAGTTAGCTTCGCGGGATCATATTCAAAAAACTGTGCCTTTAATTAAAGCAGCCGTAGCCGAAGCAGGTTTGACATTGTCTGATTTAGACGGCATCGCCTACACAAGCGGCCCAGGTTTGATTGGTGCGCTCATGGTTGGTGCATCGATTGGGAGATCATTGGCCTGGGGGTTAAAAATTCCTGCAGTCGCCGTTCATCACATGGAAGGGCATTTATTGGCGCCCATGTTAGAAGAAGGTAATACACCTGAGTTTCCTTTTATTGCGCTGTTGGTTTCAGGTGGTCACACCATGATGGTTGATGTTCAAGCGATTGGTGATTATAAAATCATGGGACAATCATTGGATGATGCGGTGGGTGAAGCCTTTGATAAAACCGCAAAAATGTTAGGTCTGGGGTATCCCGGTGGGCCAGTATTAGCAAAATTGGCAGAGCAGGGGGAAGAGGGCGTCTATGATTTTCCGAGACCAATGATTCGTCAAGGCGGTTTAGATTTTAGTTACAGTGGTTTAAAGACATTTGCCCTAACGACATGGAATAAATCAACAAAAACGGATCAAGACAAAGCTAATATCGCCCAAGCTTTTCAAGAAGCCGTGGTCGATACCTTATATATCAAATGTAGGCGTGCGCTAGAAAGTATCAACGGTAAGCGTTTAATCATCGCAGGTGGTGTTGGCGCAAACACTCGATTGCGAGAAAAACTGAGTGAACTAGATGCTGAGTGCTTCTTCCCTCGCATGGAATACTGCACGGATAATGGTGCGATGATTGCCTACGCAGGTGCAATACGATTGAAAGCAGGGCAGACAAGCGATACAGAAATAAAACCAATGCCACGTTGGTCTTTAGAAGATTTGGATACAGCTTAAAGGTCAATCGTTCCAAAAGTATTTATGTGCTTCCGTACCCTTCGGCTCCGCTCAGGGTACTGCTCCTGAGTAGTTCCCTGAGCGGAGTCGAAGGGTACGTAGATGTGGTAGCAATACGCCAATGCTTTCGGAATAATTAATATATACACGAGACCTTTGCACGAGCGTACATAAATTCCACAAAAAATGAGATAATAGAATTTTACCCAGCAGGTTCACAAAATGGCTTGGAAGAATATCAAACAAAGAAGTTTTGCTGATGATCTTATTGAGAT
>Ga0256840_1001449_pt1 | contig 22304 bp, 14 predicted proteins | sample 355202metaG_FD_185969 | JGI IMG/M metagenome (GOLD analysis project Ga0256840, IMG submission 185969) | Hydrothermal vent microbial communities from Mid Atlantic Ridge, Atlantic Ocean - 355-202 | ecosystem: Environmental > Aquatic > Marine > Hydrothermal vents | place: Atlantic Ocean: Mid...
ATATGGGTTAAAAAACCCTCCTAAACATAAGTCTACCAATAACTTTAATAATACTATCAACGGTATTAGTAGAGCAGAAATAGATAAAAAAGCACGCGTAGGGGAGAGTTACTCAGAAGCTGCCGCTAGGTTAGCTAAACTAAAGAAAACGCGCTAGCATTTTCTATCTTTACCCAAGGTTGCTATATGGTACGCAATCCTTAGTAAACATAAGCCTTACTTCCTTTTATTTTAAGACATTATGCCTGTTACCAACGAATCTTCTTATCTACCTTTTGAATCATCACCACTACCAAAAGGTTCTTGGTTAGTTTTAGCACCGCATCCAGATGACGAAACTTTTGGGATGGGCGGCACCTTATTATTAGCAAAATCTCAAGGTATTACGGTTGATATTATCTTTGTAACAGATGGTGGTAAAGGGGGAGAAAACCAAGAAAACTTAGTTAAAACACGTGAACTTGAAGCACAAAAGGTGGCTCATAAGCTCGGTATTCGCAATCTCTTTTTTTGGCGGGAAATTGACCGAGCATTAATGCCTACTCAGCACCTTATTAGTAAGCTGAGTGATTTTATTAAACAAACGCAACCAGAAACGGTTTTTTTCCCTGCTCCATCAGAGCCACACCCTGATCATCGCACTACAGCAGTAATTGCTTGGGAAAGCTTACGTTTAAGTAACTTTTCAGCTACACCGATAAGTTACGATATTTCGGTACAAGGTCATACTAATTGCTTAATTGATATTAGCCAAGTTGTGACCGCGAAGCGTGAGTTAATGGCGGAGTATAAAAGTCAGTTATCTGAGAATTTATATATTGACCGCTTACTGGCTTTAAATAAAGCACGTACTTGGTCATTGCCACACTCTGTTTCACATGCAGAATCATTTTATCAATGGCCAAAGGAAAATAGACCCTTAAATGCCTTGGTTTTAAGCTTAGCTGCACAAGAATCATCATTGCAGGCTTTACCCGAGAGTTTACCGTTAATATCTGTTATTACCCGCACCCAAAATAGGCCAGAATTTCTACGTGAGGCTATTCGTTCGGTTGCAGGGCAAACTTATCAAAATATTGAATTGATTGTGGTAAATGATGGCGGAGCTAATTGTACAGAGCTTATAAGTGAAGAGGCGACTGGGCATATACAACAGTACCGCTATCACCATATTGATGTACAAGCAGGCAGATCTAAGGCGGCGAATATTGGACTTGACCTTTGTACTGGAGATTTCATTATCTTTTTAGATGATGATGACTGGTTTGCAGCAGAACACTTAAGTAAATTAATGACAGCATTGCTACAACACCCAGAAATTAAGGTTGTTTATACTGGCGTGCAATGTGTTGATGCTAATAAAAAGGTATTACCTATTTATTTTAAAAATACTTTTGATGCAACTCGGCTTTTATCCGGAAATTATATTCCTATTCATGCGGCGTTATTCTCTCGTACTTTGTTGGAGATAGGTTGTCGAGTTGATGCATCTCTGAACGTCTATGAAGATTGGGATTTCTGGATTCAGGCCTCTATGCTGACTCACTTTTTATTTATCGATGGTGTCAGTGCTTTTTATAGAAGTACTGGCCAATCAGATGTAGGTCTTAATAGTACTGATATAGCCCAAAAAGAACAGGCCAGCTTAGTAATATTAAAAAAGTGGTTACCTAAATTATCAGATAAACAATTAATAGCATTGTCGGGTAAGTTGCAGCAAAGTTATCAAAAAGAGACTGAACTCCAAAACCAAACTATCGCATTACAAAATAAAGAACTAGCATTACAGAGCAAAAATACAAAAATACAAAACCAAATTCTTGACCAAGAAAATAACATTGCTGAACTACAACAAAATATTGCTAACAAAGAATACGAGATACAAGAAAGTACACAACTTGTTGAGCATATTCTCAATTCTACCACTTGGCGAATGACCTTACCCTTAAGAACGATATTGCACCAACGCAAAAGAGCACTACATGCTATCAAACTTATAAAACCAGCGATTAGTTTAGGCGGGGGCTGGCAACCTACTGCAAAAAAAGTAATTAACTTGTATCGTCGTGCTGGTTTTGCAGGCATAAAAGCAGGATTTAGAAGAGTCGCTGAATCTAGTGAACATGTCAATACGATATCAGCGATAACCCCGGAAATTTTTAAACATAACCCCCCCTACCTAGCACACAACATTCTAGAGACAAGGGTTTTAATGATTGCTGAATTGAGTATTCCGCAGTGTAAAAAATATAGGGTAACCCAAAAGCAAAAGATGTTTTCCGATTTAGGAATTGAATGTACCGTGCGTAATTGGCATGATTATGACGATTGTCTTAACGAACTTGCTACTCACTCTTTAGTGATTTTTTACCGAGTTCCTGCTTTTCCAAATGTCCTAAAAATTATCGATGAAGCTAAGCGCCTACAAATAACAACGCTATGGGAAGTCGATGACTTAATCTTTGATAAACAAATATTGGCAGGTAGTAAAACGCTAGCACAATTAGATAAAGCAACTTTTGATGGTCTATTAGAGGGGGCTATTCTCTATCATAAAGCGATGTTAGCTTGTGATAAAGGTATTGCATCTACTGCAGAACTAGCGGTCGCCATGCGTCAAGAAGGCTTAAGTGACGTTTTTATTATAGAGAATGCTTTAGATGAGCAAACGTTGGCCTGTGCTAATAAGATTAATGCAACGACACAGAAGCAAAAAGATAACTTGATACGTATCGTTTACGGATCTGGAACCAACACTCATGATGTTGATTTTGCAGAGGTGTCAGCTGCATTGCTACAAATACTGAATACCTTCCCAGAGGTTAGATTGCGTATTATTGGTACGCTAGAGCTTCCTGCTGCATACAATGCATTGGCAGCTCAAGTTGAGCGTATTCCATTTTGCTCTTATGAAGAATATTTAGGCTACTTAGCGGAATGTGATATTAACTTGGCACCCTTAGAAAATTATATTTTTAATGAAGCCAAAAGCAACATTAAATTTATTGAAGCCTCCGTCGTTAAAATACCCTCACTTTGCTCACCACGCTCTGCTTTTACTAGTGCTATTCAACAAGGTGAAAATGGCTTCTTATGCGCTCAGGAAAGTGATTGGTTGCACGCCCTAACCCTATTGGTTACTAATGGTCATTTACGCACAAAAATTGGCTCAGCAGCCTATACGTCTATATTAGAGCACTATGCACCTGAGCATATTGCACAACAGCAACTGCAACCTATCCTAGCTAAATTTAAAACAACAACAACCCCAAAACCAAAAATATTAGCCGTTAATATTTATTATGCCCCCCAGTCTTTTGGTGGAGCAACTATTGTTGCAGAAGAAACCAACCGCATTTTTAATGCGCGTGGTGACTTTGAAGTATCTGTCTTTACAACCTTACCTGTTGATATGGTAGCTGCCTATCGTTTAAGGCGCTATGCAGTAGAGGGTATTAATATCTTTGCTCTGGGTTTACCCAAGATGTTGTCACCAACAGAACAATTTGAAAACCCGCATGTTGTTGCTGAATTTGCGAAAGTACTGGCAGTTACTCAACCTGATATCGTACATATTCACAGTATTCAAGGTATTGGGGTGGCTATTATTGAGCTTTGCATTAGCAAAAATATAAAATATGTCATTACCCTACATGATGCTTGGTGGATTTGTGGGCGACAATTTATGATCAATCAACAAGGATCCTATTGTGACCAACAAAAAATTGAGCTGGCTATCTGTGATAGTTGTACTGATGACGCGAGGTTAAATAGACTCAGACAAGCTAAACTTAAGAATATCTTGACTCAGGCTGAATTACTCTTATCACCTAGTCAGTTCTTTGCAGATTTATACCTTAAAAATGAAGTCGATCCTCAAAAAATTGTGGTGAATAAAAACGGCGTGTTAAAACCGACTAATCATCTCCAGAGAATTCGTACACAAGAAACACTGTCATTTTGCTATGTCGGCGGTAATACTGACATAAAAGGCGTTAATATTATTAAGCAGACCTTTGCGCAGCTTTCAGACCCTAAGGTGAAATTAGTGGTCGTGGATAATGCCACCAACCTTGGTTTTTCATCTTACCCTACTGATTTTTTCACAGATATTAATCATGTAGACATCGTGCCAGCTTATACCCAAAAAACCATTGATGAATTTTTTGCAAGTATCGATGTCCTATTATTTCCTACCCAATGGAAAGAAAGCTTTGGCCTGACAATAAGAGAAGCATTAGCGAGAAATGTTTGGGTAATTACCACCGATGCAGGAGGTGTAGTGGAAGATATCTCCCCTGGTGTTAATGGTCTTATTGTACCGTTTAATGATACGGGCGAGGCATTTACCCAAGCAGTGCAAGAAACCATGGAGTTTTACCAACAATTTAAAGTAGGCTCGGAAATTTCTTTGCAAACCAAAAGAATTACTTGGTTTGAAGACCAAGCGAATGCATTAACAGACCTATACAAGCAAGTTATTGCACAAGCATAAACAGGTGGGGAACATGACTGTATTTTCCATCGTGGTCACTTATAACCCTTGTCTTGATACACTTAAGGAGTTATTGCATGCCTTAGTACCACAAGTTCATGCCGTTAAGATTATCGATAATAACTCCACTGTGAATGTGAGTGCATGGTTAGAACAACAACAGCTAGCAACCGTAAGTGTACAAAGCTTAACAACTAATAAAGGAGTCGCGACGGCTCATAACAAAGGCATTCAATGGGCTCAGGCACAGCAAGCTGAATTTGTATTATTGATGGATCAAGATAGTATTCCAGCACCTGATATGGTGGCTAAGCTATTAAACACTCTACAACAAGATAGCAATATTGCTGCTGTTGGACCTAAATATCGGGATATCAAAGGTAGCCACCAATCTCCTTTTGTTAAATTAGTAGGTTGTAAATTATGCCGGATGGCTTGTGCTGATCATGAAGTAGTTGCTGTCGATCATTTAGTCAGCTCTGGTAGCTTAATTTCCATGACAGCGTTACAAAAAGTAGGAGTCATGCAGGAACAGTTATTTATTGATTATGTAGATACCGAATGGTGTTTAAGAGCCGTTCATAAAGGTTATACTTTATTGGGTGTCGGTGCTGCACAAATGACACATAGTATTGGCGACCAACAAGTGAGTATTTTTGGACGTAAACTCGCGGTACATTCACCTTTACGTCAATTTTATGTGATCCGTAATGGTTTATGGTTGCTACGTCAGCCTTGGGTTTCTTGGCATTGGCGCTGTATGGATATACAACGTTTATTTTTGATTTATATTACTTATTCCTTATTTGTCGGTAAGCGCTTACAAAATTGGCAGATGATGAATAAAGGGATATGGCAGGCGATAACAAGAAAAATGGGGCCGCATAAATAACGGTGTCTATTTTCGATATGACGACAAATTGATCATTATCTAAGATTGCTATATGGTACGCAATCCTTAATAAAAATAAGCCTTACTGCCTTACCCTACTTAGCTGACGATCACTAATCAGTCTCCGTTATTTCCTTTTACTTTAAGATATTATGCCCGTTACCAACGAATCTGCTTATCTACCTTTTGAATCATCACCACTGCCTAACGGCTCTTGGTTAGTTTTAGCACCGCATCCAGATGATGAAACGTTTGGTATGGGTGGCACCTTATTATTAGCGAAATCCCAAGGTATTACGGTTGATATTATCTTTGTGACAGATGGCGGTAAAGGAGGGGGAAACCAAGAAAACTTAGTTAAAACACGTGAACTTGAAGCACAAAAGGTGGCTGACAAACTAGGGGTTCGCACTGTGTATTTTTGGGATGAAGTTGATCGAGAATTAACCGCATCCCAGCACCTTATTAATAAACTAAGTGTTTTTATTAAGCAATGGCAACCTGCGGCCGTTTTTTTTCCAGGACCATCAGAACCCCATCCTGATCATCGTACTACCGCAATACTTGCTTGGGAGAGTTTACGTTTAATTGATTTTCCAGCAACCCCCATTAGTTATGATATTTCTGTACAAGGCTATACTAACTATTTAATCGATATTAGTCAGGTAGTTGATGACAAACGCCTCTTAATGGCTGATTATAAAAGTCAGTTAGCTGAGAACCTCTATATTGAGCGCATTATTGCTTTGAATAAGGCTCGAACTTGGTCTTTACCTGAATCAGTTGCTTATGCGGAATCGTTTTACTTATGGCCTAAGGAAAATAGGCCATTAAACGCATTAGTTTTAAATCTGGCCGCTAAAGAATCATCATTACAATCCTTACCTCATAATTTACCTTTAATTTCAGTTATTACCCGCACTCAAAATCGTCCTGAATTTTTACGTGAAGCCATTCGTTCGGTAGCGGGACAGAGCTACCCTAATATTGAATTGGTTGTTATTAATGATGGCGGTGAAGATTGTGAAAGTTTAATTAAAGAAGAGGCTGTAGGCCATATTCATCAGTTTCACTATGAGCATCTCCTATCAAATGTAGGCCGTTCTGCGACAGCAAATATAGGGCTGAAATATAGTAGTGGTAAGTTCATTATTTTTCTGGATGATGATGATTTTTTTGAGACACATCATATTAGTGCGTTATATGAACACCTAGAAACGCATAAAGAAGCAATTGCCGCTTATTCTGCTGTACGTTGCATTAATGAAAATGGTGCAACCATTAATATTTTTGCAGAAGAGTTTGATCCTATTCAGCTTTATATTAACAACTTTATTCCTATTCATTCTATTCTTTTTAAGAATAACGATCTAACTCAAGCTTGTTTGTTTGATGAAAATTTAGATTTATGTGAGGACTGGGACTTTTGGATTCAATTACTACAGAAGGGGAGTTTTTCTTTTCTCCCAACAGTTGGGGCAACTTACAGAATACATAATATAGGGTCAGGTCTATGGAATAATGCTACAAAAAGTAGAGCACCTATATTAAAAATATATAAAAAATGGTTGCCTCATGTGGATGAGGATACTTTATGGTCAATTTTTGAATATGCTAACTATAAAAAGAAAGCGATTGAAAAAGACAGTGTCATCTCTGAAAAAGACAGTGTCATCTCTGAAAAAGACAGTGTCATCTCTGAAAAAGACAGTGTCATCTCTGAAAAAGACAGTGTCATCTCTGAAAAAGACAGTGTCATCTCTGAAAAAAATAAGGAATTATTTGATCAGGACCAGACCTTATCTCATAACAATGAGCTGTTATTAAATAGCCAACAAGCACATTTTGATTTAGATACTAAAATAGCAAACCTTAATGACGCGATTATTCTACTTGAACAAGAAAAGAAATTATTATATGCCAGTACCTCGTGGAAAATAACCAGCCCTCTTCGTAACATTAAAACACTTATACTAGGAAACAAAAAAATAATGCGCCAACTTGCTTATTCAGTATGGTCTATTCTGCCTCTTGATGTACATCAACGCATAAGAATAAAAGCAAAATTAGTCAAAAAATTGCCAATACTAAATAACTTACTAGGTTTAGCGCCTATTCCTGATACCAAAATAGAATGGCAAGATACTGCAGAACCAACGACAAAACCTCCTATCAATCATATGACCCATTATAGTGATGAATATTACATTAGGCTGGATGCGGCGACTAATAGTACCCCTATTGATTATGTCCCATTAGCAGGAGATAACATTGATGGCTCTAGAACAACGGTTAAGGTTATTGCTTTCTATTTACCACAATTCCACCCTGTCCCTGTCAATAACAAAGAATGGGGGCAAGGGTTTACTGAGTGGACTAATGTAAGTAAAGCAATACCGCAATTTGTTGGTCATTATCAACCAAGATTGCCAGGAGAACTCGGGTATTACGATTTACGTTTAAAAGAAGTACAACAACGGCAAATAGAACTTGCCAAACAATACGGTATTGATGGCTTTTGTTACCATCATTATTGGTTTGGCGGGACCAAAGTATTAGAAAAGCCGTTTCAACAAGTTTTAGATGATCCTTCTTTAGATTTCCCTTTCTGTTTATGTTGGGCAAATGAAAACTGGACTCGGCGCTGGGATGGCGGTGAAGATGAAGTGATCTTGGCACAACACCATTCTCCCGAAGATGATATTGCCTTTATTAAAGATATTGCCCCTGCCTTAAAAGATCCGAGATACATTCGTATCAATAATAAACCATTGCTGATTGTTTATAGACCTAGCTTATTACCCGATCCTGCGGCAACAGCAGCACGGTGGCGAAAATATGCAATAGAAACAGGTATTGGTGATTTACATATTGTTTCGGCAGCAACCTTTGGATTTGAAGATTTCGAGAGTATTGATTACGATGGTCTGGTGCAATTTCCTCCACATAATATTGGTGCCTCTAATATTACAGGTGAAACCACATTGCTTAACCAAGACTATATGGGGCATGTTTTTGACTTCAAAGAATTTAGCATGAATGCTATTAAAGCACTACAAGGTCAACAACATACCTTTCCTTGTGTCATGATGAATTGGGATAATGAAGCTAGAAAACCAGGTAAAGGGCATGCCTTTTATGGTGCTACACCAGAAAACTACAAAGCATGGCTCAATCATTCGTTTGATTTTGTACGTGCGCATAATACAGAAGCAGAGCAAGTTGTCTTTATTAATGCATGGAATGAATGGGCCGAAGGTACCTACTTAGAACCTGATAGGCGCTATGGTTATGCCTACTTGCATGCAACAGCTAATGTTATTAGAGAGCATTATAATATGCCTGATTTAGAGGGCATTATTAAGCACAATAATAACTTCACTAAAACCAGCAATACTGCCATTGTTATTCATTTGTATTACCCTGAGCTTGCAGATGATCTTTTGAACTACATTGATGCTTCCAGTCAGGTGGATTACTTTATTAATTTACCAACCCATATTGATAGCGCAGTGGTACAAAAATTTTGTACTTCAAAACGTAATACCTATATCAGCATTTCTCCTAACAAAGGTAGAGATATCCTACCGTTTATTGCCACTTTGGAGCAGGTCTCATCACTCGGTTATGATTATTTACTCAAAGTCCATTCTAAAAAAACCATGTACCGTAAAGATGGTGCAGCCATTAGAGAAAATTTATTCCATGAATTAATGGGCAAACTGAGTATTCCAGACATAATTAAATATTTTGAGGAAAATAATACATTAGGCTTAATTGCACCTACTGGTAGTATCGTTGCATTATCGAATAATTCGTATCAAGAGAATAATGTATATTTGAAAAATAACCTTGAGAATGTCAAAGAACTATTAGCTAGATCAGGTCATGCAAACGCATCATTAGAGTTTGATTTTATTGCTGGATCGATGTTTTGGGCTCGTGTGCAAGCAATCAAACCTATTCTTGACCTCAAATTAAACAGTGCTGATTTTGAGGCAGAATTAGGGCAAACGGATGGCACTATGGCACATGCTGTTGAACGAATTTTTAGTTTTATTGCAATGAACTCAGGCTATCAAACTATTAGTTTAAATACTCTTAAGAGAAAATAAATTAATATGAGTGTTAGCGTTATTATTGTTAATTGGAACGGCGGTAGCCTATTGTTGGATTGCTTGGATCATTTACAGGCTCAAAGCTTGCCAGCAGATAAAGTATTGCTAATGGATAATGGCAGTACTGATGATTCCGCAAAAAAGGCGGCCTTAATGCCAGGCATTAGCGTGCATTTTCTCAATGAAAATTTAGGCTTTGCCAAAGCAAATAATTTAGCAATACAAGAGTGTGATACAGAGTGGGTGGCGTTATTAAACCCAGATGCCTTAGCTGATAAAGATTGGCTATTTAATTTAATGCAAGCAACTCAAAAAAATCCAGATATTGCGGCTTTTGGTTCACAACAAAGATTATTAAATACACCTGACAGACTAGATGGAGTGGGGGATACTTATCATATATCAGGCCTAATATGGCGCACAGGACACGAAAAGCTATGTACTGAGTATACAGTAGATAATAATGATATTTTCTCACCTTGTGCTTGTGCAGCACTTTATAAGCTAAGCGCTTTAAACGAAGTCGGCGGGTTTGATGAAGATTTTTTCTGCTATGTAGAAGATGTAGATTTAGGCTTTCGCTTACAGCTTCATCATTATCAAGCACGCTATGTCCCTAAGGCAATTGTTTATCATGCAGGATCAGCGAGTACAGGCGGTAAACATAGTGAATTTTCACTTTACCATGGACACCGTAATTTAGTCTGGACCTTCATCAAAAATATGCCGCCCTTACTTTTTTGGTCATTATTACCATTACATCTATTATTAAATATAATTTCTATTGGCTATTTTTCTTACCGTGGCCAAGGAAAAATAATGCTTAAATCTAAATATGATGCTCTTTTAGGTATTCCAAAAATGTGGCATAAACGCCAAGAAATTCAAGCTAATAAAAAAGCTTCTCTCTTTAAGGTTTGGTCTTTGTTAAATAAACAACTGTTTTTTAAATAATGTAATGACGACAAATTGATCGTTACCGAAATCCGTCCTATTTTCTATCTACCTTAGTCTCAGTAAATTTTTATTATTTAAAATCAACTATATACGACTTTAAATATCACATATTCCCACCAACTATTAAATATTGCTGCAAATAAAGCCTTTTAAAATCACATATCACCGACAATTATCAATGTGATAGTTCCCGTTATTTTTCTTCTTTTCTATATGTCTTGTTTTCTTACTTGTTTACAGAGTGTTTTTTTCATTTAAAATCAATATGATATAGACCCAACTATTACATATTGCCGCCAACTATTACATATTGCCGCAAATACGGCCTTTAACTATTACATATTACCATGTATTATTACACTAATAATTAATGTAATAATACATGGTAATAGTTATGGGTAACCTCATTGTAAAACACAATTATTTGATTAGTGCTAGTTATCGACTATCACTCACCGAACAAAGAATTATTATCAATTGCATTGGCAAAATACGTTCTGATTTACCCGCGGGGCATCAAGCGTTTTCTGTCAGTGTTGAAGAGTTTGCAACGACACATGATATAACAGATAAACAAGCCTATTTTGAGCTTAGTAGTGCTGTCAACCAGCTCTATGATCGATATTTATCGATTGACTCTGCCAGTATGCCCAAAGAATTTCGTCAAAAAGCAGATATAAATGGAAAAATAGATGTCAGGTGGCTTAGTGCCAAAGCTACCTATGATAGTGATCAACAAAAAGTATATTTATGGTTTTCACCTCAAATAATGCCTTATCTCAGTCAGCTTAAACAAAATTTTACAAAATACGATATTAGCAATATAGCTAAAATGACATCAGCACATGCCATTCGTATTTATGAATTACTGGCAGAAAGGCAATTTCAAAAATATAAAAGATTTAGTATATCCTTACCAGCACTTAGAGAACGTCTGCAACTTGAAAATACTCATGCTGTATTTGGAAATTTAAATAGCAGAGTATTAGCTCCAGCCATTCGACAAATTAATGAGTATTCAAACTTTGTTGCTACGATAAAAACTATCAAAGATGGTAGGAAAGTCATTGGGTTAACATTTGAATTTTCTATCAAACCAGGCAAAGAACCTAAGCGAGATAAAAATAGGAATCCTAATAAGGTTGTCACGGAACAAGATATTAAACAAGCGGCTAGACCTGGAGAATCTAGGGAGCAAGTTAGAAATCGTATTAAAAAAATGAAACAGGCAATCGGAAAATAACAGCGAACTGACAGGCTTAATTTGTTGATTTCTCGTTGGCTTCTTTTAAAAGCTTATAAATAGTCGAACGACCAATCTGCATTTGTTGTGCAATCTTGGTGGCACCAATACCTTGTGCATATAAAGCCAAGACCTTCTGGCGATCAACGGTACGTTTGCGACCAAATTTTATCCCCTTGGCCTGTGCTTCAATCCGGCCTTCTTGAGTACGCTCCATAATTCGATGCCGTTCAGCCTGTGCCACCGCAGATAAAATAGTCACCACCATTTTTCCCATAGTTCCTTCAGTACTGATACCTTCATCAATAAATCGTACACTCACCCCTAATGCATCAAACTGGCTGACTAAATCAATCATATCCGCGGTATTACGCCCTAAGCGGTCTAAGCGTGTTACTAAAACACTATCTCCTTGCTCCACTTTAATCAGCAAAAGCTTGATACCTTCCCGTTCCATATTGCGACCAGACACCTTATCGCTAAGAATACGGCTAGCCATAACACCAGCCGCCTTTAAAGCATTAATTTGTATATCGAGTGATTGTTGACTGGTAGAGACCCGTGCATAGCCAAAAAGTCGCATTGTCATGCCTTATAAATTGATTAATAGAAACAATGTCTATTATTCATGCATTTTAGAATTTAAGAGAGAGATATTTTAAGATTATCTGGCTAGAGATTATTTTATAAGATAAGGGACACTTTATGTTTAATAAAAAAATACAACTGGATAATATCGAAAAAAACACATAACACTCTATAAATACTAAATTTTATACTACAATATTTATTTAAATTTAAATAGTATAAAACAAATGCAATACATAGATATAGCATCAAATACAAATAAAATTGCTATTAATGCCATACAGTGCCACGAGGTTTTAACGGAAGCAAAAGAAGCTCTCTCTCATTACAAAGGCAGTATGCATTGGGGTAAAAGAAATCAGAAAGAATACTTGATACATAAGGTAAGCCAAAAGACCTTGAGATCCTTAGGCCCTAGAAGTCCAGAAACAGAAGCTAAGTATGATTTTTTTACAAAAAATAAGGCAATGTTACTGGAAAGAGTTAAAACACTTGTTGCCAAGCAATCCGAGCAGGCTCGAATATGCAAGGCCGTTAGAGCCAATAGGATTCCGTTTATTCTCGCTCAACTATCCAGAAAAATATCTGCATTTCCTGATCTGGCCAATAAAACCCTAATAGTAGGGACTAATGCTTTATATGCCTATGAGTCTGCAGCGGCTGTCTATTTTGAACCAGACATCGTAGCAACTGATGATGTCGATGTTTTATGGGATACCCGACAAAGAATCAGTATTGCTGCAACTGAGCCAAATGGTTTTTTGGGGATTTTAAGGTCTATTGATAAAACCTTTTCGGTCATGTCAGGTAGTCAGTTTAGAGCCTCAAATAACGATGGCTTTATTGTTGACTTGATTCAAGCAAGCCCTAAAAATGTCATGTTCAGCAAGCATGCTTCTATGTCTGACTTTCCTGATGATTTAGTTGCTGTTGAGATTAAAGGTTTGGAGTGGCTGGTATCTTGCCCAAAATTCAAAGCAACAGGTATTGATGACAAGGGGTTTCCTGTTGATTTGATAGTACCTGACCCAAGAGCCTTTGCTATGCATAAATACTGGCTCTCAAAACGAGTTGATCGAAATCCTCAAAAGAAAAAAAGGGATCTAGAGCAAGCGAAAGCTGTTTTTGATTTAGTGAGTGAACGCCTGCCACATCTTGAATTTTCAAGTAATGCTGTTAGAGCTGTACCTCAACATATCAGAAGGGAAAGTATGTTTACACCGTCATTATTTTTAAAATAATGAACATTTAATGAATACTAAATGAATATTCATTAAACATTAAAATAACATTAATTACTCAACTCTCTTGCCACCATATCTGCAATAGCCAGCCTAATAATAGAAAGCCTAGTCACCCCTTTTTTATGTTTCAATTGATCTAATAAATCAATTTCATCTTTCGTAAAACGCATTGAAATAGCCTTAAAATAGCGTGTGTCTGCTTTTTTTTCTTGACGTTTACGCGCTTCTTGTAATTTACGTTCTTCTACTTTGATACCTTGTGATTCCAATCTTCTAGTTTCTGTCGCAAGTTCCTCTTTTGATTTATCAGCACCATCAACAAATTTTTGAATGACCGCCTCATTAAGTGTAGATTTTGCCGTTGCTTTTTCACTCGCTTTTTTCATTCAATATCTCCCTCTTTAAATCTAATATTTCTTTTCTAGCTTTTTTGGCAGACTCACTTGATAAGCTTGTTTCAATGACCCCTAATCCATCACTTACACAATCTCGATAAATCTTACGATCACACACAATCGTATCTAATAAAGAAACCTCAGGAAACTCACTCAGAAACTCTCTCGCATCATGTATTTCATTAATAATAGGATTTGTTGGGCAAATAGATAAAACACTCAACACTTTAAGGTGCGGGTTAATTATTTTTGAATCTTGAATAATGTTAACCAGCTCGGGAACGGTATCTAAATCAAGTTGTGAAGGTCGCAAAGGGATAATAATAATATCCGCCACAATCATTGCAGAACGCATTTCTTCCGAATCACGACCAGCAGGATCCACTAAAACATACTCATATCGAGTATTCAAATCACGCAATGTCTCAGCAATATTATTATGCTTTTCGACACAATGTATTTTAGGTAAGTTCGGTTGACAACTAGAGCGCTCTAAAGCCCAAGAAGCACTTGATGATTGTCTATCCGCATCCACAATAATAACGTCCTTACCATCATGTGCTAACGACACTGACAAGTTCATTGTTACGGTAGATTTACCTGAGCCACCTTTACGGCCCGCGATTAATAAAATCATATTTTAATGTTAATAACATATTCAAAAAACATTCATTTAATATTCTTTGAATATTCATTTAATGGAGTCTATAGTATAGTCTGATATTGATGCTATAGACATAGCACGCATATGATTATTTTACTTGGTGGGGCGTTAGATAAAAGATTTAGCAATGCAGACTGTCAAGATATTATCATTGACGCAGGAGAGCAAGACTCAATTGACTACTTTTTGTAAAGTGCGGATGGAGTAAGAGCAAAACATATAAACCGATAGGATTAAAATACCAACAAAACGTATTTTTTATTAATTGTCATTGCGTTTGATGGCGTAATCTCAAAATGTTATCTAACAAAATAGATCTGTTTTTTAAATTAGATAATATTTTTTTTGGTTAAATTGTGGATAACTTGCTGCTTTTCTTATTTACTTCTTGTTTTCTCTTGTTTTCGGCTTCCATTCAGCCTTTTAAATCAATATGTTACAAACCGAAAGGTAACCAATCCGTACCGAAAGGTAACCAATCCGTACCGAAAGGTAACCAATCCGTACCGAAAGGTAACCAATCCGTACCGAAAGGTAACCAATCCGTACCGAAAGGTAACCAATCCGTACCGAACTATCACTAAATTATCTCATGTGATACTAAATATAACTATGTTCCTTGATGTTATAATTATATAAAATATAAACTGGAACTGATGTAATTATGAATAAATTAACAATTTATAAAGATAACAAATTAATTAATGCAAGTTACAAACTATCGTTAAATGAACAACGTTTAATTTTAAGCTGTATTGGTCAACTTAAATCCAGCGAGTCACTGACCAGTGATATGTGGGTGGAAGTATCAGTTTCTGATTATGCTCAATCATTTAATATAGATAAAAAAAGAGCGTATATTGAGTTAAAAGAGATAGAAGAGCAACTTTTTGAACGTTATGTTTTTATTAATGCAGAAGCACTTCCCAAAGATATTAAGCATAACTTCAATGCAAAACATAAAATCAAAACACGCTGGGTAAGTCATGTTGCTTACAATGTTGAAGAGCAAAAAATTGCCATTGGTTTTGCGCCATTGATTATTCCTTATCTCAGCCAACTTAAAAAAGAATTCACTAAATACCAACTAGAGCACGTTTCCCAAATGAGCTCCATTTATGCGATCAGGATCTATGAACTATTAGCGCAACACCAGTTTAAAGATAAAAAAGAAGTCAAAATATCAATCTTAGATTTACGTGAAAAATTACAAATTGAAGATAAATATCCAAAATTTTCTAATATCAGACAAAAAGTAATTATTCCTGCTATTGAACAAATTAATAAATATTCCAATTTCAAAGCTGAATACTTTCTTATTAAAAAAAGCAGAAAAGTAGACGCAATCCATTTTAAATTCGCCTTTAAAGAAGGCCAAGAAGCCACTAGAGAGCCAAAAAGTAACCCCAAAAGGCATATATCAGAAAAAGATATTTTAACGCATGCTCGGCCTGGTGAGAGCTATCAACAAGTGCGTAACCGCCTGCAAGCCATATGACAAGCCCATTTCTCCGACGGCTATTTTTGCAACCAATTATTAATTTCTGCCAAACTAGCATAATCTATATCACCCGTGACACGCTTAAAACGCATTTTGTTTTTGATATAAGCATACCTAGCTTGCAATAAATCGCGTTCTGCTTGATAAACGCGGGTTTCTGAATTAATCACATCACTGACTAAATTAACACCGTGCTTAAACCCTTTCAGCATCGCATCCCGTGATTTACGCGCAGAGTCTAAAAACGTTAAAGACGATTTAATTTTGCGATAACTGGCATTCGTGGTTAAAAACGCATCCCGCGTTTCTTTAATGGTTTCTCTTAAAATGCCGATATGCTCCTGTTTCGCCATCGCCATTTGATAAGCGGCTTCTTTCCCTTGGTAATAGGTGGTGCCACCACTGAAAATAGGTAAATTCACATACACCCCCACCACTTGGGTATCACTTTTAGGCTGCTGAGTTCCTTGGAAACCCGTATCGGTCATATAATGATTAAAGCGAAAATCAATCGTGGGTAAATGGCGTGATTTTTGTTCAGCCAGAAAATCATCGGCGACCGTAATCGCCTTTTTCTTCGCTTGCACATCCGGATTTAAAGCTTTGGCTTTTTCTATCCAAGTATTAATATCCCCTGATAACGGCTGATAATCTATTGTTGTACTTAAAGGCTTTAAATCGCCCACTTCTTGGCCGGTCAATTCAAATAAGCGTTCACGCGCTAAACTATAATTGGTTTCCACTTCAATTTCATAGGCTTTAATACCATCGAGTTCAGCTTCCATATCTAACAAATCGGTTATTTTAACCACATGTTTAGCATACTGTTTTTTAAGCTGCCCCACCTTTTTTTCAGTCGCCAGTTTTTCTTTTGCAATCAGCGTTAAATTATCCGCCTCTTCCAGAACAGAAAAATAACGGTCAATCACATCAAACAGCAGTGTCTGCTCTGCGCTTAGCCCTTCAGATTGATATTGTTCGGTTATTTTTTGGCTTTTGCGCCAGCTCCAGTATTTTTGCAAATCCATTAATGACTGCGTGATACTGATGTTGTAATTCATCCCATTATAATTTCTATTGGGAATGGCTTTACTTTCAAATTGACGGTAGTTTTTAGACACCCCGCCTGACGCATTAATTTGTGGCAATAACGCTCCGCCTGCTTGCCCTTGTTGTGCATCACCGACTTGTATTTTTAATTTTGCCAATTGCAAGGTAGGGTCAGAAACCACCGCCTTTTGATACACCCCTAATAAATCTTCCGCCAAAACGCTTGATGACAAAAGGAACAATGCACAGCTTCCTGCTTTTAATCGTTTAATCATAACTAATCTTCTATAAAACCCCGTGCAAACGCATTGGAAACAGGTTGGGTCAAATACTCAAACACCGTTCTTTCACCAGTATTAATCAATACCTCAGCGGGCATACCTGGCAATAATTCAAAACCTTCCAATTCAAGTAAGCTCTCAGGGGTTAATTCGATACGCGCATTAAAATACGGCATGCCTGTTTTTTCATCCATTAGTCTATCTGCCGACAAAGTAATCAATTTACCTTCCACCACAGGTATCAACGCTTGTTTAAAAGCACTTAATCTCACCTGAGCCACTAACCCCACATGTACCCGATCAATATCCATCGGTGAAACCTGCACTTCAACGATCAACTCTTCACCTTGCGGCACAATATCCAAAATAGGTTTACCAGGTAAAATCACGCCACCTTCAGTATGAATCGACATATTCATAACGCGACCACTCACCAACGCTGTAATATTTGTGCGGATCATCTTATCGGTTAATGCGGTCACTCGTTCTTCTGCATCAATCAATTTGGCATTAGTTTCACCTAATTTTGCCGCAATATCTTCTTGGGATTTTTTCTCTATTTGTAAAATTTCTAATTGAGTTTCACCAATTTTTATTTGGGTACTCGCAATATCCGCTTTTAACTCCGCTATTTCACCAATTTTTCTTGTATAGTTACGCTGTATATCTCTTAAGCGACTTCGGTCGGCAAAACCATCGTTCAATAAATCTTTTAAATCCTCGATTTCTTCTTGATAAGAGCGCACTAACTCTTGATTACTTAATTGCTGCTGGTGCAAACCTTCTATTTTTGAATGCAACTGATCAATACGTTGCTTTAACACCGAGGTTTCACCTTTATGGGTATTTTTACGTGTTAAAAAGATTTGCTGTTGAATTCTTTTTGCCTGCTGTACGCGCTCATTATCGCCTTTTAACGCATCATGGTAGCTGATACTGTCAGAGTGATCCCTTTCGGCCATTAAACGTGCCTGTTGCGCCAATAAAGAGATATAAGCTCCTCTGCTAATCTCTAATTGTGCTTTTACTTGGGTATCATCCAATTTAATTAAAATATCCCCAGCACTCACTTCATCACCGGCTTTCACAAAAATGGTTTTCACAATGCCGCCATCTAAATGCTGTATGGATTTTTTATGTGACTTCACCGCAATCACGCCTGGTGCTAAGGCAGAGCTATCAATTGGCGCTAACATCGACCAAGCGCCAAAAAAACCCACGGTTGATAACACAATGACTAAACCAATATTTCTAATGGGGGCGTAATCTGTTTTTAATTCACCAATCTCAAGAGCTTGTTCAACTGCCTCTGCTGAAGTGTCCTTTTGCCATAGTTGTTTAAAAAAATTCATCAAATTGAAATTATTAGTATTCATATAAAGTGTTTAGACAACAGGAACAGTGACAGGTGCATTGGTGCTAGGGGGGATTTTTTTAGTGTGTGTGGCAGGTGGCTGCGCACTTTTTTGTATTTCAGCCAACACTTTATCTTTATCCCCATAAGCGGTAATCGTACCGTCATTAAGGATTAATAAGTTATCGACATTCGCTAATATATTGCCTCGGTGGGTAATAATAATAACGGTTGATTTTAATTCCTTTAAACGCAATAAAGCCTTACCTAATGCTTTCTCACCATCTTCATCCAAATTGGAATTAGGTTCATCCAAAACAACAATTTTAGGGGTATCATACAATGCCCTAGCTAAACCAATTCGTTGCCTTTGCCCACCTGATAATTCACCACCGACTGCACCAATGATGGTGTCATAACCATCGGACAGTTTAAGAATCATTTCATGTACATCTGCCATTTTGGCAGCAGCAACCACTTTATCAGCATCGACTTCGTTAAAACGGGCAATATTATCACTAATACTGCCTTCAAAAAGCTCAATATCTTGTGGTAAATAACCAATATGAGGGCCTAAAGCCTCTCTATCCCAAGTAAAAATTTCGGCACCATCTAAGCGTATTTTACCGTTGGCCGTTGGCCAAATGCCTAATAAAGCACGTACAAACGTAGATTTACCTGCGCCACTGGGGCCAATAATCGCCACTGAACTACCGGTTTCAATAACACAACTAACGCCTTTGATAATAGGATTTTTACCATCAGGTGCCAGAACAACTGCATTTTCCACCGAAATAGTCCCTTCAGGAGCCGGTAGTGGCATTTTTTCTTGTTCAGCTGGCATACTGATCAATAATTTATTTAAGCGGCTATATTGGCTACGAGCGGCGATAAATCCTTTCCAAGTCCCAATCATTAAATCAATCGGTGCTAAAGCACGCCCTAACAAAATAGAACCAGCAATCATAAGACCTGGGGTAATTTCTTGTTGAATCACCAAATAAGCCCCCAAGCCTAAAATTAAGGACTGTGACGATAAACGGACAATTTTTGAAATAGACGCAATCAATCCAGCTCGAGAACTTGCGACAGACTGCAAACTCAAAACGTCATAAGAATTACTTAACCAACGTTGCCGAATATTATTCAACATGCCCATTGACTCAATAACTTCCGCATTACGTAAGTTTTTATTCACTAAAGCTCGACCCGACATCGCCATGCCATTTGCTTCGTTTAAAGTCTGTTTCGTTGCTTTTTCATTAATGATGGCAATGATCACTAAAATAATAGCGGTAATTGTCGCTGCAATACCGTACCAAGGATGAAAAAGAAACATCACCGCAATGTAAAAAGGAATCCAAGGTGCATCAAAAAAAGCAAACAAGCCATTACCAGTCATAAACTGTCTTAAAGCGGTTAAATCATCTAAAGGCTGTGAATTGGCATTTTGCCCGCCGCTATAAAGTGATCTTTTATAAGTAATATCAAAAACACGTTTGTTTAACAGGGTTTCTAAGCGAGTACTTACGCGTACCAAAATTTGTGAACGAATAGCTTCCAATGATCCCAAAGTAAGAAACAAAGCAATCATGATTAGCGTCAACATTAAGAGCGTGGATTCATTTTGCGTTGGTACCACACGATCATAAAGCTGCAGCATGTAAATAACAGGTACCAGCATTAAAAAATTGACCACCATACTAAAACCGGCAGCGGATAAAAACGCACCTTTGCATAGCCCTAAAGCTTCTTGTAAATCAGACTTTTCCGCTGTATTCATTGTGTAAAGAGTTATCGGTAAAATTTTGCAATTATCGCATAGATATTGGGGCTGTATTTGTTTTTTAAACAGATAACAAGGAGTTAAACAAGATAGCTGATGTTTATTATATTTATGGCACCGAAAACCTTATATTTTTTATTTAGCGTGTTGTAGTTGTTTTTAATGTTTTATTTGTTTTAGTTGTTTTCAGGGCTGTTTTTACTATAAAAATCAATATATTACAATCCCAACTATGAGAAAAACAGTGTGAACTATGAGAAAAACAGTGTGAACTATGAGAAAAACAGTGTGAACTATGAGAAAAACAGTGTGAACTATGAGAAAAACAGTGTGAACTATGAGAAAAACAGTTCAAGCTATGAGAAAAACAGGTTACAATGCTCTTTTTTTTAAAAAAAAGTTACTTTAATGGCCTGTTAATTATTTAAAAAAAATTATGAATTTAAAAAATATTTGTTATAAAACAGTTACTTATATGTCGAAATATGAGAAAAACGGTGTGAACTAAAGATGATTAAAATAAAGAAAAAACCAGCACTCTCTTCGTTAATCGTAACGCAAGCAAATGAATTAGTTGAATCACGTTATAACCTAACTTTAGGGGAACAACGACTTATTTTTACCATGATTTCTCGTATTCAACCAGATGATGAAGATTTTAAGCCTTACAGTATTAGTCTTAAACAACTCGCTGAATTTTTAGGCATAAATAAAAATCATATGTATGCCGATTGTAAAAAAATGACTAAAAAGTTATTAGAAAAAGTGGTTGAAATACAGGAAGAAAATCGACTGTTACAAACACATTGGGTTTCCTCTGCGGATTATATAGACGGTACAGGTGTTGTAAAATTAACCTTTGATCCTTTATTAAAGCCGTATTTATTACAATTAAAAGGGAGTTTTACTTCTAGTAAGCTAGAAATGTTGTTATGTTTTAGAAGTCAATACACTATGCGTATGTATATGCTCTTAAAGCAATATGAACGACTACAAGTACGTGAAATTGAATTACCTGAATTACGGCAAATACTAGGAATTCGAGCAGAACAATATAAAAAATATGCTGAATTGAAAAAAAATATTTTACACGCTACGCAACAAGAATTAAAAGCCAAAGCTGATTTATATTTTGAATTTGAGGAAGTTAAATATGGACGGGGGGTGGGGGCGATCATATTTTATATACATCGCAAAACAGCCCCTGAAAAAGTTAAACGCATTGCTAAGAACACACTTAAAGCAGCAACACCGCAATCAAAGGGAGGTGAATTAGAACAACTGCTCAGTTTAGTATTAACAGAACACCAGCCTAAAAAGACGGTGACCTCTGGTATACAGTTGTATTTTAAAAAAGCAGGTTTTGCTTACGTTAAGCGCAATATCTTATACAGCAATCATAAAGCCGCTAAATCCTATGCAGGTTTCTTGAATAAAGCTTTAAAAGAAGACTGGGGACATGATTGGGAATTAGATCAACAGCAAGTGATCAAAAATAAACCCAAAGAAGTTTGGGAGCGCCAAGGATTTTCCAGTGAAGCCGAATATGATCAATTTATGTATGAGCAACAAATGGCCTTGTTAGGTAAATCTTGATTTAGTCTTTTTAAGCTCTGTTGTAGTTGTTTTTAATGTTTTAATTGTTTTAGTTGTTATCAGGGTCTTTTTCACTTTTAAATTTAATACGTTACAGCTCTAAATATGAGCTGAGTGCGGTCAAATATGAGCTGAGTGCG
>Ga0256840_1001451_pt1 | contig 22300 bp, 19 predicted proteins | sample 355202metaG_FD_185969 | JGI IMG/M metagenome (GOLD analysis project Ga0256840, IMG submission 185969) | Hydrothermal vent microbial communities from Mid Atlantic Ridge, Atlantic Ocean - 355-202 | ecosystem: Environmental > Aquatic > Marine > Hydrothermal vents | place: Atlantic Ocean: Mid...
GTCATTTCAAATCCTAGCGTTCGTATTGAAGAGCGACATAGTATTGTGAAGGCGATCGCACAGAAAAAGGGATGGGATATTTTCGTGAGAAATTTTGCCCTCATCCTTGTCGACAACAATCGCTTTGCCGCTGTGTCGGCGATTTCGAAATCCTTGAATCGTCTTATCGATGAACATCGTGGAGACCTTCGAGCCCTTGTTACAACAGCGCGTCCGTTAAAGGACTCTCAAGCTGCAACCGTGAAAGGTGCGCTCGCTAAGATGACCGGAAAAAATATTATTCTCGAAACCCAAATCGACGAATCGTTGATTGGCGGAATCGTGACTCGCATTGGAAATAAAGTGTATGACGGTTCGGTGAAAACCAAACTTGCAGCATTAAAAGAATCGATCCTAAAGGACGTATAATGAGTATCAATATCGAAGAAATTAGCTCAATCATTAAAAATCAGATTGAGAATTATGATCAGAAAGTAGAAGTCGCCGAAACCGGGACTGTTATTTCGGTTGGTGATGGAATCGCTAGAATTTATGGGCTTGAGTCTGCTATGGCAGGCGAACTTCTTGAGTTCCCTCACGGCGTTTTCGGCATGACCTTGAATCTGGAAGAAGACAACGTTGGTGCTGCCCTTTTGGGTGATGATGCGAAAATTGTCGAAGGGGATACCGTTAAACGAACAGCGCGTATTGTCGACGTTCCTGTCGGTCCTGAACTTCTCGGACGTGTGGTCAACTCTCTTGGTGTACCCATCGACGGAAAGGGTCCTTTGGACGCAAAAGAGCGCCGACGTATCGAAGTAAAAGCGCCTGGAATTATTGCTAGAAAGTCCGTTCATGAGCCTATGCAAACAGGCTTGAAAGCGATTGATTCAATGGTTCCGATTGGACGTGGTCAACGCGAGCTCATCATTGGCGATCGTCAGACCGGAAAGACAGCCGTTGCCATCGACACGATCATCAACCAGAAAGATAATGACGTCAAATGTATTTATGTCGCTATCGGACAGAAGGAATCGACCGTTGCTCAGGTGGTTGAAAAACTACGTCAAGCTGGCGCCCTAGATTATACGATCGTTGTTGCATCAACGGCATCACAGTCCGCACCTTTGCAATACCTTGCGCCTTATGCCGGCGTTTCGATGGGAGAATACTTCCGCGACAACGGCGAGCACGCACTTATCGTTTATGATGACCTTTCAAAGCAAGCAGTTGCGTATCGCCAGCTTTCTTTGTTACTTCGTCGACCTCCAGGACGTGAGGCCTATCCTGGCGACGTCTTTTATGTACATAGTCGCTTGTTGGAGCGCGCTGCGAAAATGTCCGATGCTGAAGGCGGCGGATCCCTTACCGCACTTCCAATCATCGAAACCCAAGCAGGCGATGTTGCAGCCTATATTCCGACTAACGTGATTTCGATCACCGATGGTCAGATTTTCCTAGAGTCCGATCTCTTCAACGCTGGTATTCGTCCCGCTATTAACGTGGGTGTTTCGGTTTCACGTGTGGGTGGAGCCGCTCAGGTTTCGGCAATGAAAAACGTTTCAGGAACATTGAAACTCGATCTTGCGCAATATCGAGAATTAGCGGCTTTCTCTCAGTTTGCCTCCGATCTAGATAGAACAACCCAACTCCAATTAGCAAAAGGGGAGCGACTGGTTGAATTGCTCAAGCAAGCCCAGTACTCGCCTTTGAGTGTTGGAAAGCAAGCGATGCTTATTTTTGCTGCAAATGCGGGATACATTATGGATCTCGAAGTTGAGCAACTTAAAGACTGGGAAGATGGACTTTACCCCTTCGCCGAGTCGAAGAATGCAGACATCTGGAAAGATATTATTGGTGATAAGAAATTCGGTAAGAAGATTTGGGCCGCAGGCGAATATCGTAAAAAGCGCCACAATGATGTTTCTCCGGGAACCATTGCCGCATTCGATGTTCTTGATACTTACATGAAAGATTTCCTAGCTAAGGTCGGGTAAATGGCAAACCTGAAGGATATCCGAACGCGAATCGCGTCGGTTAAAAATACGCAAAAGATCACAAGCGCGATGAAAATGGTTTCCGCTGCGAAGCTTCGACGTGCCCAGCACGCCGCCGAATCTGCTCGTCCTTACGCGGTTAAAATGGCAAAGGTGATTTCTAGTTTGTCTGCACGGACCGACTCTTCAAAGCACCCTTTGCTACAGTCCAGTGACGATTCCGGTAAAACCCTTGCCATTGTTATCTCGAGTAATCGAGGATTGTGTGGTGGTTATAATTCAAGTCTTTTTCGTGAATTCGAAAGAGAGGTCGCAGCAGATCTGGGAACAGAATTTGAAGTGATTACGATTGGTAAAAAAGCCTCCCTTTATTTTAAAAACAATCCTCTTGAGGTTGTCGGAGATTATCCAGAGATAGTAGGCAATATTACTTTTGCCAAAGCCAAAGAAATTGCTCGATTGGCCATAAGCGAATTTACAGGCGGGAAGGTTGATGCCGTCTACCTGGTTTATAATGAATTCGTTTCGGCTATCGAGTACAGCAATCGTTTTCAGAAAATCCTTCCGCTTTCAATGGATAGCCAAGCGGACGAAAACGCGATGGGCGATTTTATTTTTGAGCCCGACGAACAAAGATTGTTGAACATGATTCTTCCAACAAACGTGGAGACCCAGGTTCTTCGTGCATTGTTAGAAGCCGAAGCGGCAGAACATGGCGCCAGAATGAGCGCGATGGACAACGCTACGACAAATGCAAACGATATGATCGAAAGCTTGACGCTTCAATACAACCGAGCGCGTCAGGCTTATATTACAAAAGAATTAGTTGAAATTGTTTCCGGGGCAGAAGCCCTACAAGGTTAGTGAGTACATAATGACTGAAGCGAAATTTGGAAAAGTTACACAGGTTATTGGTCCAGTTGTGGATATTACCTTCCCCGCAGATTCGGTACCACCGATTTTGAATGCCATTTTAATCACCAATCCTTCTCTAGATGACAGAGAGTGGAATTTGGTTCTTGAGGTTGCCCAACATCTCGGCGAAGGAACGATTCGTGCGATTGCAATGGATACAACCGATGGCCTCGTTCGCGGTATGGCCGTAAAAGATAGCGGTGACGCCATCATGGTTCCCGTTGGGGAACAAGTATTGGGACGTATTCTTAATGTGATCGGCGAGCCTGTTGATGAAATTTATATTGTCGTTCTTAACGATGGTACGATTGAGCGCGGAATGATGAGCGCCGAAAGCGATACCTCCGTTACGCTTAAAATTCGCGGCGACGGTGACGACTGTCATCACATCGAAGAGAAAACGATTTCTCGCGGTAATATTAAAGAAATCAAACGCCTTGAGACCGATAAAAAATGGGGCATCCATCGCGCTGCACCTAACTTTGAAGCCCAAGCTATTTCAACAGAAATGTTGGAAACTGGCATTAAAGTTGTCGACCTTTTAGCACCCTATTCTAAGGGCGGGAAAATTGGTCTCTTCGGTGGTGCCGGCGTTGGTAAAACCGTTCTCATTATGGAATTGATTAACAACATCGCCCAAGGCCACGGTGGATACTCAGTGTTCGCCGGTGTTGGAGAGCGTACCCGTGAAGGAAACGATCTTTACTTCGAGATGATCGAAAGTGCGGTGAATGTTTCAAACGGCGATTGGACAAAGTCAAAATGTGCGCTCGTTTACGGTCAGATGAATGAGCCTCCTGGAGCACGTGCACGTGTTGCACTTTCCGCGCTCACTGTCGCTGAGTACTTCCGTGACGTCGAGAACCGCGACGTACTCTTGTTCGTTGATAATATTTTCCGATTTACCCAAGCCGGTGCCGAAGTGTCTGCCCTTCTTGGACGTATTCCATCGGCGGTGGGTTACCAACCGACCTTGGCAACCGAAATGGGAAATCTGCAAGAGCGTATTACCTCGACCAAAGCCGGTTCGATTACATCCGTTCAGGCCGTATATGTTCCTGCCGATGACTTGACCGATCCCGCGCCTGCGACCACTTTTGCTCACTTGGATGCGACGACCGTTCTTTCACGACCCTTGGCCTCATTGGGAATTTATCCGGCGGTGGATCCTTTGGATTCAAATAGTCGTATTCTCTCAGAAGAGGTACTTGGTAAAGATCATTACGATACTGCGCGTGCCGTTCAGGCGATTCTTCAGAAGTACAAAGAGCTTCAAGACATTATCGCTATTCTCGGAATGGATGAGCTATCCGAAGAAGATCGACTTTCGGTTGACCGTGCACGTAAAATTCAGAAATTCCTTTCTCAGCCCTTCACTGTTGCTGAGGCCTTCACCGGTATGGAAGGAAAATATGTAAAACTAGAAGATACGATTGCGGGCTTCAAGGCGCTTATCAACGGAGAAGTTGATGACCTTGTTGAGCAAGCTTTCTATCTCGTCGGAACCATTGACGAGGCGCGCGAAAAGCATGAGCGCATCATCGCTGAGGCAGGATAATGTCAACCCTTCATGTAGAAATCGTAACCCCTGAACGCGCTGTTTTCGCAGCCGAGGCCACCGAAGTATTGGTTCCAGGCATCGACGGCGAACTCGGAATTTTACCCGGTCACTTGCCGCTTTTCACGACCATTCGTGTTGGCGCAATGACGGTAAAAGGCGTGGATGGAAAGGACCGCATTTTTTGTATTGAAGGCGGATTTGCCGAAATCCTCCCCGACCGCGTCATCATTCTTACCGATTCCTGCGAGGGATCAGAAGACACAGACGTCACTATTGCCCACGAGATGGTTGTTAAAGCCGAGAAAGCGCTCGCCGCTCTCCATGAAAAAGATGAAGATATTCACCACGAAGTTCGTGACGAATATTACGACGCACTCGACCGCGCCCGCCGTCGTCTTGCCTTTTCAGAACACCATAAAAGTAAGTAGGGTTACTAATATTAGTAATCAAGTTTATCTTAAGTTTCAAATTGCCCAATATATTTCGGGGGTTGGAGATTCAGAGAACTATTTTTGTTAGCTAAGTCTATCGTCTTAGCGGAAGCGATTGGATTCCCTGTGAAGTAGATCTTAACACCTCTCCAGCGCCTGGTTGTAACCTATGTGAGGACGATAGACCTTGAAAATTGTTATCGTCTTGTTTCTCATTTTAAGTTCTTGTCGATATCTGCCGTAAAAATGAAAGGACGTTAATGCGGGAGCTCTTAATATCGGTAAGAGACATGCTCGGAGGAGCCCGAAGAAGGATATTGCGCGATACGCGGAGCCGACGGTAAATTCATTTCTAACGTGTTTTTAGAAAAAGATGGAGAATACTTACGCCTGGCACCCTATGTTCTCCATCTTCGTGGCGATTGGATTTCGTGCGAAGTGGATTTATCGAACTTGAGTTGTAAAATTTGTGACGCAGACCGTAATTTTTTGATGAAGCGGGTCGGCCGCCTTTAAAATTGGACATCCGTCACGACAGCGTCGTTGACTCCCGCCGTGTACTGGTATTCGATAGTGTGAAAAGGCCAGGTGGTTAACAAGCTGACTTCGGCGGCCATCACTTTGGATAGTATTTCGCTCGGACTTTCGTTGGACTCTATGCTCGCATTCGCGGCGTTTATTGCAGTTCCTGCCATCGCGACTTGGGCGAGGGCCAAGGGAATAATAAGAGCCGCAGCGAGTAGTTTTCGTACGCCTTCCAATTGTGTAGCCGAGGGACGCGGATCGTCTTCGTGTCGATGATGAATTTCCCGTCGTTCAATTTACGGTAGGGAGCTTTTTTCGCGATACTCCCAACCAATGCAATATACAAAGATGTCATGCGTTGTTGGCCATCCAGTATTGCGATGATATCCTCATCGCCAAATAGATCCGCTTTTGTATTATGTTTGTTATTTTTTTGGTGATAGTTTTTCAGAAATTCGTAAAATCGAAAATTCTCAGTGTTCTCTTTACTCACGTTCCAAAAAAGAAAGGTGCCAATCGGATAATCTCTCATCAAAGAATCGAAAAGCCTTTCAATCTGCGTTGCGCTCCAAACGAACTCCCTTTGGATGGAGGGCAATAAATACTTTTTACGTCCTATATTCTCGATAGGTTTTTTGATTGTGATGGGCGTTTCATATGCTATTAAATACCTCGCCGGTCTGTTTTCTGAGATGGTGACTTGATCTCGTCTAGTATCAAATTAAAGCACGGAATCTTTCTATGCGGATTCCATAACGTCGGCCAAAAAATTAGTGAAGGGAACGATATCCTTTCGCACGCTGGCCGCTTCTAATACCTCCATATAGGAATCACGTTCTTCGACAGGAACCAGGTCCAAGGATAGCCCCCACTGGCCAGCATCAAATTCATTAAAACACCGCATACTCAAATCCGACCGCCGGTCTCGCAACAACGCGAAAATATGCGGGTTACGGTGGTTGAAGGACCCTCGGGCTTTTTTGAATCCTTGAGCCACGAAAATGCTCAAAAAATTACGCTCGTATTGCAATTCACATCGCGATCGCATATTCGACAGACGTATCTTTTTGACCTGGAGTCAGTATGAAATTCCGTCGTAGAATATTTGTCGTTGGTGGAGCCATTACCCCTTTCATCGGAAAGCATCATCCCGATTTTATCTGGAAGCGTCATCCCGATTTCGGAAAAAAAGAAAACCCAACCCTTGAAGAACACCTGACCACATCCATCCTTTCCTGCTTGGAAAATACAGGCGTTGAAGCATCGGCTATCGACAAAGGTTTTATCGGCAATTTCGCCGGCGAGCTTTTCTGTCATCAAGGCCACTTAGGCTCGATGGCCGTCCGCGCTCACGAAGGCTTTAACGGCAAAGCTTTCATGCGCGTTGAAGGCGCGTGCGCCTCAGGTGGCCTCGGTTTGGTTGCCGCCATTGATTCCCTCAACGCCATGTCAGACGTGGCGATGGTTGCTGGCGCGGAAGTGCAAACGACCGTTAGCGCGCGCGAAGGCGCGGCCCACTTGGCGACCGCATCGCACTGGGAAAGTGAACGCTCGCTCGACGAGTTTACCTTTCCTGCAACCTTTGCTCGCCGTTCAAAAGCCTATCGTGAAAAGTACAATGTGAGCGAAGAAGACATGGCACACGTTGTCGTAAAAGCCTACGCCAATGCCAATAAAAATCCCCTTGCGCACATGAAGACCGTCAACATGACGCTCGAAAATGCGGCAGCGGCCAACGATCGAAATCCGAACTTCTTGGCCAATGAGGATCTTCATGATTTCCTCAAAGTGTCCGACTGCTCACAAGTTTCAGATGGCGGGGCGGCGATAATTCTCGCTACCGAAGAAGGCCTTAAAAAGCTCGGCAAAAAACCTGAAGATTGCGTCGAAATTCTTTCCTACGGTCACGCGACAGCAGCCCTTGGTAAAGTAAGCGATTTTACTTCTTTTGATAACGGAAAAGCGTCGATTCTTGAAGCCTATAAAGACGGCGGGATTTCGGCGAAGGACGTTCAGGTTGCCGAAGTTCACGATTGCTTTAATATCGCCGAAATCTTGATGTATGAAGCGATGGGTTTTGCCGACGCAGGAAAGGGCGCCTTTTATGCCAAAGAGGGTCACTCTTCTTTGACTGGAAAAACACCCGTAAATACGGGCGGCGGATTGATGGCCTTTGGTCATCCCGTTGGCGCCACAGGCGTGAAGCAATTGATGGAAATCTACCGTCAAATGAAAGGTCAATGTGGCGATTACCAATTGTCCTCCATTCCAACGACAGGTTTCACAGCAAACATGGGCGGCGACGACCGTACGACCGTTTGTCTTGCAGTGAGAAACCTCTAAATTATGAATTGGTATAAAGGTAAAAAAGTATTCATCACCGGCGGCTCTTCGGGCATCGGTAAATCGATGGCTCTTTTGGCGGCTGGATACGGCGCCGATGTTGCCATTGTTGCCCGAGGTCAAGCGCGACTCGATGAAACTCTCGCCGAGCTAAATAAAATCGGAAAAGGGAAATACTTCGCCTACAGTTTGGACATTTCAGACGAGGAACAAGTAAAAAAGATTACTAAATTGGCGCTCCAAGATCTTGGTGGTTTGGATGTGCTCGTTAATAATGCCGGCGTTGCTGAACCGGGTTATGTGCAAGAATTAAAAACCGATGTTTTTGATGCGATGATGAACATCAACTACTTCGGTACCGTTCATATCACGCGGGCTTTTTTACCTTTTCTCACCGAGCAACAGTCGGGGCATATTTGCAATGTGTCTTCCGTTGTGGGTTTCATGGGCGTCTACGGTTACACGGCCTATGGGGCGAGTAAGTTTGCGGTGACGGGATTTTCCGAATGCTTGCGTCAAGAACTTCTCGAGCACAATATCGAGGTCTCGGTGGTCTATCCACCCGATACCGATACGCCTCAATGGCATGCCGAGAATGAAGTCAAGCCAGGTGAGACGAAGATGCTCTCGGGAACGATCAAGGTGATGCAACCCGAGGAGGTCGCCCAGATCATGCTTTCCGGAATTGCCAGTGGAAAGAAGCATATTGTTCCTGGTTTTAAGTCGAAACTCATCTATTGGGCCAATCAACATATCCCCTCCATTGTTCGTCTTTTTATCGATTCGGATTTAAAAAAGTATGCGCGTCAATCGTCAAAGCGCTGACGTCTCGCATTCAAAGAAACGTGTTTTTTTGACGCTTTGAGAACCCTGCCAACCGAGTTAGGCGATGAGAGAGGCTTAAATCTGTTGGCATTATTATTGGATTCAATAAGGGATAACCCCTCCCGGAGATGGAATGCAGTACCCTTCTTTTCTCGTTTTACCGTGCCTTTTGTTGTTTTCACCTTCCGCATTTGCGGACGATTTTGAGGTGGCCGATAAAACGGAGATGAAAATCACGAGGGTGGATCAACACACCTTAACAGGTGTGGTTTCTGGGAGAAAAGTGAAGGTTCGTCTTCTTGGTCTGACGTGTAGTGCAAAGAAATCGACAAAGAGAATTTCTAAGTTAGTGAAGGGAAAAAAGGTTATCCTGCGTTCGGATAAGGCCTTCCTGCCGATCCTAAAAGACACCCAAGATCGTTTTGTGGCCTATGTTGATTTTAAGGGTGCAGATCTAGGCGCCACGCTTATTGAAAAAGGGATCTGCGTTGGAACGACGAATCGCACGCATCCCAAAGAAGCCTCTTACGCATCTAGATAAGTAAACAAGATAAAAAAAAGACGTCCAGTGGGGACGTCTGATTAGGGGGTAAGTTCGAATGTCCTTAGTTGGCCCGAACTTCCATCGTCGCGACCTCGTCTTCGTCGTGTCGCCGAACGTTCTCGGCATGCAAGCCTTTTGGACCTTGATGGAGTTCGAAACGAACTGCCTCTCCTTGTCGAAGGGTCTTGAATCCATCGCCTTTAATTTGAGAATAATGAACAAAAATGTCTTGTTCGGACCCATCATCGATGAAGCCAAAACCTTTTGCATTGTTGAACCACTTTACTGAACCGTCTGCCATAATTCCTCCGAATTATAATCCTTCTTTCCGGGATCTATTAATATTTAATAGAATAAAAGGGAATTTCAGCGCTTGGGTCAAGGTTTTGAAGTTCTTATTTGTTTGAGAAATGATTACAGTGAGAGTGTAATCGATTGGAAGGCTATTTCAGTTTAGATTCGTATTTTTTGATGATGGCATCAACCCGAGCGAGGTACTTCGAATCAGGGAATACCCGCTTATATGCCTGATAAGACGTGATTGCCTCTTTGTATTTCTTCTTTGCTGCGAAACATTGAGCTTTCGTATAGTGGGACATCGCAAATTTTGGGAAGGCGTTTGTAACTTGATCATATTTTTCAATAGCTTTGAGATACTTTCCCTGCATTTGAAGAACCATGCCCAGGCCGTGTAATGCCGCAGGATTGTTTGGGGCCTGTGTTTGAAGGTAGGTGTAGGTTTCGTTGGCGGCATCCCATTGGCGAAGAAACACGTAGGAGGCGCCCAAGTTGATAATCATATCGATGGACGATTCGCCAGCGGGAACGTAGACGAGCCCTGCGCGATAAGAATCGACGGCTTGCTGATAAAGACCTCTTTCTTGATAGAGATTGCCGAGGTTAAAATAGACGACCGGCTCTTTATCGCCGCCGTTTTTTAGCGCAAGATCGAAGGAGTTAAGCGCGTCATTGAAATCTCCTGCCTGGATTTCGGCGATGCCACGGTTGAGGTAAATATCCCACCGTTTCTCGACATTCTCCGCTTTTTTGTAGACCGCGATTGCCTTTTTCCACTCCTTGGCTTCTAGGTGTTTATTTCCACTAATAAAAAGTTCTTGAACAGAAGGTCCTTTTGATTCCTTCACCTCTTGAACATCTGGTTTAGGCGTTTTAGAACACCCTATGGAAAGAATAAGCGTAAGCAAAAGAAACGGTATTTTCATGGAATCCTCTAAAACAAAAAAAATCTTTATCTGCGTTCTTCTTCTACACTGTTTACCCTTTTTCTTACAAGGATGCCATGGCTCCAAAAAGACAGAGGAGCATGTGCAAAACGAGAAACCAGCACCAAATCGTCTCATGCAGGCTATTTTAGACGAATTCAAAGCGCGGAAAATTTCAATCTATCTTCGCGATGACGAAAAATTATTGGTCGTCAGTGCGTATGAGTTGATTGGGAAGGAATTGCGGCATCGCTACGTTGCTAAGGTCATCAGAAGCAACAGAGGGCTTTTTTTCAAACTCCGTTCAGTTTATGAGCGCCTCGACAGACGAGAGCAGCCTCCGAAATGGATCGAGGCCCAAGGCGAGGCGACCCACAAAAAAGCGTATCTGGACGAGCAGAAGTTAGGCATCGCGATTCGCGATCGATTTCAATGAAAATGTTCAGATTGGATCTTTACGACAAATAATAATTGCGTCAATCTACCTCAAAACTCCATTGTGTCGTTAAGAATGAAGATTGAAGAACATCTTAAAAATGTTGAACTCAGAACAGCCGTTTTGTTTATCGACGACGAAGAAAACGTGCTTCGGGCGATTATGAGAACGCTAAGGGATGAATCCTTTCCCATTTTTCGCGCACAGTCGTGGGAGGAAGCCCAGGTTATCTTAAAAGAGAATGATGTTGGTGTTGTCGTTTGCGATAGAAATCTTCTTGGTGAAAATTCGGGAATTCAGATTTTAGAAGAGATGCGAGAATCTTACCCTAAAATCGTGCGTATTATGCTCACCGGAGATACGGAGACTCACACCTTACTTTCGTCCATTAATCGTGGTCAAGTCTATCGATTTATCGCCAAGCCGTGGAAGAGTGAAAATCTTATCAGCGCGGTGTCCGAGGGGTTAGAACTGTATCATTTACGATCCGACAAAGATCGATTCGAAAAAGAACTCATTGGCCTCAATCGAAAACTTGAGGATAGAATAAAGTTGGCGACCCAAAGGGTTGAGTCCCTCTACGGCGAACTGGACGAGAGTTTTGATCAAACCATCAACGTCCTCCTTTCCATCTTAGAACTACATTCCTCACTTTGCGTGGCACACGTTAAGCGCACCGCCGTTCGGGTTCGCGCGTTGGCTAGAACCTTAGGATGTCCGCCCGAAAAAATAAAAATTTTACAACGTGCAGCCCTGCTCCATTGGATTGGTCTGACCTCGGTGGAATCCACCTTCTTTGACACCCATCTTTGGAATATTCCAAAATCGGAAAAACCCATCTGGGAATTTCACGCTCTTCTCGGCCGACAGGCCTTACTGCCTATTCTCAATTTAAAAATTGAAAGCGAGATCATCGAGCATTATTTGAGACCCGATCTCGCACCAGAATACATTCAGTTAGATTGCCAAATCCTAGCCGCATCCAGTTTTTTCGAACATGCGATTCCGATCATTCGCCAGGGCCGAAAAAAACTCGATAAAAGAGAACTTGATGCACTTCATATACGATTTAATGAGCATTATTATTTTCTCGACCCAAGCGTTGTCGCCCATCTCTTCATTGCTGGAAAGCCTTCCTCACGAGAACGTGCGGAATCGCGGTGCGAACTTTCAGGGTTAAAAAAAGGTATGGTTCTCAGCCGCCCCATTTCCACCCAACATGGCATCCCTATCGCTCCCGCTGAGATTAAGGTTGACGGCGAACTTATTCAGACATTGCAAGAATATGGCGGGGAACTCTCGGAAGTCTTTATCTGGGACGAAACGACGAATTCCTAAAAAGCGTGCACCATCCTGGGCATTCTTGGAACACTTCGATATACCCCAATCATGGAAGGCTCCCTGAAACAAAACGATATCGTGATTCTCACCCTGAACGCGCGATTTATTCACTCCGCGTTTGGCTTACGCTATTTGAAAGCCAATCTCGGAGACCTGCAAGAACGTTGCGCCTTGTTGGAGTTCACCATTCACCAACGACCTATCGATATTGTTGAGAAAATTCTTGCAGAAGATCCCAAAATCGTCGGCTTGGGAATCTACATTTGGAATGTCCTTGAAAGTACGCGCGTTGTTTCCTTGCTCAAAAAAGTAGCGCCCGAGATTAAAATTGTTTTGGGCGGCCCCGAGGTATCCTACGAATGGGATAAACAGAACATCATCACACTTTGTGACTACCTTATTTGCGGGGAGGGGGAGTCGCAATTTAGTAAACTTTGCGAAGATATTTTGGCAGGACAGCCTCCCAGGGAAAAAATATTCGCGGCCTCGCCCGTTGAGATAGCTGATCTTAAATCTCCCTATGGGTTGTACGAGGATGAGGATATCGAAAACAGAATTATTTACGTCGAGGCCTCCCGCGGTTGTCCTTTTCGTTGCGAATTTTGTCTGTCCGCTCTTGCCAAGTCCGTTCGTCAGTTTGATCTCGATGCGTTTTTGGACGAAATGGACGCGCTCGGAAAACGGGGCGTCCGGCATTTCAAATTCGTGGATAGGACCTTCAATTTAAAACTAGATATTACGCTGCGAATCTTGGCTTTCTTTAGAGAGCGTGTGGACCAAGGCTATGTGGCGCATTTTGAGCTCGTTCCCGACCGTCTTCCCGAAGCCTTACGAGATGTGATTGCAGATTTTCCGCCCGCCACTTTGCAATTCGAAGTCGGCATCCAGACCTTTAATGTCGACGTTGCGAAGTTAATCAGCCGTCGCCAGAACTACGCAAAGTTGGAAGATAATTTCGCCTTTTTGCGTGACCACACCTCCGTCCACGTTCATGCAGATCTCATCGCCGGTTTACCAGGTGAGGATCTGAACTCTTTTGCGATCGGTTTTAATCGTTTGGTTGAATTAGGACCCGAAGAGGTGCAGTTGGGGATTTTAAAGCGCTTGAGAGGTACACCGATTATTCGCCATACCGACAAATACAAAATGGTGTTTAGCGATTATCCGCCCTACGAAGTGTTGTCCACCCGAGAGGTTAACTTTCAAGACATGCAGGCCATGAAACGTTTTGCGCGCTACTGGGATCTCATCGGAAACTCTGGCAATTTTTTACACACCTTGAAATATATTTTGGGAGAGGATCCCTTTGCCTCCTTCATGCGTTTTTCGAAATGGCTTTTCGAGCAAACCCAACGGACTTTTAAGATTTCGCTGGCACGTCTGGTCGGCTTGGTCTTGGACTATCTCGTAGCCGAGGGAAAAGATGCCGTCGAAATGGCGCACATTCTCGCCGAAGATTTTCGTCGACCCGGTCGCCGGAAAATCCCCAAAGCGCTCCATCCTTGGATCGATAAATCGCTATGGTCGGTGAACATTGACGATAAAAAAAGTAGCGAACGTTTCGCCCGTCAGGCCAGGTTCCTCACTTCCGAGGAAGGCGCTACTCAATCTTAGACTTGCGTTATCACCTATGGTAGAGGTGCTCATTAAAAATTCGGACGGCTTCATGAAAAAATATCTTATTCTTCCTCTTCTTCTCTCCTTTTTCTTCTCCTGTTCTGACGATAGTTCGGACAATAATGGAGAGATTATCGAACAGGATAGGCGAGTCTTTGTCGATGGTGGGCAAGACGTGGGGATTGTCGAGGACATGAAAGCGGATGCGAGTCAGCCCGACTTGGGTCCCTCAGATATGGCCGACAGTGGTTTTGAGAAAACCGCGCTTTTCGAACCCGGTCCGCATAATATCGGATACCGCAACTTAAGTTTTCAGTACACCACCGTCGATCAAATGGATCGTACTTTGCGTGTCGCGGTATGGTATCCCACCGCGGATACGGAGGGGAAAAATGCGAGATATTATAATCTCATCAATCGTCCTGGTATTTTTCTCGATGCAAGTATTGTAGACGATACCTTTCCAGTTGTCGTATTTTCCCATGGTAATTCAGGTTTTGGGGAACAGTCCTTTTTTCTTGCAGAATTTCTGACAAGCCATGGTTATGTTGTCGTCGCGCCCGATCATACTGGAAATACCTTTCAAGAGGGTGGGGCAGACCTCGCTGTAGTGACTGCGTTTCGTCCTCAGGATATAAGCGCAACGCTCGATTTCCTTGAAGCTTTGCCGCCCGAAGATCCTCTATTTGGTAAACTCTCCGACAAAATTGCGATGAGCGGTCATTCGTTTGGCGGGTATACGACCTTGGCTGTGTCTGGGGCGACCTTTGATGTGGATGCAATTCTTGCGGGATGTCCAGGTGTAACGCCGGCCCAGATTTGTACCTTTTTAAACGACGGTGGCTCCGATATTTTTCGAGCGGGATTTCATGATCCGCGGTTTAAGGCGGCTATACCGATGGCCCCTGCGGGCGCTGGACTTTTTCAGATGGGCGTTTCGGCGATTGATATTCCGACCTTATTGTTCACTGGCGGGCAGGATAGGACGCTTCCCAATGCGAGAGAAGGTGATCCGATTTGGGCTCAATTTAGTGCCCCTGCAACCCGCATCAATATTCTCAAAGCCGGTCATTTCACATTTACAAATATTTGTTTGCTGGCCGGAACGCAGCAGCCTTTCAAAGACGACGGGTGCAGCGACGCCTTCATTCCTTCCGAAGAAGCCTTTAGTATTGTGAATGCTTATAGCTTGGCATTCCTCGAAAAACATCTTTTCGGAAAAACAGAGCATGATGCATTTTTAGCAAGTTCTGGCGGATTCGCCTTAGATCTTCTTCTTGAAACGAAATAGTATAGGTGTTTACTTTGCGTATTTTTTTAGTTCTCATTTTTCTCTTATCCTCTTGTTCTGAAGACCCCATTGAACCTCTATGTGGAAACGGCGAGTTAATCGAAGATGGTACAGAACAGGTATGCTTGTTTACTAGTCCAGGAACGAGCTTAACCTGTCCTTCCGCCTTTCCGCTGCAAACTAAATTCTCTTCGGGAGCACGTGTATGTGCTGCTCAAAGCGAGATTCCTGGAAGTTTGGTACGTAAGCTCGAGACCATGGGATACATTCCTGAAAGTGATGTGAATAACAATAATGGAAACAATCCCATAAATAATGGGACGACGAACAATGGAACGACAAATAACGGGATTGTAGGAACGCCAATTCCGATTCAGTTTCATCTCCGCTTCACGAGCGCGACGCCTCGCGACCTTTATATTCAAACAAGCGACCGAACAAATAGTGTAGGTTGGTTTACTATTCGTCGTGAAGGCAAGGTGGTCAAAATTTCACCGCCCTGTGATTTTTCGATCTGCGGCGAGAATAACGCCGTCGATTGTCAGCCCACCGAAACGGCGCTTTTTTTGGACCAACAATTGACCAATGACCTTACTTTTGATTGGGATGGTTTTTCCTATCGTGAAGAAGAGGGATGTCTCATTAAGGAAGTTCCAGAAAAAATGGGCTTATGGAATGTCGAGTTTTGTGTGGCCGATGAGGTTATAGAAAGCAACGTCGGATCGATCCTCAACGGCGACGTGACTTGTGTAAATGAGGATTTTATTCCAGGGATGCACCGTGAAGTTATTTCTGATTTCCCCTGATCGCATCATAGATCTCATAAAAATCTAGTTGCCAATAAAAAACACGAATTAAAAAATTTTCGGCGGGTTGATTAAAAAGAGGTTTGTTCTTTGGAATGAAGAGAAGTCCTCTACCTCTGGGAGAGGGCGCTGGGAAGAAGCGCCTTTGGCGCTCCGGAGGAAGTACCTTGGGGTGCAAGGGTCATTTGTGCAGCTCTGCTGTAGAGGGTCGTCAACGAAAGCAAGTTCTCGCAAAATCCCGCTGATATGGATCACCACTAGATCACACTACGCAGAGTCGTATTAAATAATCGATTTTCTTTTGATTCTCTGATATCGTCTAAGTGGGAACGCATGACGATGAGAAGGAGTAGAATTGGGAGAAATATCAGACAACAATAGCGAGTTGGTGAGCATGAGAATGAACGAAATCACAGAAATGGTTTCGTCCTTTCAAAGTTCATCAGCGGCATTAGAAAACGCAAGAGCATCAGGAGGATTGGTACTGGTTGTAGACGATGAACCTGCCATTCATCGGGCGCTACAACGCGTTTTAAAATCAATGCAAATTACAATTGAAGGTGTATTGAATTCGGTGGAGGCAGAAAAGGCGCTTTCGGAAAAGAAGTTCGATCTCATTATTTCCGATTTGCATATGAGCGGCGGAGGAGGGCTGGCGCTCTTGGACGTCTTGGAGGAAAAGGGGGTCACAGAGCCTGTAATTATGATGTCTGGCGCGCCGACCGTTGAATCGGCAATCGCTGCAGTCAATCACAATGTTTATAGTTACCTTACCAAACCCTTCGACGTCGAAGAATTGAAGAGCCTTGTCGGCAATGCAATAGCGCTATCTCGACAAGAGAAAAGTAAAAGACCTTACGGTATTACGTTGCGTAAGAAATCCGTCATAACCCAACAATTTGAAGCCGCTTTGGACTCTCTTTGGATAGCCAAACAGCCCATTGTTAATATTCGGCGCAGTTCGGTTGGGTTCGAACTTCTCCTTCGAAACGAAGAGAGTAGTTTGAAAAAACCGGAAGGATTCTGGGATTGTGCCAGCGAATTGGGACGTGAGGAAGAACTGAGCGAGGCGATTTCGATGCGCGCGTTAGAACTCATGGATTATCATCCTCACCATACTTTCTTTTACAATCTACATTTTTCAGAACTAGGCGGAAATTTCTTTTCTCGCAAAGCCAATCCCTTGCATAAATTTGCAAACAGGGTCGTCTTGGAAATTTCAGATCGCAAAGAAATTACGAGCATTAATTTGCCGGAAAAAGTTCGGCGATTGAGGGAGTTTGGATACCGCTTTGCTATCGATAAATTCGGTTTGGGCGGATCAGATTTAGAAAAATTATTTCAAATCCAACCCGAGCATATTAAGTTCGGAAGAGCGCTTACCAAAAATGTTCATAAGCGACCCGAGAACGAAAAACTCATCGTACGCTTCGTCGAAATTTGTAAAGAAATACGAATTCTCGTGATCGCTGAAGGCGTCGAAAGTCAGGAAGATTTTTTGAAATTAAAAGAATTGGGTGTGGAGGTTTTTCAGGGGTTTCTATTCGGAAGACCCGTCGGATAAAAGAAAAATTCTATTAAGAAAAGGTCGAAATGTCGATTTGTCGAATCGACCGAATCGCTGTTTCATCTCCAGAAATTTTCACGGCATTTGCCGCGAGTTTTTCTAGTTGTATACGTGTTAAGGGCTTATCGATCGCGTTAATATCGTAGGCAATTCCATATTTTGGAAAATCGATGTGGCTGGATTGAATGCTCGAAATGCCTGCATCAAAAATACAATCGGAGACCGCTTTTTTAGTACCGCGTGCATCAGAGTGCACCACCGATAGAATGTATTTGGGATTAGCGCTGCCCACTCCAATGGCGCGACCAGGCGCAAAAACGCAATCTCGGATAGTACCATTGGTATTGAATCCCTTGGTCGTCCCTGCAACATAGTCGGCAATGCGGGGTTGGGCCTCTTGGGTTGCCGCACCAATGTGGGGTGTGCCAATAATTTCAGACATATCTGAATAGGGGTTTTTCCAAACGTCGCTCTTACTTCCCGGCTCCTCTGGAAAGACGTCAATCGCCGAATAACTGATATGTCCTTCTTTTACCGCACGCTTGAGGTCTTCTGGATCGAAGAGGAATCCGCGCGCCGCATTAAGGAAAATGCGAGGGCTATTTTCACCACGATCGGCGCCTAATTGACGAAAATGATCGTAGGTAAAGAGGCCCTTATTCGTACCGCCTTTTTGATCCTCAGCCGAGACATGGACGCTTACAAAATCCGCTTTTCTGAAGGCCTCTTCAATGGTTTCACAAGGCGTCCAACCCAACGCTTTTCCAACCTCCACTGCAATTTCTTTGGAGTCGTAAAAGTAAACATTCATATCAAAATAGTCCGCCATTTGTGCGACTTGTTTTCCAATATTTCCCAGTCCGATAATCGAAAGGTTTTTGCCCATGATTTCGTAACGCGCTTTATTATCTTTGGTCCATTCGCTCACGCGCGTTCTTTCTACTGCGTGGAAAATCCGTCTTGCCATACAGATCATTTCGCCAAAAACCAATTCTAAAACTGAGCGTCCGTTACTTACCGGATCGTTCATGACGAGAATGCCGTGCTCGGCACATTTTTGCTTGTCCACCGAATCGTCTCCGATGCAGCAAAGCATAATTGCAGCAAGATTATCAGAGGCCAGTAGAACCTCTTCGTCGACAATGAAACGACTGCGCTTGTAGATGAGATCGTGTTGTCCTTTTTTGAGCGTTTCAATGATCTTCTCGCGATCAAGGGTGGCCGATTCAGGCATGCGTTCCGGTTCAATCCCCTGCGCTTTTAATTGTTCATCTAAAAGGCGACTCGGATTCTCAAGTATGAGGGCTTTCTTAAATCCGTTTTCTAAAATACGTACATTTGTCATTTACTTCTCTTCGCGTTCTGGCGTTTCGCCAATCCAATTACGCGTCGATATTTACCTGTGATCGGCTAGCCTTTCAAGCCCAAGCGTCGTCGATCAAAAAGTGGAGTGTTATCGCGCTTTTTTGGAGTAGAATTGCGTCATTAGTTAAGAAGATCTCCGATGTCGAAATCGCGCATCAACGCGCCAGGTCGAATACGCTCGTCGATAGGACGCACCGTTTTGAGTACCGTCTTTTTATATTTCTTAATGGCGCGCTTCCAGGCCGCAAAGCCGCCACCGTTCGCATAAACATCCTCGGCAACATCGGCCATATCCCAACCACCTTGGGAAATTTGGTATTCCACCCATGCCCAACGAATAGACGTCGAACGAATATCGACACCTTTTCCGAGTCCTTGGTGTACCAAGCGGATTTTCTTTTCTAGAGATTTTTTATTCTCAAAAGGAGATCCATCAAGCGGCGTTCGTTTTTTTGCAACAAGTGGACTCATGCCCAACGCCACCTTACAAATCGTTGAAAGCTCACCGACGAAATCGATCATCTCTCGTATATCGTCTTCGCTTTCATCAGGATATCCAAACACCATATATAGCTTGAGTTGTTTCAACCCATGGTCGGCAACCAAATGGGCCGCTTTAATCAGATGCTTTTCTTTGATGTGTTTTTTGGCGAGTTTTCGCATGCGCTCGCTGGCCCCATCGCTTGCCACGGTTAATGTTCGCGCACCGCCTTTGGCCAACAACGCCACAAACTCATCATCCAAACGATCTGCGCGCAAAGAAGACAATCCAATTTCTCGCCCGCTATCGACGATAGAACGAACGATTTCTTTTATCTTTGGATGATCCATTGTCGCCGCTCCGACCAGACCCACGCGCGTTGCATGGTCGGGAATCGTACTTAATATTTTTGTTGGCTCAAAGGTTCGCATTCCACCATTGGTTGTCCGGCGCATCACACAAAAGGTGCATCCGCGATGACATCCACGCGCGTTTTCGACGAGGTGCATATTAGAAAGTTCGGTATTCGGCGTCGTGATAACCGAATAGGCAGGAAGTAAATCATCGCGAGATTGGGCGATGGGAACCAGGGTTTCGCCGTGAATATGAGGCACATAGACGCCAGGCAGAGTCGCGACGTTTTCGTAAAATGACTTACGATCTTTGGCCGTGAACCACATGGAACAAACGATATGAATGAGTTCGTCGGCTTCGCCTAAAATCATGACATCGGCAAAAGGTGCGATTGGTAAAGGGTTCGCAAAAGTGATCGGTCCACCAATTAAGATCAGCGGTAGGTTTCGACCAACTCTGTCACTTGCTCGGCAGGGAATACCAGCAAGCTCCATCGTTTCAATGAGGCCCAAGACTTCCAATTCGTAGGAAAGCGAGACACCGATAACATCAAATTCGCTGATATAGCTTTTGGATTCGTAAGTGAAGAGAGGCTTGCGCGTTGCTCGAAACGCGTCCGTATCGTCGGGCAAAAAGGCGCGTTCACAAACCACCGAGTCGGTCTCATTCAAGGCACGATAGAGAGACTGAAACCCCAAAGAGCTCATTCCAATTCGATAAGGGGAGGGATAAAGAAGCGCGACGCGATGGGGCGCGACCTTATAGATCGTGCCTTTTTCTTCGCTTAAGCGCTTTTCGATTTGCTGTTCTATGTCGTGAATTTTCGCCATTGCAGGCACACTAACATGAATCCACATAATATATAGAAGGAGAGTTGAGTTTGAAAAATTCGTCTGGTTGTATCGCTCCCTTTCCCCTAAGTAGAGGACGTCAAAAGAGTTCAGAAACGGATTTTGAATAATGAAAATTTTCATACCCTTCTCAATTATTTTTCTCTCCACCCAACTCGCTGTTACGCAGGAGTCTATCGTTTCGACGGCCGAAGAACCCGTCGAGTTGACGACCAAAACCAAGATTCACAACGCACCAATCAAGGAAACGCCGATCGTTCCAGAATTGAGGATCCAGGAAGAAAAAGAGCCCCAGCTTGCTGGGTTTTATAAAGGAAAGTTTTTCTTACGCGATGCTGAGAATAAATTTCGCTTTAGTCCAAAAATTCGTTTGCAGATCGATGCCACAAGCGCCTTTCCGGAAAAAAATGCGGCGAGGAAAACAACGGTGTTTTTACGTCGGGCTCGGCCCGAATTATCTTTTGGGTTGTTTCAGGAAAAAATCCAAGCTTTCCTCGGCGCCGAATTGGCATCAAAAGCCCCCAATATTACTGACGCGTGGATTCGCCTATTTATCCATCCCTGGTTCTCGCTGCAGTTCGGACAGTTCAGCGTTCCTTTTACTTTGGAGGCGATGACGTCCAATAAGTACATCGACTTCATCGAACGCGCGGCGATCAATACGAACTTAACACCGGGCGATAAAGAACAAGGACTGATGCTTTTCGGCGGCGCTAAAGACGGATTATTTATCTACCATGTTGGCGCTTTTAACGGTTCTGGACAAAATAAGAAGAACGAAAATGGCGTATTTGATGTCACCGGCCGGGTGGCCTCAAAACCTTTGGTGCGAAGCGAAAATCTTTTCTCCAATCTTCAAATTGGCGGCTCTTTTTCACTCACTCCTCGCGATGATAGTCAAGACACACGAATCGGTAGAAGGGTGTCCAAAGATTGGCTACAATCGGCGACAAAGAAACGTTTTTTCGCCTCTGAGGGACTTATTGTTGAGGGCCTTCAAACGCGTTTTGCCGGTGAATTGAGCTTGCCCATCGACAGGGTCGTTCTACGTTCTGAGGCGATAACGATGCATTCCAAAACACATCGGGTGAATGACATGCAGGTACGCACAAGTGAAGGTGGGACCTTAAATGCCTTAGGCGTCAACCTAACGCTTGGGTATTGGATCGTCGGAAAACGCCACATTAAACAATATGGCGGGGTGCCCAAGCGCAAGGTTATTCCGAAATTCCTTCCCCTCGCCGGTAAAGAAAAGGAGGATTTTAACGTTCAGATTCTCCTACGTGGGGAATGGTTGAACGCCGATTATTCTCCGGGAGAAAAAACGGCTGTTGCGCTCGCGGATCCAACCAACGACGGGAATTACCAATGGTGGATTGGGACGGCTGGTATTAATTTTTGGTGGACCAAACACCTCCGCCTTTCTTTTAATTACACTTTTAATCATCTTTCTCGCGACAAAACCAATCAAGAGAGCATCATACTCCACGAACTGGGTACGAGGACTGGATTTCATTTTTAGCTTTCCTAATCTGAGTGCGTGATTATAACTTAAACCTTATTAAACAGGACGAATCCATGACGACAAATACAGTAGACAGCATCAAAGCATCGGTATCTCTTTATTATGGGCAAACCATTCAGAAGACCGAAGACCTCAACTACAACGCATGTTGTGTTGCCGACTACGACAATACGCTTTTAGAAAAAATTACGCCCGAAGTGCTAGAGAAACGATACGGATGTGGATCCCCTCTTCCTGTTTTGTTGGAAGGAAAAACGGTTCTCGATCTGGGTTCTGGAGCCGGAATTGATTGTTTTATCGCCTCTCAACTTGTGGGCGAAAGT
>Ga0256840_1001452_pt1 | contig 22275 bp, 22 predicted proteins | sample 355202metaG_FD_185969 | JGI IMG/M metagenome (GOLD analysis project Ga0256840, IMG submission 185969) | Hydrothermal vent microbial communities from Mid Atlantic Ridge, Atlantic Ocean - 355-202 | ecosystem: Environmental > Aquatic > Marine > Hydrothermal vents | place: Atlantic Ocean: Mid...
TTACTTTACCTGCTTCTATTTCAGCCCCGAGTTTTGCCATTATCTTTGATGCACCGCTTCTATACACATTTACAGTAACTTCAGGATGCTTCTGATGATATTTATCAGCTATTTCAAGTGCTATAGTTTTTGGAAGGGATGTGTAAAAGTTGACAGTCCCAGAAAACTGCTTCTTTTCCTGTGAAACTTTTACTTTTTCCGCTTCTTTTTTCTGTGTATCCTGCTTATTATTAAAACAACCGGATAAAGCAACCGCCACAGCGGAAACAAGAACAAACCTACCCCAAAAACCAAGTTTTTTCATAACACCCCCAGAATTTAAAAGTTTGATAAAAAAGATAATGGTCAATTGTTAATAGTTCGTTAAAAACCAGAAAGCTTACAAAATACTGCTTCCCTCCCATAAACTGGGAGCTTCAATATTGAAAAGAGAAAGAATCGTCGGGGCAATATCCACAATGGAAGGTGCCAATTTCTTCAAATTACACAACGATTTCTCTGGAGAGTAATAAATGAAAGGAACATTCATTATCTCTTCCATAATCACGTAATGACCGTACTCATACCCTCCATGATCACTATGGATAATAAAATCGTAATCACCGGCGAATCTGTTAAAAAGCTTTTCTATAAGGGAATCTACCACTTTTGCGGTTTCGATATAACTATTTGACATCCAGCCATCTTTATGTCCAACTTCATCAAGAGCACCAAGATACAGATAAAAAACATTCGGAAGAGAATCGGTCGGAAAAGATAAAATCTCTTCAACCATTTTTTTATCACCGTTTATCGTTAAATCGTCAACAAACTTCCTCTTTCCATATATTCCTTTTCTACCAAAACTTTTTTCAAGTGTTCCCCAGTTGAAAAAAGCATAACTCTCTATACGGTTTTCTTCAAGAACTTCAAAAAGATTTGGAGATTCAACTTTATACTCATCAGGAATAATATTGTAGAAAACTCCGTGTGTAAAAGGATTTACACCGAAAAAAACAGAAAAGAAACATGGAAGAGTTATCGGAGGTATCATTGAACGCATATTGTTTATGTAAAAATTATTTTTGGCCAGTTGCTTTAAAAAATTACAGTAATTTTCATCAACCATTTCCGGGCGGAAACCATCCACACTTATCAGAAAAACTTTTTTCAACTTTTCCTCCTTACTCCTTACCGAAAAGAAAATTTAAAAAGGCAAATGCCGTAATCGTAAAAATTATGAGGAAAGAAATAGCATTTACCACAGGCGTAAGATTGTATTTAACCTGTGAAAACAGATAGATAGGAAGAGTAGGGTCTGAACCAACAAGAAAAACCGTTGTATTAAAGTTTGAAAAACTGATTAGAAATCCCGCTAAAAAAGCTTTTATTAGAGAAGGTTTAAGATAAGGAACAACTATATATCTCAAAACCTCAAACCTTGAAGCTTTAAGGCTAAGTGCCGCCTCTTCAAGGGTTTTATCAAACTTTTTCATTTGAGATTGAACAATAAGCATACTATAAGAGGTAACAAACGATATCTGACCGATTACAACCAACCAGAATCCGGGAGAGAGATAGTCGCTCAAATCTATAGAGGAATGATCTTGAAAAAAATAAAGAATTGTCGTGGCAAAAGTAAGTAACGCTATACCCAGAATAACCCCGGGAATTATAAGAGGAGAAACGGATAAATAGTAAAGAAAATCTTTAAATCGAGATTTCGCTTTTTCAAAATATAAAACAGCGGCAGTTGCAATAAATAAAGAAACGGCGGAAACCAAAAGTGCGGTTTTTATACTGATAAAAAGAGCTTGTAAAAGGTCGGCATCGTGAAAAACTCCGACTCTGTTCCCGGAACCGAAAAACCAATCAAGAGTAAATCCCTTAAAAGGGAAACCTATATAATCGGCATTATTAAACGCAAGAATCGATATAACAAACAACGGCAATAACCAAAAAAGGAAGAAGAAAGCCGTGAAAACAAAAACGGAAGCTTGATATCTCTTTGATACAAGACCGTTTATCATTTTACCACCTTTTCATACTGCTGTCCCGTTATCTTTATAAGAAGCCAGATAACAAACACCGAACCCAACAAAAGCAAGAAACCGAAGGCGGAACCGAGATTCCAGTTAAGCGTTGTCAAAAAATTGTTATATATTATCTCTGTAAACCAAAGGGCACTCTTCCCTCCCAAAATATTCGGAACCAGAAAATCCCCTATCACCATAGTAAACACCATAATTGTTCCCGACACTATCCCCGGCATAGCAAAGGGAATAATTATTCTCTTAATGATTGTAAATTTAGAAGCACCTAAATCAAGAGCAGCTTCCACCAAACAGTTGTCAAGATTTTCAAGGGACTGCATTATCGGAAGAAGCATAAAAACAAGTGAGATATATACAAAACCTAAAGTCATACTGAATGGAGTATTTAAAAGCTTAGGTACATCTATTCCCAAGATTTGCAAAGAATGCTTTATTAAACCGTTATCGGAAAGCGTAACCATCCAAGAGTAAACCACAATAAGCTCACCAACGCCAAGAGGTATCAACAAAATAGTTAACAAGAAATTACTTACTTTCTTCGGAATGTTTTTTGTCAGAAAAAAAGCCAAAGGCATAGAGATTAAGAAAGAGAAAAAAGCTATAAGTATTCCGTTAAAAAAAGTATATAAAAAAGTTTTGTAGTATATTTTCTGATTGAAAAATTTCAGATAGTTGGCCAGTGTAAACTTTCCATCATCGTTAGTAAAAGAAGAAAGAAAAAGACCCGTGTGAGGTAAAACGATAAGCATAAATATCCATCCGACAACGATTAAACCGTATATTAGTAAAAGGCGATTTTTAGAACAGTCTGATTTCATCTTCTTTTATCCCTAAAGAGACAGTGTCTCCCTCTTTCAATCCATTAATTTTCCGTTTCAAATTTACAAGAATTTCATCTTTATATTCCGTTTCGATAAAAATTTTCGTATGAGGTCCGTCAAACAGAATAGTTTTAACCTTTCCTTTCAATACTTCTTTTTCTTTCGGATTTATTACAAAACTTTCAGGCCTTATGAACATCTGACTCACCTTTCTATTTTTTAATATCTCTTTTTTTTCCGGAGAAGTTAGCAAAATTTTCCATCCGTTTTCCGTTATTACCGATTCCTGATTCCGGTCTTTTACTTCAAATCTGTTATTTTCACCCACAAAAGATGCCACAAAAGGCGAAGCAGGATAATTGTAAAGCTCAAACGGCGAAGCAATCTGTTCGACTTTTCCCTCATTTACTACGGCAATTCGGTTACTCATAATCATCGCTTCACTCTGATCGTGAGTAATATAAAGGAAGGTTGTTTTGAAATCCTTTTGGAGCAGTTTAAGCTCCAGCATCATCTGTTCTTTCAACTTTTTATCAAGAGCACTTAAAGGTTCGTCGAGCAGTAATATTTTCGGTTTCATTATCAAACTTCTCGCAAGTGCGACTCTCTGCTTTTGCCCGCCGGAAAGTTCATCTATTTTTCTTTTCTCAAAACCATTCAATCCGACTTTTTTAAGCATTTTTGCAACTTCTTTTTTAATGGTTTCCTTAGATAGTTTTTTTCTTTTAAGTCCAAAAGCAACATTCTCAAACACATTCATCATAGGGAATAATGCTAAGTTTTGAAAAACTATATTTACTTCTCTTTTCTCAGGAGGAAAATTTTTAATACTTTTTTGATTTATTTTTATATCACCTTCATCGGGATAAAGAAATCCCGCTATAAGCCTGAGTATTGTCGTTTTTCCAGAACCGGACGGTCCAAGTATGGAGAAAAACTCCCCTTCCTCAACAGAGATATTAACTTGTTCGAGAACTCTAACTTCATCAAAATGTTTCGACACGCTGCTTATCTCAAGGATATTCATTATTCTCCTCATACTTTGTTTAAGAAAGGGGCGTTAACGCCCCTTTCCATTATCTTGATGCAGCAGCTTTAATTCTTTCAAGAGCTTCAGCTTCTATCTTTGCACACGCCGCCGGAAGAGCGGGATACCACTTTATGTTTTCAAGGTTTTTCTTATCGAATGTTCTTCCCCAGTCTGCCTTAATCTCTTTCTTTACATACTTTTCAACACCGTTAGAGCCACTCTGATATCTTTCGTGGTTAACAAACACAGCCGCATTCTCAGGCTTAAGCATAAAGTTGATAAACTTATATGCACCTTCTACATTCTTGCTTCTTTTAGGAATAGCAAAAGTATCTATCCATCCAAGAGCACCACTTTTAGGAGCAATAAAATCAATGTCAGGATTTTCCTTGTGAAGATTCCAGCCAATTCCGTCCCAGCCTGTTTCAACCCAAACTTTACCACTCTTTGCAAATTCTCTCTGCTGGTCTCCGCTGTTCCAGTAGGCATAGACATAACTTTTAGTATCAATAAGCTTTTGAGCAACATTATTTATCATCTTCTTATATTCCGGAGTGTTGTTGTAAAGCTTAAACGGGTTATAACCCATAGCAAAAGCAACACCTATAAGAAGAGGTCTTTTAAGTCTGTAAGCTATATGTCCAGCATATTTAGGATTATAAAGATCACTCCAGTCATTAGCATCAGGAGCGTATTTTTTATTCACTATAAGTCCTGTTGTTCCAAAACAGTAAGGAACAGCATAACCGCCGGAAATATCCTTTGTTGCCTTTAAAAGTGTCGGCTTAATATTTTTTGCCTCTATCTTTGTATAATCCATAGGTTGATAGATTTTGTACTTTTTAGCCGCAAAAAGAATTCTGTCAGCTGAAGGCTGGGCAAGGTCAAAACCACCACCCCTTGTGGCACGGAGCTTTGCAAGCATTTCTTCGTTATTTGAGTAAGTTATTTTCAGTTTAATACCCGTTTCTTTCTCAAACTTTTCTTGAAGTTCTTTTGGAATGTATCCCTTCCATGTAATAATTCTTAAAACCTGCTGAGCATTTGCAACATTTACAAATGCAAGAACCATAAGCATACCCGACAACAAACGAGATAAAAACCTTTTCATCCTTTTCCTCCTAAGAAATATTAGTATTAAAAGCTGCAAGTATTATAGGGAGGAAAATGTCAATAAACTGTTAAGAAAACAGAATGCATAAACAACGGAAAATTTTTCCGGAAATACTTGAAATAAGAATCTCTATTTTCGATAGGCTTTAGCTTTTATAAACTTTAAAACTACCACCAAATCAACTCGTCAAAACACTTTTACCAAAAGAAAAAGCCCCTGAAAACAGGGGCTTAAAAGTCAAATTAAAGATAAAAATCAGAGAGAGGAAAGAAGTGTATCAGCTTCTTTTGTCGATTTTGTATATATATCGTCTATATCGCTAAAAGTAAGCCCTTCGGTATCATCCAGGGAAACCTGCTCGTTTCTTGCGACTCTTTCAGAAAAGTCAAGAATTTTCTTTGTAAACTCTTTTGTTTTATAAAGAGAGCTCCCCTCATCAAGAAGCCCCATAACAATATTATCGGAAACCCCGGCTTTTTGAAGAATCTTTTTAAGCTCGTCAACATCAACCTCTTTAAGAACCGGGTCAAGCAAACCCACCATAAAAGCTTCATCAGCATGGGAAGGCAATAACTTTTCCGCAACATATTTCATTGCAAAAGCCTGCTTCAAAATCTTCCTAATCTCATCTCTATCAGCCGATTTCAAAAGGGAAGATGTCAAAAGAACAAAAATGTAATCTTTAAGATTTTGATACCCAAGGTAAGCAACAGCTTGAACAATAGACGTTATCTCCTTGCTTAAACCAAAGTACGGAGAGTTGATAAACTTTAAAAGTCTGAGAGAAAGATTCGGGTCCATACTTACAATCTCAGAAACCTTCTCAAGCTCTTCTCCATCAATAAGGGCCTTTATAAGCTTAAGCATTACTTCTCTTTTAAGTTTTAACCTTTCTACCTCTGCCATAACCCCTCCTATTTTGTAAATATAGCGTAGAAAAAGCCATCTGTTCCCTGCTTATGGGGAAACACTCTTGCCATATTTTCTTTAACACCGATTTCTTCAAATTTTATATCAAAGTTTCCCTTTTTAAAACCTAAATTGAGAGCATAGTTAACATTTTCCTCTCCTTCTTCCCTTTCAAGACTGCAAACACTGTAAAGTAGTGTTCCGCCCGGTTTAAGGAGTTTAAAAGCTTCTTTTAAAAGTGCTTTTTCCACTTTTTGATTATGTTTTATAAGGGATAAACTTTTGTTCCACTTACCTTCAGGGTGTCTTCTTATAATCCCTGTGCCGCTGCACGGGGCATCAAGAAAAATTCTATCAAAGCTGTTTTCAGGAAAAGGGTTTTCCCTTGTAATATCAACCTTTAAGGTTTTAACACAATTTACACCAAGTTTTTCCAGATTTTTTTCAAGAAAAGTTATCCTCTCTGAATCCACATCTATTGCAGTTATATTAGCCTTATTTTCAACCAGCGCTGCCATTGCGGTAGTTTTACCGCCTGGAGCAGCAGCAATATCAAGAATTTTTTTTCCTTTTTGGGGTGCTAATAAAAGGGCTGAAAGGTAGGAAGCCACATCCTGAATATAGAAGAAACCATCGGTATATCCCGGTAAAGAGTGTATATCAATTTTCCCCTTAATTCTCACCATCTCTTTAATAAACGGATGAACCTCAAACTCTATATTGTTCTTTTCAAGCAGAGTTAAATATTCCGGAATCTTAACCCTCAAAGTGTTAATTCTCAGGTAAAGTGGAGCGGTTCTGTTGAGAGAGGAAAGAAGAGCGGTTATCTCATTTCCGTAGAATCTGTACCACCTTTTTACCATCCATTTTTCAAAAGAGTATAGGGTTGATATTTTTTCATAAAAGTCGGGAAGCTTTTCTATTTCGGTTTTATAATCAAAATTTATAAGTTTTTTGCCAACAGCATTGACAAAACCTGCAGCTTTTTTTCTAAAACGCTTTACCGCCTCAACAGTTTCATTTATAGCAGCATAGGGTGGAACTGACATAAAAAAAAGCTGATAGGCAAGAATTCTTAAACCGTTTCTAACAGCAGGATGCTGTTTTTTCTGTTTTTTTCCTGAAGCTTTTTCTATAGAAAAATCAAGAAGCTTTAAAAACCTGATGCTCCCTGAAACCATTTCCCGAACAAAACTTTTATCCTTAAAGGAAAGATGCTGTGTTAATCTTTCAAAATGGGTCTTTAACTTCAAATCTTTTTCAAATTCACATAGAACATCAATTGCAACTTTTCGTGTGTTCATACACTGTCACCAAGCTTCCTTTTAGCTATTTTCTTCCCTATTTCGACACCGGACTGGCCGTAAGGATTAACTCCTATAAGCTCCGCCATAATAACCGTCTTAATCATATAAAGTGTAAAAAGCGCCCCCATAACTTCAGGAGTTATCCTGCCAAGCTCTATAACGGTTACAGGCCTTCCTTTCAACCTTAAAGCCTCAACCGTTCCTTCAAACTCTGCATGTATAATATCTGAAATTCTTTTAGATGCAATAAAATCAAGAATCTCTGTTTTTTTGGGAAGGATAAAATCGCTTCCAAAATTCGCTACTTTTATAAATTGAAAAACTTTATCGTCAGGCCCGTCCATAAAAAGTTGAAGAAGGGAATGCTGATCAACAGTTCCAACTGCCGGAGCCGGTGTCTGTCCCTTACCGTCTTTACCGAGACTCTCCGCCCAAAGTTGCACCCACCATTCGGAAAACTTCCTTAAAGAATCGGAGTAAGGCATCATCACGTTTATGCTTCTACCTTCAATATAGCTCTCATACTCGGCACAGGTTGAAATAACCGATTCATGCTCTCTATCTTCGGAAATCTCTTCAAGAATCTCCATCCCTCCACCGACCAAAGCGTAAGGGTCAATATTAACAAACTCCGAAGGAACAAGTCCCACGGGAGAAAGAACGGAAAAACGTCCACCTATCTCCTCCGGTATTTCAAAAAACGGTGCTCCGAGTTCTTTGGCAACTGAATAAAACGGTGTATTTTTACCGGAAATAAAAATAAATCTCTTATGAAGATCTCTAAAACCTCTTCTTTTCAGTTCATAAAGAACCAGATTAAAAATCGATACTGTTTCGAGAGTACTTCCGGATTTACTTATCACACAGTAAACCGTTCTATCCCAAGGAGCCGTCTGAAAAATCTGATGGATGTTGAAAGGGTCAATATTTTCAAGGAAAAATAACCTTCTCCCGGAAATTTTATACTTTCCGTATATCCCTTCATAAATCGCCTGAATACCAAGGGAAGAACCGCCTATTCCGATAACAAACATATTATCGTAATTCTCTTTAAACCTTCTTAAAGTTTCTTTTATCTCTTTTATACGAGTGGAAAAAGAACTTATAAACGGCATCTTCTCTTTTGTAAAAAGCGATGGAAAATCAAGCTTGACAAGTGTTTTCCGTGAATACTCAATCCCTTTCAGGTCATACTTAACATACCCCATCAACCCTCCAGCCAGTCTATCTCCTCAACAACTCCACCGCGCTCAATTCCTTCTATTATAACATTCACAATCTCTTCAGGAGTCCTTTCAGTAGTGTTTATGTGAAGAAATGTTTGTCCTTCAAAATTTTCAAAAGCCTCGGTGGCACAGAACGCTATCCTTTCAGCCTCAACATTCTCTTCTATTTTCTCTTCATTATAGTTCCGCTCTTTCAGCCTTTCTTGTATAGCTTCGGGATTTACCCTTAAAACAACTGAAACATCACATGGTATATAATGAGCTACAAGACCTTCAGCTATAAAATTATCCTTATCCGCAAAAAACCTTGTTAATTTCTCAATATCAACTGCGTATGAATCTCTATTTCTATCATAAAACGAATAAAGCTTCTCCTCTTTTATCAATTCAGACAAATTATAAACGGGTAATTTAAATCTGTCTCCCAATATCTTTGAAACTGTTGTTTTTCCCGTACCCGGCGTCCCTGTAACCACTATACGCAATAAAACCTCCTTTTCTCCCCTCGAAAATAAAAAAAGGGGCCGTCCAGCCCCTTTAAAAACTTTTTAAACCTGCTATTTCTAATTTCCCGCAACTTCATCCGGATGAGCAATTCTCCCGAGAACAGCCGAAGCCGCAGCAACTGCAGGAGAAGCAAGGTAAACTTCACTTTCAGGATGTCCCATTCTACCGACAAAGTTTCTGTTCGTCGTAGCAACCGCTCTTTCTCCCTTTGCAAGAATACCCATATGTCCCCCAAGACACGGACCACATGTCGGAGTTGACACAACACATTCGGCGTCAAGAAAGATATCTATAAGTCCCTCTTTCATTGCCTGTTTATATATCTCCTGAGTCGTAGGTATAACGATACACCTAACATTCGGATTAACTTTCTTTCCTTTAAGAACTTGAGCGGCAATCCTTAAATCCGATATTCTACCGTTTGTACAGGAGCCGATAACAACCTGGTCAATATTTACGTCCGTTGCTTCTGTCACAGGACGTGTATTTGAAGGAAGATGAGGAAATGCAATTTGAGGTTCTATCTTGGAAACATCTATCTCGTAAACTTCCACATATACGGCATCCTCATCACTCTTATAAAGTTTATAAGGTCTTTTAGTCCTTCCTTTAACATATTCAAGAGTTTTTTCGTCCGGCTCTATTATGCCGTTTTTCGCTCCACCTTCAATGGCCATATTACAGATAGTAAATCTGTCATCCATAGGAAGCTCTTTTATCGCTTCTCCCGTATGCTCCATAGTTTTATAAAGAGCTCCGTCAACACCAATCATACCTATAACATAAAGAATAAAATCTTTTCCTGAAACCCATTTCTGCCTCTTCCCGGAATAAATAAATTTCATCTGTTCCGGGACTTTAAACCAAACCTCCCCCGTAAGCCACGCATAAGCCATGTCAGTTGAACCAACCCCTGTCGAAAAAGCACCGAGAGCACCATAAGTACAAGTGTGGGAATCGGCACCAATTACAACATCACCAGGACCGACAACTCCCTGCTCAGGCAAAAGAACATGCTCAACACCAACCCTTCCTTCATTCCAGAAATGAGTTATGTTAAATTCTTTTGCAAACTCTCTCATCATTTTTACCTGTTCGGCAGACTTTATATCCTTGGTAGGGGTAAAATGGTCGGGAACAAGAGCTATTTTGTCTTTGTCAAAAACTTTCTCTGCACCAAGTTCTTTTATTCTCTTTATCGCTATAGGAGCTGTAACATCGTTAGCAAGGGCAATATCTACTTTACACATTATCAATTCACCAGGATGAACCTCTTCTTTTCCGGCATGCTCGGCAAGAATTTTCTGAGTTATTGTCATTCCCATAACTGCTCTCCTCAATTTTTGATTTTGAATTTTAAAATTTATGCCTTCTTCCCGGTATTTCTATTCCAAGCTCTTTTATCTTTGTTCTCAAAGTGTTCCTATGTATGCCGAGAGCTCGGGCAGCTTTCATCTGATTCCAGTCCGAATATTTCAAAACTTCTGTTATTAAAATTCTCTCCGCACTTTTAATCACAATATTATAAAGGTCATTTTTCTCTTTCTGCTCAACTAAAAATACATAACTTACAAAATCCCTTATCGCCTCATCCAGATTAGGAGCTTTTCCGCCATCATTCTCAACTCTAAGATCTTCAATATCTATAACATCAACGGGTGAAAGGAGCATAGCCTTTAAAATCATATTTTCAAGCTCTCTTACATTCCCCGGAAAATCGTAAGAACAGAGCCAATCTCTTGCCTCATCGGTAAATTGCTTTACCGGTAATTTAAACTCTTCCGCAAACCTTTTGACAAAAAATAGTGAAAGAGAAATAATGTCCTCTTTTCTTTCTCTCAATGGAGGAATCTCTATTCTAACAACATTCAATCTATAAAACAGGTCTTCTCTGAATCTTCCTTCTTTAACTTCCTCTTCAAGATTTCTGTTTGTTGCTGCCAAAATTCTAACATCAACATTTATCGGAGAATCCCCGCCCAAACGTCTTATCTCCTTCTCCTGGATAGCTCTCAGAAGTTTGGATTGAAGAGAAAGATCTATCTCTCCAATCTCATCAAGAAAAAGAGTCCCCTCGTTAGCTTGCTCGAAAAAACCTTTTTTTTGAGCAGTAGCCCCTGTAAACGCTCCTTTTTCATAGCCGAAAAGTTCGGCTTCAAGAAGATTTGTTGGTAGAGCAGCACAATTTATAGCAACAAACGGCCCTTCCTTTCGTCTGGAGTATTTGCATATAGCTCTTGCTACAAGCTCTTTTCCCGTTCCACTTTCTCCTATTATCAAAACAGTCGCATCTGTCCTTGCAACCTTTCCTATAAGCTTAAAAACTTCCTGCATCTTTTTACTGGAGCCTATAATCGCATCTTCTTCAACAAAGGCAAGCTCTTCCTTTTCCGTTGAAAAAGAAACTTTATCAACTATTGCTCTTATATCTTCAAGCTCAAAAGGTTTGGTTATATATTCAACCGCTCCTTTATCTATCGCTTTAACAGTATAATCCATTGTCCCGTAAGCCGTAAGAATAACTTTAGGAATATCTTTTTCATAAGATAGAAGCTCTATCCCGCCGATGCCGGGCATCTTTATATCAAGAAAAGCAAGATCTGGCTTTTCTTGTTTTAAAATATTAAGAGCCCTATTGCCGTCTTCAGCATCAAAAACCTTATGTCCCAAGCTTTCAAGATATTTTCTCAAAACAAGACGTATATTCTTTTCATCATCAGCTACAAGAATTCTTGCCATTACTTTTCTCTACTCCCATAGGAAGATAAACGGTAACGGTTGTTCCTTTTCTTCTATCACTTTGAACATCTATTTTACCACCATGATTTAAAATTATTTCCCGAGAAATATACATTCCAAGGCCGGTTCCCTCCCGCTTTCCATTTGTAAAAAACGGTGTAAATAGGTTATCAAGCTCTTCTTTTCCCATCCCTTTTCCCGAATCACTTATCTTCACATAGTAAAATCCTTTAGGTTGAATCGCATATCCCGTCTCAACGGTAAGCTTCCTGTATCTACCATCTTCCATGGCTTCAATACTATTTTTAATAATATTTAAAAACACTTGAAATAATCTGTCTTTATCCATATAAACTTCCGGAAGGGAAGGATCGAACTTTCGCTCAATCACAATCCTTTTCTCCTCCGACACTGAACGAAAAATTTTTAAAACTTCATTGAGAAGTTTATGAATATTGTATTTACACCACTTCAATCTTGTAAAATCAAAACTATCACAAATTCTATCAAGGAATCGTTCTATTCTGTTTATTTCAGAAACAACTACCTCGACAAGCTCCTCATCAAACTCTCTTAACTGAAAAAGTAGCCTTGCGGAAGCTTTCATTCCGCTCAATGGATTTCTAAGCTCATGAGAAATTCCTCGGAGAAAAACATCAAAATGCTCGTTAACAATATCCTGTCGTTTCCTATCTATTACAACGACCGTACCTTTTATCTCTTCTCCCCTAAAAAACGGGGAAATAGAAAAGATAAAGTCTCCGATTTCAAGATTGTGAATCTCCAAGCCGTTCTCAACACACTTCTCCAGCCATCTTTCTATCTCTTCGGGAACAATCTCCGACAGTTTCTTGCCTTTGAGATATTTTCTTGAACGGTTAAGAAACATCTCAAGCTTCTGATTAAAAAAGAAAACCCTCCCCTCTTTATCACACACCGCAAGAGGAAAGGGAAGAGAAAATATCAAATCGGAAAAACCGGGATTTCTCAAGTAAGAGATATACCTCCTTGACCACCTTTAGGAAACTCTTTAATTTTTGAGATATCAAGCCCTGATGACGGAAGTTCTATTCCCGCAGCAGCAGCCTTAAACTGCTGATGAAATTCTTTCATCTTGGATCTATCACCAACAGGAACAACTGCAATAATTTGCGACTTCATAACAAAAGCATCGATAGGCTCATTTGCAGTCGGATCGACAGGCATTATTGTTGCCTGAGCGCCTTGAGAGGTAGGGATAAGAGCAAACATACCTGCATCTTTTATTTTTAAACAATCCTCCCCAATCTCTTCCAATATTCCTATAATTCCGGAAGACGGGATAACTCCCTCTCCTGCTGTGGTTTGAATAAATACAAGCTTTCCTTTTAAAACTTCCATCTCTCTCCTCCGTTATCTTTTAATCGATATTAAATATAAGCCTATAGCTACCGCATTGGACACATTAAGAGAATTAACATGCCCTTTCATAGGAATTGTTACGACATCATCCAAAGTTTTCAAAACGGGTTTGGAGATTCCTTTCCCTTCTGACCCCACTATAAGTCCCAGAGGAAAAGGAAAAGAATATCCATTGATATTTTTTCCTCCTGATTCAAGACCTACAAGCCAACCGCCACGCTCCTTAAACCGGAAAAGACTCTGCCTAAAACTGTTAACTATGGCAAAAGGAACATGGAAAATCGCTCCCGTAGAAGTCTTTACCACCGTTTCCGTAATAGTAACACTTCTATCTTTCGGAATAACTATTCCCGTTACTCCGAAAGCATCGGCAGTCCTGAATATAGCACCAAGATTATGAGGATCCTCAATCCTATCCAGAAAAAGAAGGCATCCGTCGGTAGTTAATGCTTTTTCCATAAGTATCTCTAAAGAAGCCGGCTCAACAGGCGAAACAACGGCAACTACACCCTGATGTTTTTCAGTCCCTGCAATTTCCTCCAATTTCTTTCTATTAGCTCTTACGGTTTTTATTTTCTCTTTCCGTAAATTCTCAACCAGTTTACGATTTTTTAAATTATCATCAATATAGACTTTCAGAACAGGATATCCAACCTTTAAAGCCTCTAAAACAGGATTAATACCGTAAATAATCATTTAGCTTTTCTCCACCATTTTAACGAAATTCTCAAGAAGCTTTAATCCTGCTTTCTGACTTTTTTCAGGATGAAATTGAGTGGCAACAATATTATCTTTTGCAACCGAAGAAACAAACTCCGTTCCGTAATCGGTTGTAGTTAAAACCACATCTTCATCTTTGGGTTGAACATAATAGGAATGAACAAAGTAGAAAAACTCTCCGTCTCTAACATCTGCCACAAACTCAATATTTTTCCTTATGTTAATTTGATTCCATCCCATATGAGGAATTTTATACTTAAAAGGTAACTGAAACTTCACTACATTCCCTTTTATCAATCCGAGACCTTCCGTTTCACCAAACTCAAACCCCTTTTCAAATAACAGATGAAGCCCAAGACAGATACCAAGAAAAGGCTTCCCTTTTAAAACGTCATCTATTACCGGATTCCACAAACCTCTCTCGTTAAGATTTCTCACGGCATCCTTAAATGCACCTACGCCTGGAAGAACAATACCGGAAGCATCTTTTATCTCTCCCGGCTTATCAGTTACCTTTACATCGGCCCCGACAAATTCAAGCGCTTTACTTACACTCCTCAAATTTCCCATTCCGTAATCTATAACCGCTATCATTTTAAAATCACTCCCAAAATCCCGCTTATTTTAAAGAAGGCATTGAACCCATGAGATATTTAACATCATCATCACCGAAAACAAGTCCGCTTCCTACAAAGAAACCTCTCCACCTATCATACAGAAGCTCATCTCCGCCAAAGTAAATATACCAGTTTTTGTTTATGTTGTAGCTTAATCCAACCCTCAAGTGAGGATTTAAAACCTTACCGTACTCATCCTTCCTGTCAAACTCCCAAGCAGAAGAATATAGTTTCCACCTGTTTCCCGGAAATAGATAATCTATTCCTCCACCGCCTGTCGTCTCTATTATTCCTCCACGAAGCACCCATTTCCCATTTTTCAAGAAAATCGGGTCGTTAAATATTCGGGCATATTGAAGAGTAAACTCCGTATCAAAACTCTGTCTTATCTCCTCATTTACCGCTGAAGCGGTTCCGTTGTAAACGTAATAAGTAGTTCTATCTATCCTACCGTGAGAATCGGAAACAACTTCAAACAGATAATACCTATCTTTTGATGCAGGCTCTATTTTAAAAGAGATTCCCCCTCTAAAATTACCGGTAGCAGTATTTATATCTCCTCTAAAGCCAACATAAACATCGGTTTTCTCATACTTATCGGCAAGATTTCCGAGAGCATCGGCTGCCGTCGTAAGATTCTTATAAAGAGTTTCATCGTTTATTATCTTCGCTATTGTCCCGTTTCCTTCCTGAAGTTTCGCAAGGAGAGAGTTTAATTTTTCCGTTGAAGATTTAATATTTTTTAACATTTCAGCAACATTTTCACTATTCTCATCATTTAACATTTCACTTATCTTAGCAGTAATATTATCTACCTCTTCCGCTATCCTTTTAGCCTTTTTAGCAACATCGGGGATTTCCCGGGAAGCCGTTTTTAAATTTTCAACAGTCTCTCTAACATCATCTCTATTTTCAACAACCATCTCATTAAGCTGAGCAGTCACCGATTTCATATTTTCCGAAATTTCCGGAACATCGGTTTTCAGAAATTCCGAAAGAATTTTTAAATTTTGAACAAGCTCTTTGAGATTGTTTCTATTATCTCCAACCATTAAAGTTACCTGATTCGTCAGTCTTGTAATCTCATCAAGAAGTCTCGCAATTCTGTTTTCTCCGTCCGGAGCAACAAGAGATTTTTGTAAATCATCAACAGTCCGATAAATCTTTGCCAAAAGCTGGTCAGTAGATATCGCAGACCTTGACCTTGCTATAACAGCTCCCGAAGAAAGGGACGGAGAATCAACAGGTCCGGGAATTATCTCTATATACTTTTCTCCCATCAATCCCATTGTTTCAATAACAGCATAAGAATCCTGCCTGACAGGTGCTTTTTTCGTAAAAAGAATCTTAACTTTTGCTTTTCCGTCAGGTAAAACCTTAATATCATCCACTTTCCCGACATTCACTCCGGCAACCATAACAGGAGCTTCTTTCGCAAGCCCGGCAACATTATCGAAAACTACATAATAGACAGCCTCTACCTTTTTTGAACTAAACTTTAACGGTTCTATTGTTTTAGCTATAACTCCCAACCCTAAAAATCCCGCAATAATAAAAATCCCGACTTTAAGTTCCGTGGATAGACTTTTCATCCTTCATACCCCAAATTTGCTGTTATAGGCCCATCCGGCAAACCGTTAATAAACTGATTTACAACGGGATTGACACTGCTTTTTATTTTGGCCGGAGTTCCGATTTCCACTATTTTACCTTTCCAAAGTATTGCCAATCTGTCAGCTATACGAAACGCACTATTTATATCGTGACTAACAACAACACAAGTTTTATGAAGCTCTTTTTTCAACTTTAAAATTAGCATATCCATCACCGAGGTCATAACAGGGTCAAGTCCGGAAGTCGGTTCATCAAACATAATACATCTCGGATTTACACAGAGAGCCCTTGCTATCGCAACCCTTTTCCTCATTCCTCCGGAAAGTTCGGAAGTGTACTGCTCGTTAGTACCTTCAAGTCCCACAAGAGAAAGATAGTATGTGGCTTTTTCTTTTGCCTCAGCTTCGGGAACTCCTTTATTCTCTATAAGAAAAAACGCTACATTTTCCCATACCGTAAGTGAATCAAAAAGAGCACCTCCTTGAAACACATAGGTAAGCTCTTCTCTGAAATCTATCTTTTCCCTTCCTTTCAAAGAAAAAACGTCCTTCCCATAAACTTCCACTTTTCCTTTATCAGGAATCATAAGAGCGGAAATCTGCTTCAAAAGAACGCTTTTGCCTGTTCCCGAAGGACCCATAATCACAAAAACTTCTTTATCGTAAACCTCAAACGAAACACCGTTATGGACAACCTTATCTCCGAAAGACTTTTTTAGATTCTCAACCTTTATAGCTATTTCGGCCATTTAACCCTCAAAGATTAAGTACTCTTAAAATCGATGTTATAACATAGTCAAATATCAATATTCCCATGGATGAAACAACAACGGCCTTTGTAGTAGCCTCTCCGACCCCTTTTGCACCACCTCTTGCATAGTAGCCATAAAGACAGCTTGTAACAGCTAAAATAAAACCGAAAAAGGCAGCCTTAATAAGACCGTGATAGATATCATCCATCGTCATAAAACTCTCCGTATATTTAAGGAAAAGTACCCTGTTAACATTAAACATCTTCACGCTAATAACATAACCACCAATATAACCTACCAAATCTGCCAACGTGGTTAAAACCACCGTCCCGATAATTGCGGAATAAACCCGTGGAGTTATAAGATATTTAACAGGATTAACCGCCATCATCTCAAGGGCATCTATCTGCTCCGTTACCTTCATTGTGCCTATCTCGGCTGCCATAGCCGAACCGCTCCTAGCCGTTACAAGAAGAGCAGTTAAAACAGGTGCGAGCTCCCTTGACATAGATAAACCTACTATAGCACCGATAAGATACTCGGCATTAAATCGGTGAAAAGCATTATAAGTTTCAAGAGCCAAAACACCACCGGTAAAAAACGAAGTTATCGCTATAACAGGAAAGGAATCCGCTCCGATAGTTGACAAATAGTAGAAAAATCGCCTGACCCTCAACGGCTTCTTAAAAGCAAGAACAAGCGATTCCCCCGCTAGGATAAACCACCTTCCTATAAAAGATAAAATATCTATTGTGGCCTTTCCTATCAGCTCAATCAGCTCAATCAATTTTTACCTCAAAAATTTCAAATATGATAGATTTTACTACAAAGTTCTTGATTTAACATTTAAAAAAGTTCGTTTGGGATTATAATATTACCTTCGGTTTTACTTTAAATATACCTCAGGAGAGAATAAATGGCTGAAAAAAGCATTATGGAGATAAGAAAAGAAAAAGCTGAAAAGTTAAAAGAGGAAGGCTTTAATCCCTATGCATACAGGTATGAAACAAACACAACTTGCAAAAAAATTATAGAAAAACTCGGAAAAATAAAAAATGAAGAGGAAAAAGAGAACGAAAACCTCCCGGAAGAAAATTTCTCAATAGCAGGAAGAGTCGTTTCTATGAGAGTTATGGGAAAAGCCGCATTTTTCCATATTCAAGATTCCACGGAAAAAATTCAATGTTACACAAGGCGAGATGATATTGGATCGGAATTTTACAACAAGGTGTTCAAAAAGCTTATAGATATCGGAGATATAGTTGGTGTTAAAGGAAAACTTTTCAGAACCAGAACGGGAGAACTAACTTTAGAAGTCAAAGAGCTTACCCCGTTAACAAAATCTTTAAGACCTCTTCCGGAAAAATGGCACGGACTTAAAGATGTTGAAAAACGTTATAGACAAAGATATCTCGACCTTATCGTAAATCCCGAAGCAAAAGAAATTTTTAAAACAAGGTCGAAATTGATTCAGAAAACAAGGGATTTTCTTAACAATAAAGGATTTATGGAAGTTGAAACTCCGATACTTCAAACCGTAGCGTCAGGAGCGGCGGCAAAACCTTTCACCACCCATTACAACGCCCTCGACATAGATGTTCATCTTAGAATCGCACCTGAGCTTTACCTTAAAAGATTAATAGTTGGTGGTCTTGATAAAGTTTATGAAATAGGAAGAAATTTTAGAAATGAAGGAATAAGCACCAGACACAATCCCGAATTTACAATGCTTGAATGGTATATGGCTTATGCAGATTACTACGACCTTATGGAAATGACAGAAGAGCTATTTGAGTATCTTCTTGAAGAAACGAAAGGAAAAGGAATAACCGAGCTTGAATATCAAGGGGAAAAACTCTCTTTTAAAAGGCCTTGGAAAAGGATTTCTTTCCTTGGAGAACTTTCGGAAAAAACAGGTTTAACGGTAAATGAACTTTTACACGACAAAGAAAAAGTCCTTAAAGCGGCAAAGGAATTTAATGTGGAAAATACCGAAAAACTATCTCACTTCAAGAGAGTGCAAGAGCTTTTTGAAATTCTTGTAGAACCCGAACTCATACAACCAACTTTTGTTACGGATTTTCCAAAAGCTATTTCACCTCTTGCAAAAGAGAAAAGAGACAATCCCGAACTTGTTGAAAGATTCGAGCTTTTTGTTTTCGGACAAGAAATAGCAAACGCCTACTCAGAGCTAAACAACCCCGAAGAACAGGCAAGAAGATTTAAACAGCAGCTACAAGAAAAAGCAAAAGGCGACGACGAAGCGATGGCTTATGACGAAGACTTTGTCAGAGCCCTTGAATACGGAATGCCACCTACAGCAGGAGAAGGAATAGGGATAGATAGACTAACAATGCTTTTTACAGATAAGGACTCCATAAGAGAAATTCTCCTATTCCCGCAACTAAAACCGGAAAAGAAAGAAGAAGAGGATAATGAATAAACTTACGACATGGTTTTCAGTAAAAGGAATAAAACCGAGGAAAGGAGAGGGCTTTCTCTCCTTTGCCTTCCTCATAGCAATCCTCGGCGTAATCATAGGCGTTGCGGCACTCATAATTGTCAACTCCGTAATGACGGGATTCCAAAGCGCAATAAAAGAGAGACTCCTTTCAAGCAATGCCGATATCATTGTAATGGACTCCGGCCTTAACTCGGGAAATCTGACAGAAGCCGAAAAGAAAATAGCGAAACTTCCTCGCATAAAAGGCATGGAACTATTCAACTACACTCCCGTAATGGTATCTGCAGGAAGCAACTCTTTCTCCGGAGGAAACTTAAGAGGTTGTTACCCGGCTAAAGAGCCGAAAGTTACAAACATCCCGCAACACATAGTTACCGGAAACTGGAAAATATTCGAAAAAGAACCTAAAGGGGTTGTAATAGGAGAAACCCTCGCAAACGCAATAGGAATAAACGTAGGAGACGAAATCACCTTAATCTCACCCTTAGGAACAAAAACCCCTTTCGGATACATTCCAAAAACAGGAAAATTCATAGTAGTCGGGACATTTAACGTGGGAATGTATCAATTTGACTCCGCCCTTATTCTCGCTCACTTTGATACAGTAGAAAAAGTTTTCGGTATTAAACCCTCTGGACTGATGGTTAAGCTCGACAATCCCGATAATGTTAAATTTGCCGAAAAAGAGATACGAAAAACCGTTGGAAACAAATTTATCGTAAACGACTGGATATCAATGAACAGAAGCCTTTTTTCCGCCTTAAAACTTGAAAAATTGGCAATGTTTCTAATACTTACTCTAATCGTAATCGTTGCTTCATTTAACATATCAAGCCTTTTAATGATGAACGTAAATCACAGAAGCAAAGACATAGCAATTCTTAAAACTCTCGGAGCAAAAGACAATCTCATACTTAAAATATTTATGGCACAAGGATTCTTTATAGGATTGGTGGGCACAATCATCGGAGAAATCATAGGTATCGGCATCTCTTTTTTGGGAGAAAAATACAAACTAATAGCTCTGCCGCCGGATGTTTACTACATAGACCATCTACCATTTAACCTTCAACTCTCCGACTGTATAATTGCAGGTGTGGCTGCAATCGTTATAAGTGTATTGGCAACAATCTATCCCGCAAGAAAAGCTGCAAAAACAGACCCTATTAAGGTTTTGAGAGCAGGTGAAAATTGAAAGGAAAAGTAAGAAAAGCAACGATAAAAGATGCGGAAACGATACAGTTTCTAATCAATGAATACGCAAAACAGGGGCTCATGCTACCCCGCTCACTTAACAGCATATATGAAAATATAAGAGATTTCTTTGTTTATGAAGAAAACAAAGAAATAGCAGGTGTTTGTGCTCTCACAATCGTTTGGGATAACTTAGCGGAAATACGCTCTCTTGCCGTCCATCCCGAAAAAAGAAAACTCGGAATAGGCACTATACTTGTAAAAACGTGCCTTGAAGACGCAAAAAATCTTGGAATAACACGAATTTTCACACTTACATATCAAAGTAATTTCTTCAAAAAATTAGAATTCGAAGAAATAGATAAAAACTCTCTCCCACAAAAGATATGGAGAGATTGTATAAACTGTGTAAAATTTCCCGATTGTGATGAAACAGCAATGGAGATTGTAACAGGAGGAGCTAATGACACCGGAAAAACAACTTGAAATAATAAAAAGAGGAACAGCAGAGATAATCGGAGAAGAAGAACTTTTAGAAAAACTTAAAGAAGGAAAAACTCTTAAAGTGAAAGCCGGGTTTGACCCGACAGCTCCAGACCTTCACCTTGGCCATACTGTCCTTCTGTGGAAACTGAGAGATTTTCAGGAACTCGGCCACACAGTGTATTTCCTTATAGGTGACTTTACAGCCATGATAGGAGATCCAACAGGGAAGTCGGAAACAAGACCACCCCTATCAAAAGAAGAAATTTTTAAAAATGCGCAAACATACACAGAGCAGGTTTTTAAAATTCTAGACCCGAAAAAAACAATAGTAACATTTAACAGTAAATGGCTATCAGAACTTTCTCCCGTTGACCTTATAAAGCTTGCCTCAAAATATACAGTAGCCCGTATGCTTGAAAGAGACGACTTTTCAAAAAGATTTAAAGAAAACAGACCGATACACATACACGAATTTCTTTATCCTCTCCTTCAGGGTTATGATTCTGTTGCCCTTGAAGCTGATGTTGAATTCGGAGGAACAGACCAAAAATTTAATCTACTGGTTGGAAGACACCTTCAAAAAGAGTACGGCAAAAGCCAACAGGCATGCATAATGATGCCGATACTTGAAGGGCTTGATGGTATCCAAAAGATGAGCAAATCCCTTGGAAACTACATAGGAATAATGGAAGACCCAAAAGAGCAGTTTGGCAAAGTGATGAGAATTACCGACGAACTTATGTGGCGCTATTACGAACTTGTAACAAGACTTCCCGAAGAAGAAATAGAGAAAATGAAAAAAGAGGTAACAGAAGGGATACTTCACCCGATGGAAGCGAAAAAGAAACTTGGGGAAATTATAGTTAAAACATTCCACGATGAAAAAGCAGCAATAGAAGCAAGAAAGCATTTTGAAAAAGTATTCTCAAAAAGAGAAATTCCTGAAGAAATATCTGAACCTGTAATAACAGTACCGGAGAACCCTATCTGGCTACCAGGGCTTTTAAAAGAAGCCGGACTTGTAAAAAGCACATCGGAAGGAAGAAGACAGATTAAAGGTGGCGGTGTAAGGATTGACGGAGAAAAAGTTACCGATGAAAATATAAAAATAGATGTTCTTTCAAAAGAGATTATTCTCCAGGTGGGAAAGAGAAAATTTGCCGGAATAAAACCACAAAACGTAAAGGTTTCCTCCTGAAACGGGAAACCTTCCCCATTTTTCCAGCCCCTAAAGATAGATTTTTTTCTTAAATTAACAACCCTGAAAGCACTTTAGCATTTTATTTTTTTATTTATTGACAAAAAACTAAAATACATTTATACTTAAAAAAAAAACAGCTCT
>Ga0256840_1001453_pt1 | contig 22273 bp, 15 predicted proteins | sample 355202metaG_FD_185969 | JGI IMG/M metagenome (GOLD analysis project Ga0256840, IMG submission 185969) | Hydrothermal vent microbial communities from Mid Atlantic Ridge, Atlantic Ocean - 355-202 | ecosystem: Environmental > Aquatic > Marine > Hydrothermal vents | place: Atlantic Ocean: Mid...
TTTTTGGGAAAATTGCCATCGTATTTTGTGTATTTCTACCTTTCCAATGTTTGTCCGATTTTTTTGAATCGCCTTCAATCAGAATTTCCATAGTTTTTCCTATAAATTCTTGGGTTCTAAACAAACCATGCTCTTGTTGTAGCGCAATTATTTCGGTTAAGCGTCTTTTTTTAGTTGCTAATGGTATGTTGTCTTCGAGTCTTTTATGCGCAGGAGTTCCTGGTCTATCTGAATAGGCAAACATAAAGCCATAACTAAATTTAACATATTTCATTAACGACAAAGTATCTTTGTGATCTTCTTCTGTTTCATCACAAAAACCAGTAATTATATCGTGAGATAATGCACATTCAGGAATGATAGTTCTAATATTATCGATTAACTCAAAATATTCTTTTCGAGTATGTTGACGGTTCATCGCTTTAAGCATATTATCACTACCTGATTGAAAAGGTAAATGAATATACTTACATATATTGTGGTATTTAGCGATAGTGTGTAGCACATTAATTTTCATATCATGAGGATTAGAAGTGGCAAATCTAATTCTCATTTTTGGTAACGCAATAGCGACCATTTCTAATAATTTTGCAAAATCTATTGAAGTTGCTTGTGCTATTTCAGAAGCTTTGCTAAAGTTCTTTTTTAATCCGCCACCATACCAAAGGTACGAATCTGCATTTTGACCAAGTAAGGTAATTTCTTTAAAACCTTTGTTCCACAAATCGGTTGCTTCGTTAATAATGCTTTTAGGATCTCTACTTCGTTCTCTACCACGTGTAAAAGGTACAACACAAAACGTACACATATTATCACAGCCACGAGTTATAGTTACAAATGCAGAAACGCCATTAGAGTTTAATCTAACAGGTGAAATGTCGCCATAAGTTTCGTCTTTTGATAATTGAACATTTATGGCATTGTGTCCATCTTCAACTTCTTTTAATAAATTAGGTAAATCTTTATAAGCATCAGGTCCAACAACAAGGTCAACCATTTTTTCTTCCTCTAAAAATTTTGTTTTCAAGCGTTCTGCCATACAACCTAAAACACCAATCTTCATTTTTTTATTGTGTTCTTTGCGAACACGATTGTATTTTTGAAGTCGTTTGCGAATGGTTTGTTCTGCTTTTTCTCTAATGGAGCAAGTGTTTACTAATACCAAATCTGCATCTTCTAATGAGCCTGTTGTGTTGTAGCCTTCATTGGTAAGAATCGATGCTACAATTTCACTATCATTCATGTTCATTTGACAGCCATAGCTTTCAATAAACAATTTTTTAGTATTTTCTTTTTTTGCTATTGTAATAAGAGCTTGTCCTTGCTTCTTCTCTTCTTGTACGTGTTCGCTTGCCATTTAAATATTTTTGCAATTTTCATTTAGTTAGTTTGCAAATATACTACCAATTATTATAAAGTATGACAAAATGACACGTTAAATTAAATTTAAGTTTAATGTTTTTAGTAAATCAATATTTTTCCTTTTTCAAGGGAAGAAGTGTTGATGAAATTTTTAATTTTAGTTGAGATATCTAAAGAAATATTGAAATCAAAATTATCTTGCGCTATTGGAATAATATTGTTAGTGATGCATATTCCATACTTTATCAAGTTCTAATGTTGGTGTGTAATTTTGAGTGCATGCGAAGAAAATTAAATGGAGTAAAATAAGTAGTGTTATTTTTTTATAGCTTTATTTTTAGGTTTAAATTTACATCAAATATAGCAAAAAAATACTGTTAAAAGCAAACTTGTTTTTTTAGTTTAAAATATTCTACATACTTTTGTCGAAAATATCACCTAATACATATTAAGGTAAAAAATAATTTATGGCAAAAAATTTAGTTATAGTAGAGTCGCCTGCAAAGGCAAAAAAAATAAGTACATTTTTAGGAAAAGATTTTCAAGTAGAATCTTGTTTTGGTCATATAGCCGATTTACCTTCAAAAGAATTAGGAGTAGATGTTGAAGGCGATTTTATGCCAAAATATATAGTATCTTCAGATAAAAAAGACATTGTAAGTAAACTGAAAAAATTAGCTAAAAAAGCAGACACTGTTTGGCTAGCGAGTGATGAGGATCGAGAAGGAGAAGCAATTGCATGGCATTTACACGAGCAATTAAAATTAAAAGATAAAGACACCAAGCGTATTGTATTTAACTCAATTACCAAGTCTGCTATATTAAAATCATTAGAAAACCCAACATCTATAAATTATAACTTAGTAAACGCACAGCAAGCAAGAAGAGTTTTAGATAGGTTGGTAGGTTATGAACTTTCGCCTGTATTATGGCGTAAAGTAAAAGGCGGCTTGTCTGCTGGTCGTGTGCAATCTGTTGCCGTTAGGTTAATTGTAGAGCGTGAAACCGAAATTCAAGCTTTTAAAACAAAAGCAAGTTTTAGAGTTGATGCCGAGTTTGTAACAGCAAATGGCAATCGTTTTAAAGCTAAATTACCTAAAACTTTTGCGACAGAAAAAGAAGCTGAAAAATTCTTAAAATCTTGTAGTAATGCAGATTTTTCTGTAGACGATTTAAAACATAAACCAGCAAAAAAATCGCCAACAGCACCATTTACAACATCAACATTACAGCAAGAAGCATCTCGTAAATTGTATTTTCCTGTAGGAAAAACCATGATGATTGCACAGCGTTTGTACGAAGCGGGTTTGATTACTTATATGAGAACGGATTCTGTTAATCTTTCAAAAGAAGCAAAAGACGATGCAAAAACAGAAATAACAAATGCTTACGGTAATGCGTATAGTAGACCTAAAGATTATAAAACAAAAACCAAAGGCGCACAAGAAGCGCACGAGGCAATACGACCAACCGATTTTTCAAAACATACCGTAAATATTGATCACGATCAATCACGCTTGTATGCACTAATTTGGAAAAGAGCAATAGCGTCACAAATGAGTGAAGCACAATTAGAACGTACTAATGTCAAAGTGAAAAATTCGGCTAATAGCGAAATTTTAACAGCAAATGGCGAGGTAATTAAGTTTGATGGATTTTTAAAAGTATATTTAGAAGGAACAGACGAAGAGGTTGAGCAAGCAGGAATGCTACCAAAAATGGCTATCGAAGAAAGTTTAGATTATAATTTTATAACAGCGACAGAACGATATACAAGATCTAAAGGAAGGTTTACAGAAGCTTCTTTGGTAAAGAGATTGGAAGAGCTAAATATAGGTAGACCATCTACTTATGCTCCAACAATTTCAACAATACAGCGTAGAAAATATGTGGAAAAATCTGCTTTAGAAGGCGCAGAACGACAGTATAATCAATTGACTTTAGTTAAAGGTAACGTAGAAACAAAATCGTTAACAGAAATAACAGGAGCGTCTAAAGGAAAATTAATTCCAACAGATATAGGCATGATTGTCAATAATTTTTTAGTCGCTAACTTTAAAAATATTTTAGATTTTGGCTTTACTGCTAAAGTTGAAGAAGATTTTGATCAAATTGCACAAGGAAATGCAGACTGGATTGAAATGATAAAGAGCTTCTATAAAAAATTCCATTTAGAGGTAGAAGATGTAAAAGAAAATGCAGAAAGAGAATCAGGCGAACGAATTTTAGGAACCGATCCTAAATCAGGCAAACCAATTTTGGTTAGATTAGGAAAATTTGGAGCAATGGCTCAAATAGGTGATAGAGATGATGAAGAAAAAATATTTGCAAGCTTAAAGCCAAATCAAAACCTAAATAGTATTACACTACAAGAAGCTTTAGATTTATTTTTATTACCTAAAAACTTAGGAAATTATGAAGAAATGGAAGTAATTGTTGCAAATGGGCGTTTTGGACCATATGTAAAATTTGATGATAAATATGTTTCAATTCCAAAAGGCGAAGATCCGTTATCATTAAGTTTAGATAATGCCATTGAGTTGATTGAAGAAAAAAGAAAAGCAGATGCTCCAATAGCCGAATACGAAGGTATGCCAGTGCAAAAAGGTGTTGGTCGTTTTGGACCTTTTATAAAATGGAATGGTGTTTTTATTAATGTAAATAAAAAATACGATTACGATACTTTATCTTTTTCAGATATAAAAGAGTTAATTGAAACAAAAAAACAAAAGGATATTGATAAAATCATCCATAATTGGGAAGAAGAAGGTATTCGATTAGAAAAAGCACGTTGGAAAAGATTTAATCTAATTCAAGGAAAAGTGAAAATTGAATTACCAAAAACGACTAAAGCAGAAAAAATGACTTTAGAACAAGCAAAAGCAATTATTGAGAAAAACACAAAAAAGAAGAAAACGACAAGAAAGAAAAAAACAGCTAAAAAAAAATAAGTGATTTTTGATTATTTAATTCCTGTATCAGAAAAAGTAATAGATGTTTTATCTAATTATCAAGACTTGCGTTTTGGTACAAGTATTAATATTCATACAGATAAGAATGTCCCAGAAATAACCAAAGATGTTTCAATAGTAATAATTGGTGTTCAAGAAGACCGATGTGCTCTAAATAACGAAGGAACAGGTGATGACTTTACTATAATAAGAGAAGAATTATACAAACTATATTTAGGTAATTGGCATTTGAATATTGTAGATTTAGGAAACATAGCAAAAGGGAATTCATCTAAAGACACGCATTTTGCATTGCAGGAAGTTGTGAGGTATTTAGTTAAAAAAAATATTATACCACTTGTAATAGGAGGAAGTCAGGCACTTACCTATAGTGTATATAGAGCTTATGACGACTTAGAGCAAACTGTAAATTTAGTTTCGGTTGACAATAAATTTGATTTAGGTCAATTAGATTCAGAATTAAATTCACGTTCCTTTTTGAGTAAAATAGTAATGGAAGAACCAAATAATCTATTTAATTATAGTAATATAGGTTATCAAACGTTTTTTAACTCTCAAGAAGAAATAGATTTATTAAAAAAATTATATTTTGACACATATCGATTAGGAGCGGTTAATCAAGACATATCACTTGTAGAACCAGTATTGAGAGATGCGGATATTGTAAGTGTTGATATAAGTGCATTGCGTAAGACAGAAGCACCAGCAAACAATAATACTACACCAAATGGGCTTTATGGCGAAGAAATGTGTGCTATTATTAGGTATGCAGGTTTAAGTGATAAGGTTTCTTCTATAGGTATTTATGAATACAATTCTTTTTTAGATGATAAATCTCAAACGGCACAATTAATAGCTCAAATGATTTGGTATTTTATAGAAGGCGTAAATTTTAGATTGAAAGAATACCCATTTGGAACAAAAAAAGAATATATAAAATATATTGTACCAATAGATAATGATGTAATTGTATTTTATAAAAGTAATAAAAGTAACAGATGGTGGATGGAGATTCCTAACAATAAGTTTAAGAAAGACACGTTAATACCATGTACTTATAGTGATTATTTAGAGGCAAATAGCCAAAATGTACCAAGTAGATGGTGGAAAACTATAAAAAAGATAACATAGCGTAAAATAAAAAATATTTATTTGCGTTATGATTAGGCGAAAAAAAATATAAGTAAAAAAAGAGCTTGATAATTGGATATTAACAAAAATATTAATAGGTTTACGGCCTCGTAAAAGTTATGCTCTTACAAAATAGTAAACAAGAGGGGATTCTTGTTTAATTAATTTATTGAAAATATAGGTAGTACCTGTAAAAAACGAAATTTAAAAATGAAAAAACTAACATTAATTTTATTGATTGTAGCTTTTGTATTTAGTTGTAAGTCTGGAGATAAAGGTCAGCTTGTAGGTGTTAAATCAAAAAAGAAATGGTATTCTGAAAAACCATTTGGTACAGTGTTGATTCCTGGAGGCTCATTTACTATGGGTAAACAAGATGAAGATGTTGCTGGGTCATTGAGTACACCAACAAGAACTGTTACAGTTACACCATTTTATATGGATGAAACAGAAATTACAAATAGCGAGTACAGACAATTTGTTTTTTGGGTAAGAGATTCAATAATACGTACAAAATTAGCTATTTTAGCACAGGATAATGGTGATGAAAATTCATCACTTAGTAAATATAAATTTAAAGATTCTACCGATGGAGGAGGTGTTTATTATAAGTACATGATGGATAATTATGGTAGTTTAGGCGATGTCAACTCACCTACTGAAGGGCAAGTTTTAAATTGGAAAGAAGATTTGATTTTTGACACAAATAAATTCCCAGATTCTGATTATGCAGAAGTAATGGATAGTATGTATTTACATACAGATGAAACTTTTAATGGTAAAAGAATTTTAAATGCCGATAAAATTAAATTCACATATTTCACTTTTGATAATGAAGCAGCGGCAAAGCATAAAGGCACCGAAAGAAAATCTTTTATAACAAAAGAAGAATTGATGATTTATCCAGATACAACGGTTTGGGTAAAAGATTTTAATTATTCATATAATGACCCAATGCACCAAGATTATTTTTCTCATCAAGCTTATGATGGTTATCCAGTAGTTGGAGTAAATTGGTCACAAGCAAAAGCTTTTTGTAATTGGAGAACTCAATACAGAAATAGAGAATTGTCAAAAAAGAAAAATTCAACATACGAATCGGCGTTTAGATTACCAATTGAATCGGAATGGGAATTTGCTGCACGTGGTGGATATGAGTACGGTAAATATCCTTGGGGTAATCCTTATCCATTTAGCGATAGAGGTTGTTTCTTAGCGAACTTTAAGCCTCAACGTGGAGATTATGCATTAGATGGTGGTTTGTACACGATGGAAGCACAGTCGTTTAATAAAAATGGTTATGGTTTATATAATATGGCTGGTAATGTTTCTGAATGGACAAATACAGCATATAACCCTACATCATACTTAATGGCTTCTACAATGAATCCTAATGTTGAAGATAAAGCAAATCACAGAAAAGTTGTGCGTGGTGGATCTTGGAAAGATGTAGCATACTTTTTAGAAGTAGGTACAAGAGATTTTGAGTATGCAGATACAGCAAGAAGTTTTATCGGTTTTAGAACAGTTCAAAACTATCAAGGAAAATTAGAGTAATCAACTATTAATAAAAAATTAAACAATTAAACAATTAAAAATTAAAATTATGGCAAAAGGTAAATTAGTTAAGAGAATATTTCATATGGCATATAGTATTGGTGGTGCCGTAGTAATTTTAGGGGCATTAGGAAAGATACTGCACATGAAAATTTTAGGAATACCAGGAGACTTGTTATTAATGATTGGTCTTGGAGTAGAAGCGGCTATTTTCTTTATGTCTGCATTTGAACCAATGGATGATGGTGTAGATTGGTCTTTAGTGTATCCTGAATTAGCTGGTAACGAAGCTAAAGAAAGCAATTCTTTAGTAGCTGGAGATGATCAAGGAATGTTATCACAAAAATTAGACGATATGTTACAATCTGCAGGGATTGATGCAAATTTAATGGGTAGTTTATCAACAAGCATACAAAATTTTAGTGGAGCAGCAGAAAATATTGCACCAGCAGTAGATTCTATTGCAGCAACAAATAGGTATAGTGAGCAACTATCATTAGCTGCAAGTCAAATGGAATCACTAAATAGTTTATATAAAGTGCAAATTGAAAGTACTTCGCGTCAAGCTGATATTAATGAGGCTGTTGCTAATAATGCAGGTCAATTGCAACAACAGATGGAATCATTAACAAGCAATCTTTCTTCATTAAATGGAGTTTACGGTGGTATGTTATCAGCAATGTCTTCTAAGTAATAGGATTTTATTTAACTAATAATTTAAAACAATAATTTTATTATGGCAGGAGGAAAATTATCCGCAAGGCAGAAAATGATTAACTTAATGTACCTTATATTTATTGCAATGCTTGCAATGAATATGGGTAAAAAAGTATTGACTTCTTTTAGTAGAGTTGAAAAATCATTAGATAACGCAAATATAACTGCAACAACAGTTAATCAAGCATCACTCGATAATTTAAAGTTAAAGGCAAGTGATCAACCAGAAAAATTTGCACCATTAAACAGTATAGCACAACAGTTAAGTCAAGCTTCAACAGCATTCAATTCTTATTTAGGAGCACTTAAAACAGAAATGAAAACTGATGTAGAAGGCAATATTATTGATGATCCTGAAAAAATGGATAACTCAGCTACGGTTGATAATATGTTCTTTTTAAACGGGAAAGAAACTGCTAAAGGAGCAGAATTTCAACAAAAAGTAAATGAGTATAGAGAAAGTGTGTTGAGTATTTTAGGCGATAAAGCAGGAACAGAAATACCAGCAAAAGTTAAAACTCGTTTTGCTACGCCAGAAGATAGACATGGTAAACACGGTGTTGAATCATGGTTGAAAAGTAGTTTTGAAGGCTTTCCTTTAATTGCATCTGTAACGAACATTACTAAAATGCAAAATGATATTAAAACTACTGAAAGTGAGGTTTATACGTCATTATTGGCTGGAGAACTTACAAATGCAGTATCTATGACAAATTACGATGCAATGGTGGTTTTTGAAAAAAACGCTTATTATCCAGGTGAACAATTATCAGGTAGAATCGTACTTGGTAAAAATGACCCAACATTAAAAGCATCGAGTGTAACAATAAACGGTAGAGAAGTACCTCAAAATAGAATTAAAGCTGGTCAAGTTGATTTAGCAGGTTCTGCTGGAAATGTAGGTGAACACGAGTTAAAAGGTAAATTTACCTTTATGGAAGATGGTAAACCTGTTGATATTGAAATCGTAGGTGGAAAATATTCTGTAATTCCAATGCCGAATCAAGCAATTATTTCTGCTGATAAAATGAATGTTGTATATAGAGGAGTTGCTAACCCAATTTCGGTATCTATGCCAGGAGTTTCTGCAAACAAAATTAGAGTTTCTGCACCAGGTTTAAAACCAAGCGGTAAAGGATATGTTATGAATCCTCCAGCACAGCGTGAAGTTACAATTAACGTTAATGCAACATTGCCAAATGGTAAAGGTGTAAGTTCTAAAAAAGTATTTAGAGTTAAAGATATACCATCACCTACAGGTTCTGTAAGAGGTAAAACAGGTTATCAAAAAATGTCTAAAGGAGGTTTGTTAAAATCGACAATACGTGCAGAACTAAAAGACTTTGTTTTTGATTTGAAAATTGGTGTAATTGGTTTTCAAGTTAAAGTGCCAGGAAAACCTGCTATTACTGTTAGAGGTAGTAAATTTGATGCAGCAGCAAAAAGAGCTATTCAAAAAGCAAAAAGGGGTGATAATATTATTATATTTAATATTAAATCAAAATTGTTAAGCAATGCTTCTTACAAATTGAAGAATACTTCTGACGTGTCAATTGAAATTACAAGTTAGATAGATATATATAAATCTATTACAAATAGTAAAAGATAAAAATAAATTATTATATTATTATGAAATTAAATAAAGGATTATTAATTGTTGTTTTGGTATTGCTAATGTCAAATTTAGTTAATGCACAAGCAAACCTGTTAAATGCCACAATACCTGAAGAAATTGGAGTTAAATCTGATGAGCAAATGGCAGCAGATAATGATGGGCCATTACCTTATGGTTATATAGATGATAGAGATATTTTATGGTCTAAAATGGTATGGGAATATATTGATTTAAACGAAAAAATTAATTTACCTTTTTATTATCCTGCAGATACTTCAAATATTGACTCTAACAGAAGATCTTTATATGATACTTTATTAAGAGGTATTAGAAATGAAGAAATTGTTGATGTTTATGACGATTCTTATTTTACTGACAGGCTAACTAAAAAAGAAATTTTAGCAAGATTAACTAAAATTGATACTTTAGATGAAGGTATTGAGCAAATGAATTTTGGCGAGCAAATTTCGGAAGAATTTATTGATCAAAGAGATATTCAATCGGCAGATATTGAAGGGTTTAGAATTAAAGGTTTGTATTATTTTGATAAACGTCAAGGAGAATTAAAGTATCGACTTTTAGGAGTTGCGCCTGTATCTCCAGATGTGAATTTTATTGATGAAATAGAATCTGGTGATTTGTCTGAAATGGTTGATATGTTTTGGGTATGGTATCCAGGAATTAGAGATATTATGCATGAAATGAAAGTTTTTAATAATAAAAATTCAGCATATCCATTGTCTTTTGATTTGTTGTTGAATGCAAGAAGGTTTAATTCAATTATTTATCGTGAAGAAAATGTATATGGTAACCGTAAAGTTACTGAGTATATCAAAGCCAATTCATTATTTCAAGTAATTGAATCTCAAAAAATTAAAGAATCTATTAGAGATTATGAATTAGATATGTGGAATTATTAATTATTTTAATTTCTATAAATTATTAAAAGTCTCGCTATATAGCGAGGCTTTTTTATTTATTGTTAATTTTGTTTTATGAAAGTAGATTATATAATTGTTGGTTTTGGTTTAGCAGGTTTAATGTTTGTTGAAAAACTAAAAAAACAAAATAAAAGTTTTGTAGTTTTTGAAAATAGCTCTCAAAACTCTTCTAAAGTAGCAGCAGGAATGTTTAATCCTGTTGTTTTAAAACGTTTTACTGCAGTTTGGAATGGTAAAGCACAAATAGATTATGCATTGCCATTATTTCAAAATATTGAAAAGCGCTTAGATAAATCATATATTGAGTATATAGATATTTATAGGTCTTTTAAATCAATTGAAGAGCAAAATAATTGGTACGCAGCTTGTGATAAGCCAATACTTTTAAATTACATGACAACTCCATTATTGGCAAACACTAATTCCGAAATTAATGCACCTTTTAAGTTTGGAAAACTTAAAAATACAGGGAGATTAAAAGTAAAGGAACTCTTAGCAGATTGTAAAATTGAATTAATTAGAAATAAATTAATTAGAGAAGAAACATTTAATTATGATGCACTTCTAATAGCAAATGTGTTAGAATATAATGATATTAAAGCTGAAAAAATTGTTTTTTGTGAAGGTTTTGGCTTAAAGGATAACCCATATTTTAATTACTTACCTATGAATGAGGCAAAAGGGGAATTAATTACAATACATGCACCAAAACTAAAAATGAATTTTTTATTAAAGTCTGCTATTTTTGTTTTGCCTTTAGGTAATGATTTGTATAAAGTTGGCGCTACATTTAATTGGAAAGATAAAACACAAAAGCCAACTGAAGAAGGACGATTAGAACTGATAAATAAATTAAAAACGGCAATCGATACACCTTATAAAATAGTTAATCATGTTGCAGGAATTAGACCTACAATTAAAGATAGACGCCCAATAATTGGTACGCATCCAAAATATAAAAAATTAGCAATATTAAATGGATTAGGTACAAGAGGCGTAATGTTAGCGCCTACAATGGCAGCTATTTTATACAATCATTTAGAAAATAATCAAAACATTGAAAAAGAAATTAATTGTAATAGATTCAATTCTTAAGGTTTTAAATCCGTACTGTTTTTCTCGCCAAAGCCAACAAATAAATTAATATATATAATTCGAGATAATTTTAGCATAACAGGTGTTAAGCCTATTAATGCTAAAATAACAACAATAAAACTGGTAAATAAGCTAAGTTTAATAATCAAAATGCTAATTAAAAAAGTAATGATGGAAGTGAAAATGGATAAACCATAAGACACATACATTGCTCCGTGATAAAATGATGGTTCTAACATGTATTTTAAATTACAGCTACTACATTTTTCATGAATTGTTAGTATTTTTTTTAAATGAAAAGGGTTTTTATCTACATAAAAATCTCCTTCATGACAATTAGGGCATTTATTATTAAGAATGCTATATAATTTATTGCCTTTTTTTATCAAACTTTTATTATTCATACTTAGTAAATTAAAAATTATATCATTTGCGTTGTTACCTAACTGTATTTTATTTAATTTCGCAAAATATGCAAATATAGAATATTAATAATAATCAAATGTAACTAAGTATGCTTAATGCACATAATATTACTGTTTCTTTTCAAGGTGAAGATTTATTTTCGGGTATCACGTTTAAATTAGTGCCAGGCGATCGAATTGGTTTAGTTGGTAAAAATGGAGCAGGAAAGTCTACTTTGTTAAAAATCATAGCAAAAGAGCAAGAGTACGATAAAGGTACAATTGCTTTAGAAAAAGATTTAAAAATTGGTTTTTTAAAACAAGATATAGAGTTTGAAGGTGGAAAAACAGTTTTAGAAGAATCTTATTTAGCATTTGAAGAAATTATTAAAGTAGAAAAAGAACTTGAAAAAATAAATGTGCAATTGGCAGAACGTACTGATTATGAAAGTGAATATTACAGTAACTTATTGCATGATTTAGATGATTATCAACACAGATATGAAGTTTTAGGTGGTTATAACTACCAAGGACAAACAGAGAAAATATTAAAAGGTCTTGGTTTTTCAACCGATGATTTTACAAGTCTTACAGAAACCTTTTCTGGCGGTTGGCGTATGCGTATTGAGTTAGCTAAATTGTTATTACAAGACAATGATATTTTACTATTAGATGAGCCTACAAACCATTTAGATATTGAATCAATACTTTGGTTTGAGAATTTTTTAAAAAGTTTTTCTGGAGCTATTATGATGGTTTCTCACGATAGAATGTTTTTAGATAATGTAACCAATCGGACCATTGAAATTTCTTTAGGACAGATTTATGATTTTAAAAAACCATATACCGAATATTTGGTGTTGCGTAATGAAATTAAAGAGAAGCAAATGCAATCTTTAAAAAATCAAGAAAAAGAAATAAAACGTACAGAAGATTTAATAAATAAGTTTAGAGCAAAGGCAAATAAAGCATCAATGGCTCAATCGCTTATTAAAAAATTAAATAAAATTGAACGAATCGAAGTTGATCAAGATGATAATTCGGTGATGAAAGTTCGTTTTCCAACTTCAATTACACCTGGTAAAATAGTTTTTGAAATAGACAATTTAGAAAAATCTTATGGTGAAAAAAAAGTACTGAAAGATGTAAACCTTTTAATTGAACGTGGTGCAAGATTAGCTTTTATTGGGCAGAACGGACAAGGAAAGTCTACTTTAGCAAAAATAATGGTTAATGAAATTGAATATCAAGGTAATTGCAAGTCGGGTCATAATGTGCAAATTGGTTATTTTGCTCAAAATCAATCAGAATACTTAGACGGCGAAAAAACAGTACTTCAAATTATGGAAGATGCATCTTCAGATACTAACAGGATGAAAGTTAGAGATATGCTTGGTGCTTTTCTTTTTGGTGGAGATACAGTTGATAAAAAAGCAAAAGTACTTTCTGGTGGTGAGCGAAATCGTTTGGCATTATGTAAAATGCTTTTAAGTCCGTTTAATGTTTTAATAATGGATGAGCCTACAAACCATTTAGATATAGCCTCTAAAAACGTATTAAAAAAAGCATTGCAAGATTATGAAGGTACGTTAATATTAGTTTCGCATGATAGAGATTTTTTACAAGGTTTAACCGAAAAAGTTTACGAGTTTAAAAATCATAAAATAATAGAATATATTGGAGATATAAATTATTATTTGGATACGCATAAATTGGATAATATGCGTGAAGCAGAAAAGAAACTAAATAAAAAAGAAAAAGTTAAAAAGCAATCGAATGTTGACTCTAAGACAAGAAGAGAAAATGATAAAGCAATTAAAAAAGCTAAAAATAAAATAACTAAAATCGAAAATGAAATTTCTAAATTAGAAAAAGAATTGGTAGATTTGGATATTGAGCTTGCAGCCGATTATGATAAAGTATCTAAAAAAGAAGGCTTTTTTGATACTTATAATAAAAAGAAAAAAGAAATTTCCAATTTAGAAAATCAATGGGAGCAGCATGTTGAAATGTTAGATGAATTAGAATAACTATTATTTGTTTTCATTTTTATAGATGCTCATTGCAAAATAAAATTATTACACTATTTTACATATTTCGTTTTTTTCATAAAGCTAATAACTACAAAAGCTAAAAAGAAAAAGATAGCCAATACTAAAACTGACGATCGCATAGATTTAGTAAAGTCCATTACTAAACCAAAAGTTAATGTTCCCATGACAATGGCAATTTTTTCAGTAACATCGTAAAAACTAAAATAAGTAGCGTTGTCATAAGTGTCTTCGGGTATAAGTTTTGAATAAGTAGATCTTGCTAAGGTTTGAGTTGCTCCTAAAACCAAGCCTAAAACACCGCCAAGTGCGTAAAAATAAACATCTACATTAGGGCTTTCGCCAGGCAATAAATAAGCGCCAACAGAAACTAAGACCCAAACAACAATTGTTATTTTTAAAGTTTTAACGTTTCCTATTTTTTTTGAAATTTTTGAAAACAATAATGCGCCAACAATGGCTACTAATTGTATTAATAAAATGGTAACTATTAAATTCATAGTTGGCAAACCTAATTCTTCATCTCCAAATTTTGCTGCTAATACAATAATTGTTTGTACACCAGCACTTATTAAAAAAAAGAACCATAAAAAAATATAAATTGTAGGATGTTGTCTTATTTCTTTAAAAACTTTACGAAGCTCTCTAAAGCCTTTAAAGATGAAATCTTTTTCAGGCTTGCGTTTAAATGAATTACTTGGTAAGTGGTAAAAAGTATATTGTGCAAAACCAATCCACCAAATTCCAACTAAAACAAAAGCATATTGAAATACTTTTACAGGCGGTTTTTCTCCGTTAGCTAAAGCATGATCGATAAATCCATAAAAATCAGGAAACATAATCATTGATAATATAAAGACCAATAAAAATACAGAGCCAATATAACCATGTATAAAACCTCTTGCACTAATATCATCATGTTCGTCTGGATGTGCAATTTCTGTTAAATAAGCATTGTAAAAAACTAATGAACCCCAAAAACCGACACTTGCTAAAATTGAAAATGTAATACCAACCCATAGTTTGTCAATACTATCGAAAAAATATAATGACATTACTGAAAAAGATCCAAGGTAGCAAAAAAATTGCATAAATCGTTTTTTGTTTCCCATATAATCTGCAATACTTGATAGAATTGGCGAAATAAAAGCGACAATTAAAAATGAAAAAGATAAGGTGTACGAATACAATACCGTATTATTCCATTCTGCGCCTAAAAAAGATACAGTTGCGTCTTTTCCGCCAGTTATCATGCCGTAAAAAAGTGGAAATACCGCTGTAGTAATTACTAATGGATAAACTGAATTTGCCCAGTCGTAAAATGCCCAAGCGCCTATAACTTTTTTATTTCCTTTATTAAACATATTGTTGTTTTTTGGTTAATGTAGCATTCAAGATAGAAATTCTCTTTGTTGTTTTCTATTAAAAAAAATAAAAAACCACTCTTAATGTTTAAGAGTGGTTGCAAGATACTATTTTTTTAAATAACTTTATTTTAGAAATTGATTATTTACCAACCTGAGCATTGAATTTTTTTGCGTGAATTCTTGCCTCTGGTAGGTATGCTTTTAAATCGGCTATTCTACTTTGGTTTGATGGATGCGTACTTAAAAATTCTGGTGGTGCTTGTCCGCCTCTTTGACTCATTCTAACCCAAACTTCGGCAGCTTCTTCGCCATTATATCCAGCCATTAGCATAAATACCAAGCCTAGACGATCAGCTTCAGTTTCGTGAATTCTACTAAACTTTAGTGTGCCTAATTGTGAACCAACACCATAAAGCATATTAAACATGGCTGCTTTTTTAGGGTCTTTAATCGAAGTTCCAGTATAAATTTGTGCAGCCATTCCGCCAACTTGAGTAATTGTACTTTGCGACATACGCTCTTGACCGTGTTTTGCAAATGCATGGGCAACTTCATGCCCCATAATTGCAGCAATGCCATCCACATTTTTTGCAATAGGTAAAATACCTGTGTAAAAAACTACTTTTCCACCAGGCATACACCAAGCGTTTACAGTTTTGTCTTCAATTAAGTTAAATTCCCAGCGATAGCTATTTGCTTCAGATACCATATCGTTTGCACGCATAAAACGTTCTACCGCTTTTGAAATACGAGCGCCAACATCTTTAAGTTGTTTTGTTTTTGCAGCGTCATTTGATAATTTGTTTTCTGCCAAAAAACCTGAATATTGAGCAAAACTCGTAGGTAATACTTGGGCATCACTTACAAAGTTCATTCGTTTTCTACCAGTAATTGGTACAGTACTACAACTATACATCATTAAGCTAATTAGCGCTAAAGCAATAATTTTTGTTGTAAAACCGACTTGTAATCTTTTTCTTTTTTTCATAATTTGTATTTTTAATTGTTGTTATTTTTCTTTTTTAGCATAAATATTATACCGATTATTATCATGGGTATTGATAATATTTGTCCAGTATTTAGTATCCCAATCCAGTCTTCTCTATCTTCTATTTGTGCTTCTTTAAAAAATTCAATTATAAATCTAACTGACCATAATAGGACCATAAATAAGCCAAATAAGAATCCGGTTTTCTCTTTTTTATTTGTTTTCCAATAAACGTACCATAAAACTACAAAAATTAATGCATAACTTAAAGATTCGAATATTTGTGTTGGATATCTAAAGGGAACTTGGGCTAAATACTCTTTAAACCTAGGGCTATTCTGAAGTAAATCAAATGCTTTTTCTGAAGTTTTTGCTTTTGTAATAAAAATTGCTTCGCTGTTTGAATATTTATTTCTAATGAATTGAAAACCTAAAGAGGAGTCGGTTATTTTTCCTACAATTTCGGAGTTCATTAAATTGCCTAAACGTACAAAAGCAGCGCCACTTGCTACTGGTATTACAATTCTATCTAAAATCCACATTAATGGCTTGTAAGGATATTTCTTAGCGTATAAATACATTCCTATAGCAATGCCAATGGTAGCGCCATGACTTGCTAAACCTCTAAAGCCAATGAATTTCCAGCCGTCTATCAAGCTAAAAAATAATGAATCGTTAGCCGATTGTTTTATGGGTATTAATATTTCTACTAAATTATTTTGATAATAATCCCAACTGTAAAAAAAGACTTCGCCTAATCTTGCGCCTAAAATTGTTGCAATAACTACGTACATGAATAAATTTTCTACGTGGTCTTCGTTTACATTTTCACTCTTGTATATTTTTTTTAGTAAATAAGCGCCTAATATAAAAGCTATCACGAACATCATTCCGTAATAACGAACCGAAACACCATAAATGTTAACTATTTCTGGTGAAGGATTCCAAGTAATTCCTAATTGTATCATTAATGTTGTTTTAAGGTGTAAAGATAACAGTTTTAAAATATCTTAAAAGTGATAGTAAAATTATTTATAAACACTTAGTTGTTTTAATGAATTATGACCGTTTTTAATGGTGTGAGCAAAATTATGGTACAGGGTCATAGCCTTTTCCACCCCAAGGATGGCATGAAAATATACGTTTAATAGCTAATTTACCACCTTTAAGCAAACCGTGTTTTTGTAAGGCTTCTGCCGAATAATTAGAGCAAGTGGGCGAGTACCTACAACTTGAAGGTGTAAATGGCGATATTGCTACTTGGTAAAAACGAATTATCAGTAAAAACGGATATGTAAGTATGCTTTTTATTTTGATTTATTTAAATTCGGAAATTGTTTTTTTAATAATTGAAACGCAATCCATTAATTGTTCTTCAGTCATTACTAAAGGTGGTGCAAAACGAATAATATTACCATGAGTTGGTTTTGCTAACAACCCATTATCACGTAGTTTAATACAGATGTCCCAAGCTGTAGAACTTTCTTCGGTATCGTTTACCAAAATAGCATTTAACAAGCCTTTACCTCTAACGGATTTAACTAAGTCGTTTTCTTTTGCAAATGCACTAATTTCTTTACGGAAAAGGATTCCTAATCTTTCAGCGTTATCGGCTAATTTTTCATCTTGTACAACTTCTAATGCGGCAATTGCAACAGCAGCAGCAATAGGGTTTCCGCCAAAAGTAGAGCCGTGTTGACCAGGTTTTATTACCTGCATAATTGCATCGTTTGCTAAAACAGCCGAAACAGGATATGCGCCTCCAGAAAGAGCTTTACCTAAAATAAGAATGTCAGGTTTTACATTTTCATGATCTACTGCTAATAATTTACCTGTTCGAGCAATACCTGTTTGCACTTCATCTGCAATAAATAAAACATTGTATTTTTTACATAACGCTTTTGCTTTAGATAAGTAATTTTCACTTGGCACATAAACACCAGCTTCACCTTGAATAGGTTCAACTAAAAAACCAGCAATGTTGTCTTTTTTTAGTGCGTTTTCTAAAGCCTCTAAATTATCGTATTCAATTTTTATAAAACCAGGTGTATAAGGACCAAAACTTTTACGTGCATTTTCATCATTTGAAAATGAAATTACGGTTGTCGTTCTTCCGTGAAAATTATTTTCACAAACAATAATTTGTGCTTGATTTTCTTCAACTCCATTTACCTCATAGGCATATTTTCTACATAATTTTATTGCGGTTTCAACTGCTTCTGCACCAGTATTCATTGGTAATAACTTATCAAAACCAAAATATTCAGTTGCAAATTTTTCATATTTACCAAGCATGTCATTGTAAAATGCACGAGAAGTTAAACTTAATGTTTTTGCTTGTGCTGTCATTGCATTTACAATTTTAGGGTGACAATGACCTTGGTTTACTGCGGAATAAGCAGATAAGAAATCATAGTATTTTTCACCTTCAACGTCCCATACAAAAACGCCTTCGCCTTTTTGCAATACTACTGGTAATGGGTGATAGTTGTGTGCTCCGTATTTGTTTTCTAATTCTATTGCTTGTTGCGATGTCATGTGCTGTTTTTATATGTTTTTGCGAATTTACTAAAATAAAGGATATATATTACAATAATACATAAATTTACTCATGCAAATTTTTAACCATCCAAACACCACATGAATTATGACCTGTGCTGCCAAGTGGTTTATTTAAATGAGTGAAGCCATTTTTTTTATAAATTAAAATTGCTACTTTTAGTTTTACATCAGATTCAAGATAGCATTGTTTAAAGCCAAATTCTTTTGCTGTAAAAAGGCATTTATTAAATAGTTTTTTGCCATATCCTTTGCCACGTGCTTCTGGTAAGAAATACATTTTTTGTAATTCACAAATATTATTTTGACTGTTATTTAATGCTTTAATGCCTCCGCCGCCAATTATTTTTCCGTTATCTTCTAAAACAAAATATACTGCGTTGTTTTTTTGATAAGCCTCAAACATGTTTTGTGTGTCATTATCTTCGTATGCGGTTCCTGTTTTTGGTAAACCAAATTCTACGAGTGTTTTTTGTATGATTTGTTTGATAAAAGGATTGTCTTGTTTTTTAATTTTTCGGATGAGCATATTGTGTTTTTTATAAATGTAGTTGATGTAAAATACAAAAAAAGACTGTCTTTGCAGACAGTCTTAATCGTTTTATAAAATTTATTTATATTATAATTTATAAACAGCTTTAAAGTATACTTGTCCACCACTGTATCCTATAGGAGTACGTCTTGGGAAAGGCATACCTTGAGATGCACGAGTTTCTACTTCGTTAGGATAAGTATTAAAAATATTTATACCTCCTAGTACTAATTTAATAGCGTCACTTGCTTGATAACTTAAATCTAAATCTACTAAAGTTCTTGCGTCAATTTTTTCTCTTTGTGATCTTTCATCAAAAGTGTCACCATAATAATTAGCACGGATTGATGCATCAAACTTACCAAAATCATGACCTAACGATAAACTTGCTCTATTTTTGGGTAAATTATTTTCTAAGTTGAAAATTCCACCTTCACTAACTGGATTAACGCCATTTACTTGTGTTTGACCAACAACTTTAGTCTCATTAAAGTTATAAGCTAAACTCACTCTGCTTTTACCAAATTTTGCATTAGCAACAAAGTCCACACCTTGTGTTGTTGTATTTAATGCATTTGTATAAAATGCTAAACTACCATAAATTAATGATGGATCAGCAGAAACATCAATAGCTTGTGATTTTACAATTCTATCATCAACAGCAACGCTATAATAATCTGCTGTTAAAGTAATGTTTTTAGTTATTTTTGAAGTTAACCCAACACTTAAATTCTTAGATTGTTCTGGTGTTAGTGCTTTCCCTCCATAAGGTATAGCAATTGCGTCAGTAGGTCTAACTGTACCCTCTAAAATTTGCCCTGTTCCTATGTCAAAAGTTGTAGTAACAGTTGTTACATTAGATTGCCCAACTGTTGGTGCTCTAAAACCAGTAGAATATGCTCCACGAAGTGTTAATTTATCTGAAAATGAATATCTTGAAGCTACTTTGTAATTATCGGTAGTACCGTATAATTTAAAATCTTCATGTCTTAAAGCTACTTGCACTAAAAATTTCTCAGTAATATCATATTCTCCATCTAAATATAATGCCCAGTTTTGACTGTCCCAAGAGCCTGCAGAAACAGGACTTGTACCTGTAAAACCACTTGGTCCTATGCCAGGTTCAGAATATGGGTCTCCAGTAGCTGGATTTATTAAATTTGAAATTCCAGACCAAGGTCCTGCCATCCATGATTGCTTATCTCCTAAATACATAGTGTATGTTTCTTTTCTACTTTCAAAGCCACCTGCTAAATTAAATTTTTCGCTAATTGCTTTAGAAAAATCAATATTAAAATTTTTGTCATTTTGTTGTAAATCACCAGGTTTGAATTCTGTTTGAGAATAAGGTCCCCAAGAAGAACTTAAAGAATCAAATAATGTATAATTAAGTCTATTGTATCCAAAAGAACCACTAATATCATATTTTATGCCTCCAAAAAATTCGCCTTTAACACCAACAACACCACTAATATCTGTTTGATTACCTTCTAAAGTGGGTCTAAACCCTCCAGAAAATGTGTCATTCCAGCTAAAGTTACCTTCGGCAGGATTGTTTGGGTTAATAGGCATTGTTTCTAAATAACCATTTTTGTTAGGACCTCTATAGAAAAAACCATATTTACCAACTGTTTTAGAAAAGTTACCAAAAGAGTATAGCTCCATGTTTCCTTCTAAATCTACTCCAGCATTCCAAGTAGTTCTAATACCACTGTTTTCTGGACGACCCCAGCTCATTCCTGGGTTGTATGGTACGTCAAGACCTGCATCTTCTGCAGCTTGAGCACCTTCGTGTTGATTACCTCTTTCTAATTGTGGGTTGTAAGAATACTCAGCACTTATATTTAAAAAGCCTTTTTCTGTTAATGGCATACCAAAGTTCATGCCTACTTTGTAATCTGTTTCACTACCATAATTTCTACCATACCATTGCCCAACCTGTGCTTGTACTTCAGCGCCTTTATTAGCGTCTTTTAGTATAAAGTTCATTACACCTGCAATTGCATCAGATCCATATTGTGCTGCAGCACCATCACGTAAAACCTCAACGTTTTTTAAGGCAATACTAGGAATATGACCAATGTCTGAAGCATGTGCTCCTGCGTTCATTGCTGCGCCAAAGTGAGCAATTAAAGCCGATCTATGACGTCTTTTTGAGTTCATTAAAACTAACACTTCATCAGGTGGTAAACCTCTTAAAGAAGTTGGTTTTACAAATGCAGATCCATCACCAGTAAGTGGCGTTGCGGTAAATGAAGGTACTAAGGCTTTTAACGTTTGTACCATATCGCCAGTATTTTGTTTTTCAATAGCTGCTGGTGATAAGTTGTCAATTGGCACTGCTGAGTTAATAGCTGTTCTTGGTTTAGAACGTGTACCTGTTATTAACACCTCGTCTAAAGCCATTCCTTCAGCCATAGTTATGTTTACTTCTTCCGAACCGTCCATGTCTTTTGTAACACTTACAAAACCAACTGACGAAAAAGAAACTTGATCTCCTTTTTTTACGTTTAACGAGTAAAGACCGTCAAAATCGGTTGAAGTACCTGTTGATGAATTTGCTACGGTTACCGAAACTCCTGGTAACGGTTGTCCGTTACTGTCTTTTACAACTCCCGACACTTTGTATTGTGCAGACATTGTAAATGCCATAAGGGCAAATGTAATTAATAATGTAATTTTTGTTCTCATATGATATTTGTTATTGATTAATAATCCTCCAAATATGAGAAAAATTTATGAAACACAAAATAAAAACCTTAAAATATTTACGTATTAGTAATAAAGATTACTTAAAATGCGAATTCAATAATTTAATAAATAAGTCTTAGTGGCTGCTTAAAAATATTTTTTTATAAATGAAATAAAATACCAACTAATTGATAATTTTCGTTTTTTTAAAAAGTTGTAAACACTATAAATTAGCAAAATATGATAGTCTTTTATTGCTAAGATCAGGGTCTTAAATTTTAAAAATAAAAA